>Ga0310826_101385_pt1 | contig 12518 bp, 10 predicted proteins | sample WT_ome_FD_201306 | JGI IMG/M metagenome (GOLD analysis project Ga0310826, IMG submission 201306) | Sorghum-adapted microbial communities enriched on wild type (WT) sorghum from Joint BioEnergy Institute, Emeryville, California, United... ... | reverse complement strand
GCGAACGAACTTGATTTTCATATGACACCCCGCAGGTGAATGTTATCTTGTTTATGTCATTCGCCTTCGGGGGTGTATTTGCCTGCTTTTTCTCGCATTTTCATCAGTTGATGATCACGGAATCAGGCACGAATATCTGTTTGCTTTTTTTAGGCTTAGGGATTAAAATGGGTATATAAAGAATCCCGAGGTGAAACCCTTTGAAACAGATACATATCAAACTTGACAACGAGTTTCATTACAGGCTGACTAGACTTGTCGAACGGGAAGGAACCACGATCCAGGAATTCGCCCTGTCTGCCCTGTACGGAAAATACCGTGAAATGACCCGACCCGGGGCGGGGAAGGAAGAGTTCACATTCATCGATCTGTTTGCCGGAATCGGCGGCATGCGGCTTGCCTTTGAATCTGCAGGGGGAAAATGCGTATTTTCCTCCGAGTGGGACAAATACGCCCAAAAAACCTATTTCAGCAACTTCGGCGACTTGCCGGAAGGCGACATAACCAAGATCCCCTCCGAAAGAATCCCCGATCACGATATTCTTTTGGCAGGCTTCCCTTGCCAGCCATTTTCAATAGCAGGTGTATCCAAGAAAAACAGCCTAGGCAGAGCGCACGGATTCCTTGACGAAACACAAGGCACCCTCTTTTTTGAAGTGGCCCGCATAATCAGGGACAAGCGCCCCAAGGCATTCCTGCTTGAAAATGTAAAAAACCTGAAAACCCACGACAAGGGCAGGACGTTCATGGTTATCCAGTCCACGCTTCAGAAGCTGGGTTACAGTCTCCATGTCGCGATTCTGGACGGGAAATACTATGTGCCCCAGCACAGGGAAAGAATCTTCATCGTCGGGTTCGACATGAATGTTTATGGAGGATGGGAAAATTTCCATTTCCCCGATCCTCCGAAAAAGAGCCCAAAACTAAGAGATATACTCGAAGAAAATGTGGACGAAAAATACACGCTTTCGGACAAGCTCTGGCAATATCTGCAGAAGTATGCCGAAAAGCACAAGAACAGCGGGAACGGTTTTGGATATGGCCTTGTCGATCTTGACGGAATATCAAGAACCCTGAGTGCGCGCTATTACAAGGATGGATCGGAAATTCTCATTCCCCAGCCGGGGAAAAACCCGAGAAAACTGACCCCCAGGGAATGTGCCCGGCTACAGGGATTTCCCGATGATTTCAAGATTGTGGTATCCGACACCCAGGCATACAAGCAATTCGGGAATTCCGTGGTCGTCCCCCTTGTGGCGGACATAGCAAAAAACATGATCGAATCAATGAGAAACCATCATGCCCTTTTTCCTGAACTCAAGCAGGCTTGACCCGGCAACCGTGACGGGAAAATCTTTGAAATCTCTTCATGCGCCCGTTTCAAGGGCTTTTTTTTCGGGCCACCCTGCTAAACCATGCCTGCAGTCACCCCGTATAGGAAAAGAGGAGTAAAAAAGACCCATGTCGAAAATGTTGAATGATAGTTATTATTGGCTGGTTTTTCCCATATAAAGGAATCTGTTGAAGAACAAACGGCCTTGATGAGTGTGGGGGAAAACTCATGAAGAACGTTTACAGTCCGGAATACGACAAGGTTCGCGACTGGATCAGGCTGGCCAGAAAAAATGGAAAAACGTGGGATGAAATTCGTTCGACGAAAGTGTACGAAAACGAAGAAGTTTTTTTTAGACGAATCACGTCCGAGGAATGGAATGCAATAGTCGAGGCGCTGCAGGAAGCCGAAAAACAGGAGATCATCATTGTTCCGAAAGATTCGATAGGCACAAGAAGGGATCCCCCGACCGATCCAAGATCGGCCTGGGTGCTTTACAAAAATCATTTGCTGGAATCCGGATGGAACGAAGATTCCATAAGGGAGCTTGAAATTTCGACGGAGACCATTCTCAACAGGCTGAACCTTGATGAGGAAGGTTCCATTGTGAAAGGCATGGTGGTCGGGCATGTGCAGTCCGGAAAAACAGCCAATATGGCCGCATTGATGGCAATGGCCGCCGATTGGGGCTGGAATTTGTTCATAGTCCTCTCCGGGACCATCGAAAACCTTCGAAAACAGACACAGGCCCGCCTGTTCAGGGATCTCAGCGGCAAAGGCAGATACGGCAATCTCGTCTGGAGAGAGATAAGGCATCCGTCTCCCCATACGGATATAGGAGAAAAATTGCACAATCTTGATTTGGGGATAAAATCGCGAGAGCGCTATTTTACGGTGTGTCTGAAAAACTCCAGAAGACTGGAAGACCTGATCAAATGGCTGCAATCGGATCCTCACAATCTAAGGAATGCCCGAATCATCGTTCTTGATGACGAGGCGGACCAAGCCGGCATCAACACCGAAGATGTCTGGGCGCAAGAACGATCGAAAATCAACAGCCTAATCGTCAATCTCGTCGAGGGAAGACGGCCCGACGGATCGGAGTTTCACACGAAGCCGGCATGCATGAATTACATCGGGTACACTGCCACGCCCTATGCAAATTTTTTGAACGAATCGTGGGAGGAATCTCTTTATCCGCGGAATTTCATCCATGCCTTGAAGCCCTCGAACGAGTATATTGGCGCCAGACAGATCTTCGGACTCGAGGGCACCGAGGAAAACGAGGGCATGAATATAATCCGGGAAGTCCCTAAAAAAGATTTGGAGCAAATCAAAAACATCCATAAAAATTCCCGCGCCCTTCTTCCCCCATCCCTGGTTGATTCGCTGCTGTGGTTTCTTTGTGCGGCCGCGGCCATGAGGAGAATCGGGTACAAAAGAAAAGCGATCAGCATGCTGGTGCATACGAGCCAAAAGCAGATCCACCATACAAACATGGCGCATGCCATCAAAAACTGGCTGGAGGCGAACAGACAGGAATCGAGAATGGAATCGTTGCTGAAAGCCTGCAAAAGCGTATGGCAGGCGGAAACGAAAAATTTTGGAAAAGAGGATTTTCTGGCCAAAATGCCGGACTATCCGGGCAACATTGGCGATTATCCGTCATTTGAAGAAATCGTGCCATTTATAAAACAATTGATTCGAAGAATTTCCCATATCCATCTCAATGAAGATGGAGAACTGGATTACCATGACGGGATTCATGTGTGCATCGACAACTGTTCCTACAATTTCAGCAGGGATGGGGACGTGTATGTCAGATTGGCATATCCCGATCCGTCGCGGCCCGATTATCCGGATCCTGCGCCGGCGTTTATTGTCGTGGGCGGCAGCACGTTGTCGAGGGGTTTGACAATTGAAGGATTGGTGAGCACCTATTTTCTCCGTGCCTCCAATCAGGCTGATTCGTTGATGCAGATGGGGAGATGGTTCGGGTATCGAAGGGGATATGAACTATATCCCCGGATATGGATGACGGAGAACACAAGGTCCAAATTCGTTTTCCTTGCAAAACTGGAAAAAGACCTGCGGGATGATCTGCGCAGATTTATGGAAGAGGGTGCGGATCCTTCGGTTTATGGACCGAGGGTCAGGAATTCGCCGGATTTGTCTTGGCTCAGAATTACCTCGAGAAACCGGATGCAAAGTGCCATCGAGTTCGATTTCTCCGGGACGAATGCCCAGACAGTCGTCTTTCACTCCGATGAAAGCATTCTTGAAAAGAATATTCGGACAGCCGATCTCTTCCTCGAGGGACTCGGACCGGGGCAGCCTTCGTTCAGCGGCAATTCCGTGGTTTGGCGCAAAGTTCCTTTTGAAAGGATAAAGGAAGATTTTTTGCGGAAAATGGTTTTTCATCCGAGGGCGAATTTCTTCAACCAAATCGATGCCTTCTGTGACTGGTACACACTGTCGGCAGGAGAAGCCGGGTACACGGACTGGAATGTCGTGGTTGCCGGAACCAAAGTGTCGTCTGCCGAGAAAGCCTGGCATGTGCCTGGCGGGATGGTCGGGAAAGTGAATCGTTCACGCAAGGACGCTGCCAGGGAAGACGGCTCATTGAATATCGGTGTCCTCAGAAACCCGAACGATCTGTTTGAGGATCTGGAACGTGGATTGCCCGATCTTCCGACGGGATCCGGAGCCGTTCCCAATGAACAGATCAGGAAGATTCGGGAACGGGCCGGATTGGGCAAAACACCGCAATTGATTTTGTACCGGATTGACAAGGATTCGCAACCCAACTCCAAAGATCGCAAACCTTTGGGTGTCAGGCATGACATCATAGGGATCAGCATCTGGGTTCCGACGGTGGAAGCAAGCAAGAATCTCGGCAGGATGCTTACCGTGAGAATAACCCCGGATCAAATCGACACGGATGATGAAACGGGTGATGCGGATGAAGATTGAAGTTGCCAGACAGGAGAGAATGTCCGAATCCGGAAGATCGCTGCTCAGGTTGATCCAGAATGAAGAAATGCCCCTCTGGGATCTGCTTGTCAGGGAATCTGTCCAGAACAGCCTGGATGCTGCACTGGATGGCGAAGGATTTGTTAGGGTGGATTTCTTGATCCGCGAATTTGAACGTTCCAGACTTTCGCGGCATTTCGAGGGGATTCGAGAACGCTTGGACGAGCTCTATCCTCTCAAAACGTATCGTTTGCTGGAAATCCGTGATTCCAATACTTGCGGGTTGACCGGCCCCATCGAGGACAGCAATCTGAGAATGAGCGATTACGGAAACCTGATAAAGCTTGTCTATCATATAGGCAAGCATCAGCAGAAAGAGGGTGCCGGCGGTTCTTGGGGTCTCGGGAAAACGGTATACTTCAGGATCGGGATCGGCCTTGTCATTTATTACAGCCGAATATTTGAAAACGGAGAATATGCTTCGCGACTTGCCGCATGTCTTGTTGAAGATGAAGAAAAGCAGGATGCGCTGCTGGGAAATACGGGAAACCATCGCGGGATAGCCTGGTGGGGAGAGAGCACTGCCGACGGGCATCGCACAATACCTTTGACCGAAGAAGGCAAGATAAAGGAGATTCTTGACGATCTGGGCGTAAAACCGTTCGGGGGCACGGAGACGGGAACATCCGTAATCATTCCATTTTTGAGGGATGATCTCAGGCCGGAATACCAGGAGTTCTTGGAAAATGGTTCGGTTGCCAAAGCCGAGGTGCCCTGGTGGAACCATACCGACCACGATTACATAAAGATTGCGCTTCAACGATGGTATGCTCCCAGATTGATGAACGGGAACTACAGGCATGGGAGATGGCTGAAGGCTTCCGTCAATGGTGAATTGCTTGAGCCCGAAAATTTCCTTCCCGCATTCCGGATTGTCCAGAATCTGTACAATGCAATTCTTGCGCATGACGGAAACGAGGAAACCAGAGCGGAAGGCCTGGTGTCTCCCCTGCATGTTTCAACGGTCAATCTTCGAGGGGTTTTTGCAAATGGCAGCGTGGCCGGATGGATCGGGTACGGCAGGTTTACTGCCGAAGATTTGAAAATGACCCCGCCGCACAACAACCTGTCTCCCTGGATGCAAATCTTCGGGAGGGAATTAGAAGGAGACACCAATCCGGCCATCATCTGTTTTACCCGTAAACCGGGCATGATTGTAAATTATGAATCCGTCGGCAAATGGGTCGAAGGAATTTCAAGGACCCCGAAGGACCAGTTCATAATTGGACTGTTTGTTGCCAATTCGGTCAACAGACTGAAAGATGATTTCAAGAGGCACGGAATCCGGGAATTGACCCTCGAGGAATATATCAGGGGATGCGAAAAGGCGGATCATGCGAGCTGGCAGGACTGGGTTCCGAACAAAAGGAATCCATTGATCATTGACAAAATCCAGAACCAGGTTTCAAGAATCATAGAAAGACAATTCAGGGACGAGCAAACGGATGTTCATCCGCAAAGGCATGCCTTGCTTGGCAAGGTTCTTGCAGATGCCCTTCTTCCGCCCGAAGGCTTCGGGAACCTGGGGAATGTGCAGCCGGCCGGCCGTGACAATCGGCAGCAGCGCATTGTGCTGTCAGGGGTCAATCCGGTGCTTCAGCAAATTTCATCGCCTGTATATACACAAGGGCATGTAAGGCTTGATTTCCGGCTCGTTTCGGGAAAAAGGTCCGGAATCATGAACTTCAAGCTGAGAGCGGTAACCGAAAGCGGCACCATCGACTCGGAAACATGGGAACAGGCGGAATCCGGAACGGGATTGTTCTTTCCATGCGAGATAATGTTTTTCAAGCTTGCATCCAGCAACGGCGATGAAAGACATGAAGAAGCTGTATGGATAGCCAACAGGGGACTTCTCAGACAGGAAGGCTTGCGGATTGAACCCATATCTGCCCCCTTGTCCGGTAAAACGGTCGGATTCAGGATTATCGGAAACACCAAAACGATATACAAGGGATCCCTGCTGATGCATGTCACGGACCCGACAATTCATGTTTCCCTTCATGTCGAATCGGCAACGGAGGAAGAACTTGCATGGGCATGATCCTGACCCCATATCCGGTTCTGAGGGAAGATCTGCTGAAAAAAATCGGACATCAGGTTTTTGATTACGAATTTGAATTTGATGACGGCACCAGCACCAAAAAACTGTCGATAGGTCCCTTGATGGGCCAGGAACATGTCACGTCTAAGCTTCATTTGTCGGATGCAGAGGGAATCTGGAATCCGGATTTTCACAATCTCAGATTTCGGCGCAAGATCGTTATTTCCAACACGCACTTTTTGTTTGGCAGGGATGGAATAGCTCCGAAAAATGCGACAATCGGCATTGCCGTCAAATGGATGTCAAAACCGTCAAGACAGCGGGGAGTATTTGCGGGCGATTCAATATCGATCGGTGACGGCAAGACGGAGTTTGCCGTCCAGGGAGAACTGCCGCCCGGCACATTGAGGGACCATGTCGTTCTTTCAACCGTGCTGTATTTGAAATCCCGTGGCAAACCCGATCCCGGAGAAAGCCATCTTGCCAATGAACCCGGAATGGAACTCGGATCGTTGGACACGATTGTCTTTCATCTGACCGGAGAAGGATCGTTTTTCCCCGTTCTTACGACAAAAGACGACGGACCCCTGTGGAGGGTTGAGTGCCTGTGGGACGACCCGCGTTCCGATCCTTTCGATGAGTATTCCTTCAGAATCGTGCTGAATGAAAACCATCCGGACTACAGGCTGGTCAATTCCCCTGATGGCCGCACCATAACGCCGCTCCTAAAGGAGATATGTCTTTCGGCTGTCCAGATTCTCATAGAAAATGTCATCGAACAGGTCCCGGTCGAAGAGATCAGAGGCGAGAAGGACTACGACAGGGGAAGTGTATGTGATGCCGTGAGATACTTTATCGATACTTTCGATCTGGACACCGGAAAAAGGGAATCGCTTGCCTTTACTTTGAGGGACAGCGTTTTCAGGAACAGGTGAGGCTGGACCATGCATCTGAGACTGCCCGGCAACGACGAGCTTTACAAAAAGATCGAAAGCTGGAAGACCATCGAAGATACCCTCGGTGACCTGGACGAAACCTATTTGAATGAAAGAAAGATGCTGTTGCAAATTCACGAAGAAACCAAAAGCGGACTCGGCATCGATTCGGCCAGGGGAAACGAGTACAGGTACGACCTCTCGTTCGGCCTGAGAATGTATGAAACTCTCCGGATTACCCCAAGAACTGCAGCAGACAACAAATACTGGGTCCACAAGAGCGTCTTTGTTGTTCCGGATATCGTGTTTTGGCGCTGGGGACCGCAAGCCCATGACAGATACTACAAAAAACCCGGTAGAAATTGGCTGAAGACCATCTGGTGGTATATCCACCTTTCCTGGCAGGGGAATGCACGGAACACATACCGGGTTCTGGAAATGAATTCGACCGATACCATCCTCCAGCTGGTTGACAGAGCCGGAACACATGGGTACCGGGTGAACCTCTGCCGTGTACTCATGAACCATTACCACCTTCATTGCAAAAACAGGGGAAGGGAAGATCCCCAATTTTTCAGGAGATTGATGAAACTGAACACCGCCAGACTTGCCGCCGTTGAGCCATCGCTGTGTGAAGGGGAAGAGGAAGGGTATGTCCGGAAATTGTTTGCTGCTCTCGAAGGCCGGAACTGATGCGCTGCCCCCGGTTGTAGACCTGTTTTCGGGATGCGGCGGACTTTCGTTCGGCTTCCAGTCCGCGGGATTTTCCATTGTTGCCGGACTGGATCTTTCGGAAGCGGCCGTGCAAACGGCTGCATACAATCTTTCATGGCGAAACGGAATGGCCGGCAATCATGTCCGTGGAGACATCACGAAAATGGAGGCGAATGTTTTTTCAAAATTTCTCGGCGGAAGGGATTGTGTGGTCATAGGAGGACCTCCATGCCAGGCATATTCCCAGATCGGCAAAGGAAAGCTGAAGTCGCTGGGGGCCGGACGATCCCATTTGAATGATGACAGAGGGACGCTGTATCAGGATTTTCTCCGCATTGCATTCGAGCTGGATGCCAAAGCGATTGTCATGGAGAATGTTCCGGAAGCCATCCATTACGGCAATATCAATATTGCGGAAACGGTCTGTGACATTTTGGATAAAAACGGATACTCCGCGAAATGGACGATTCTGAATGCCGCGGATTACGGTGTGCCCCAAACCAGGGAACGGCTGTTTGTGATGGCCATAAAAAAGTCGGAGAAAACCGAACCGGCATTCCCGGAACCCACGCATCGGCCAAAAGACGGGCAGGCTGGAGTCTACAGGCAGCGGTTGCATCGTCTGTCCGCATATCCGCATTTCGAATCTCCTCCCGATTACCAGGGAGAGCTGAAACCGTGGGTTACGGTCGGAGAGGCGCTTTCGGACTTGCCGGCGCTGTTTCCGACTTCGAAATCGACATACCGGCTGTTTGACCTGAACATGCTTCTCAAGTACAGAACGCCTCCCCAGAATGAGTATCAGAAACTGATGAGAGAGTGGGGAGGACAAGTGACGGAATATGTATCAGGGCATGGGTTCAGAAAGACGGTCAGAGATTTTCCGATATTCGAGAGAATGAAGCATGACGACAACTATCCGGCTGCGGTGAAAATCGCCGAAGAAATTTTGGAGGAAGTCTGCAAACGGAAAGGAATACCCCTTGATCACAATTCTGTTGAATACCAGAAAATGAGGAAGAGAATTGTTCCTCCATATGATCCGGAAAAATTTCACGACAAGTGGAAGAAGCTGAATCCGGACAAGCCTTCGCATACTCTGGTCGCGCATCTCGGCGTGGATACATACAGTCACATTCATCCCTGGGAGCCAAGGGGAATATCGGTTCGGGAAGCCGCGAGATTGCAGTCGTTTCCCGACAGCTTTTTGTTCCAGTGCAGCATGGGGGATGCATTCACACAGATCGGAAATGCCGTCCCGCCACTGCTTGCCAAGGCAATCGCCGGCAAACTTGCGGAGATTTTGGCGGGCAGGTGATGGATTATGCACGACCTGACAATGGAGATCCAGAAATTGTTTGCCTCGTCTTCCGCCATGAGAGCCATTCCCATCACCCTTTTGCCGGACGAATTCAAAGCCTGGGTCATCCGGACGAACCGAGAATATGGTGTCGCCATACCCGTGGACGAAAGCATCCAGGTTTCCGAAAAATTTTCCGGGGCCCGATTGAGGAGCGAAAAAATGCAGATTGGCGAAGCATCGATGAATCTGTTGATGCTTACGTCGGAAAAGGAAAACCTGAGGCTGGAGTTTTCCGTCATCTGTTCGCAATTTGTGGATCCCGGGGAGGGTGGTTCAAACAGGGAATTGCTGAGGACCAATCCCCATGAGTGGTGGGAACACTGGCGCAGTCTTCTTGGAAACAAGTATCACGAGAAAACGGTTCACGGACTTTTGGGTGAACTTGTGGTCTATTTGATCCTCCTTGAACGAGGTGAGTCGCCGCACTGGACCGGGGCAAGCAAAAGTTCGGTGGATTTTGTGACATCCGACTGCGATTATGAAGTCAAATCAACCATAAGCAGATATGAATCCAATGTGAAGATTTCAGGCCAGTTCCAGCTTGAAAGAAATGGCGAAAAGCCCCTTTCTCTGATACTGTGCAGATTTGAACCCGCGTTTGAGGGTCACAGCATCAACGGGTTGGTCGACCGATTGGTCAACCATGGGATCGACAGGTACGAGCTTGAATCCGAGCTGTTCGATCTCGGTTTTGAAGAAGGTTCATCTTCGAGAAACCGTTGTTTCAAATTGCACGAGATCAGGCATTACAGGATAGATGACAATTTCCCGGGAATTACTTTGAAGTCATTCAAAGAGGAGAGGCTGCCCGAAAGGGTGAAACATTTGTCATATACAATAGATTTGACAGGAATTCCGTATGACGAATGGAATCTGTAATCTTCAATCTTCAGCATGCCGAACGGCATGGGTTTACGACGGAATATGAAACAGGTGGCATCCGGCAAAATGAAAATTTATGTTGGAGTCACGGACATTGATTGGTTCAATTTTTGGGCCAAGGAACAGCCTGAGGAGGAAAACTTTTGGCTGCCCGGTTCCAAGCAGGCGTTTAGAGCCCTCGGTTCCAATGACCAATTTGATCACCGGGCGGGGCACGCATTACGACGAGGATGAGCTGTTCGCGGCACAAGCGAAAGGGGAGCAGGCGGAAAAGATCTACACCAATTGGAAAAAGCTCAAGCAAACCCGCACCCTCGCCTTCTGCTCCTCGATTAAATATGCGGACTTCCTTGCTTCCTATTTCCGTGAACAGAGGGAGCGTGCGATCAGTCTGCACTCGCAGACGAAGGAGATGACCCGTGCGGACCCGCCGGGATGCTTGGTCGATCTGAACCTTCGAGTCGTGGATCTGCTCAAGGAGATAGCCCGCAAGCGGCAGCTGCGCAAGGACAGACTGCTGGCCGCCTACTTGGATTTGAAGCGTGAGATGGACCGCCGGCCCACCTACCTGGAACTGGACCTGCAGGGAAGGGAGGACAGCCCGCAATACCGGCGAGAGTTCGGTTCATACGCCGGTTTTCTGCATTGGGCGGGCGAGCTGGACGGGACGGAGCAATCGGTGTATTTGGCCCGCAGGCGGTGGCATGAAGAGGCGGAAAAGACGTCGATGGTCAACAGCTACAAAATGGTCCTGCTGCTGGCCATGCCGGAACGGAGACAAAGCGGCTGGTACAAGCCGATAGCTGCCAGGGAAGCGGCGCCCTTTTTCCACCAGTATCTGACGGAAAAAGAGTACCGAAGCGCATCGATTTTTCGGACAAGGAAACAACCCGGCTCCACCGGCATGACGAACGAAGGGTGGCTGCTTTGATCGAACGCATGCCGATAACCATGTGGAGCGGCAGCTCCCGCGGGTTGATTTCGTTCCGGGACGACGTGTTCGCCCCGAAGCTCGGGGTTGCTCCGGAGCACGAAGCGATCCTGTATTCCTGGAAGCGGGAGATTGCCGTGTATCGGCTGCATGCATATTTTCAGAAGAAGAACGCAGCCCAATGAGTTATTTTATGGTAAGAAAGTTTATTTTTCTCAGTATCGTATCATGAACTGTAAGCTAACCAGATTAGGTATTATTTACAATTTCGCGTTGACTAAAGTCAAAATAATGTGTAAAATTGTACACGCAAGTAAACTAAGTGACAAACAGGAGTGGTGTCACACTCTTGTTTGTGGGAACTTGGCAGGGCCTACCCTGCTAAGAGTTTCCGTTTGCCCGCCTGTCTCAAGCCATTGCCCAAGGGAGACAGGCGCTTTATTTGTTCTTCAGTTCAATCAGCTGGATGACGACACTAATCAGTTTCAGCAAAAAAGTGCCGGTGGTTACTACCAAGATTAAAACGGATACATCCAATTTAACACCCCCTATTATTGCAGGGGGCCCTGCCAAAAATAATTATAGGGGTAAATGTACTAAATGGATAAGAAAAGATTGTTGAAAAAATAGCTGAAATGGGATTTATGTCACCGCCGGGATATAATTGACCCTGCAGCGCCGGAAAGAAAATGACCCACCCCTGTAGAATCGTCTCCCTCTGATGAGGAACACAGCAAAGCTTCAGAGGGGAGACCGATGCTAAGGAGTGGGACTGTGATCAGCTTACATGAACTTTACGCCAGTGGCAAGAGCATTCGGGAAATTGCCCGCATCACGGGACATGCCCGAAATACCGTGCGCAAATACTTGCGCGCCAACGGCATTCCCGAACCGCGTTATCCCAAAAAGCGAGGATCCAAACTCGATCCTTTCAAACCTTTTCTTGACCAATCTGTTACTGCTAAAAGATAACGTCCAATTGCTGGCGGAATTGCCTGTCCGGAAGTTGCCGGATATAATGACCCTATCACAGGAAAGGAAAAGGATGCCTCCCATGATGTGGGCCTGAGGCAACAGGCTCACGGGATGCATCCCCAACCCAACATGGTCATTGTATCAAAGTATGAGCTGGTTGAGAAGACATCCGGTGTTTTTTGTCTGAGTCAAGCTAGTGTGGGCACCTTTTTTGGATTCTGGATGCGAACTTGAAAAGAACCTTTCCCTTGTAAGCGCTTTTGATCTTCTTCCTTATGGGATTGGCGATTCATTTTTCTGGTATTAGT
>Ga0310826_101374_pt1 | contig 12602 bp, 13 predicted proteins | sample WT_ome_FD_201306 | JGI IMG/M metagenome (GOLD analysis project Ga0310826, IMG submission 201306) | Sorghum-adapted microbial communities enriched on wild type (WT) sorghum from Joint BioEnergy Institute, Emeryville, California, United... ... | reverse complement strand
GAGCGCGACCATGGCGACCTGGCCGTCGAAGATGCTGAGCTTGACCGGCACCTCCGGCAGCACCCTCGCCTGCTCACCCGCGGCGATGCACGGCTGGATGTTCTGCGCGTAGTAGTCCGGTTGCTGCACGGCGGCGCGGGCGTACACGCAGCGATAGCGCACACCGCGCTTGAGGTTCTCCACCTCGATGTCGTTCGGGCCACGCTGGGTGCTGTACGGCGGGGAGTCGAAACGCAGCACCTCGGTGGTGGCGGCGGCTTCCTCCAACTGCACGCGCTCGGCGATGTGCGGAGCGGAGATGACCTCGACCAGATCGTCCGGCGACTGTTGCCACACGGTGCGCCGGTACACCCGGTAGGCATTGGCTGCGGCCAGCTCCGCCGCCTTGACCTCGGCCTCTCTCGCCCTGGCCAGGCGCTGCAGTCCGGTGGTGGGTTCGATGGGCGCGACGTCGTCGACGTTGGTCATGCCCACCATGCCGAACCGGGTCAGCGACTCGACCTGCTCGGCGACCTGCTGGGCGGTGAGGCCGAGCTCGTCCGCCAGGGCCTGATGCGACATCGGCCCCTTGTCGAGCAACAGCAGATACATCTCAGTCTCCGCCGCAGGCAGGCCGAGACGCTGCAAATGCTCCGGGAGCTGCTCGTCAGCCATGCACCTCACCACGCGTAGCGGGTCCGATGCGGCAAATACTACGTGGTGCGGCAAGCATGCGGATATCGCCCTGGCGGCGTGCCGCCGTCGGAGCTGGTGGGCGCGGGTGGTTCCGGTGCGGGCCCTGCTGGGTACCTGTCTACCTCCGGCTCGGCCGCCACGGTGACCATGCGCGGTCAGTGGCCCGCATTCGCCACTTCGGGGCGCGCCGCATCCCGGACGGCGGGTCGGCTACCCGAGTTGTGCGCGGTGCGGAACGATGGACGGCGGAGCGGAGTCGAAAGAGTGACTCTTGTGGGACGGCAGGGGAGAAGATGCCGGCGGTCCCCATGAGGACGCCGTGTGAGTGAGGATCGCGCGGGTGTCCTGGTGTGGCTGCGGCGGTGCGGGAGTGAAGCGATGATGACACGGGTGGGTCGTGGGATGCGGGCGGCGGCCGTTGCGGCGGTCTTCGGACTGGCCGTGACGGCGTGCGAGTCCCCGGTGCCGGGATCGCCCACCGCGGGCGAGGACCAGTTCGAGTACGCGGCCCAGCAGGCGTTCGACCAGGCCGTGTCGGCGTTGGCCAGCCGCCCGGTGATGCGCTACACCAGCACCGTCGCGGGTGCGACCGACGAGAAGATCAGCATTGCGGTCACCAAGTCGGGCTCGGTCTACGGCACGTCGAACGTGGACGGTCGCAAGATGACGCTCGCGGTTCTCGGCGGAAAGCTGTACGTGCGCACCGACAAGAAGGCGTGGGGTCAGCTGGGGGCCAAGCCGAGCGAGGCGAAGGAGTTCGCCAACCGTTTCGTGGTGACCGACCCCGAGGACGTCGGCTTCGACCCCGGGACGTTGCTGACTCCGCAGAAGGTGGCCGATCGCCTCAAGGACGAGGCGACCACCGAGCCGGGCGAGGAACGGGCACCGTCCCCGCCGTCCTCGACGGAGCCGCAGCTCAGCCGCGGCAAGGTGGAGCGGCTCAAGCTCGACGACGGGACCGAGGTGTATCGGGTGCCGGTCGGCGACTACACCGCGGACGTGACGGTCAGCAAGCCGCACACGCTGGTGAGCACGAACGTTCCGCTCGGCCAGACGGGCAGCGACCCGCTGGTCCCGTCCGGTGCCCGCACGTCGTTCGACGATGTCGGCGAGAACCAGCTGCGCACGCTGTTCAAGTCGCTGTCGAACGCGGTGAAGGGCTTGCGCAACGCGGGCGTGCTGGTTCCGAACTTCCAGCTGCGCCAGGGTTCGGGCAAGCTCGACTGCGCGGTGGGTGGCAAGTGCACCGCGAAGGTGAAGGTCTCCAACTCCTACCCGAGTGGCGCCGAGTTGCCGGTGACCCAGTTCGACGTGAAGCTGAACGTCACGATGGTGGCCACGGGCCTGGGTACCAAGCGGTGCAGTGACAGCGCCGGGATGCGGCCGAATTCCAGCATCTCGATGTCGTGCAGTGCGAACTTCAACCTGGCGCCGAGCTACACGCCACGCTCGTACCCGGTGCGGGCCACGTGGGCGATCAGCGCGATGGCCAAGTACAAGCCGCAGGTGGCGAAGCTGCGCGCGGCCGTCGACCGGGAGCTGGACGAACTGCTCGACGAAATCTGAGTCTCCGGTTCACCGACCCCACCGCGTCTCCGCACGGCCACATATGTCAACTGAGGTTGACATCGTCGTTGAGTCAACGTAAGTTGACACCATGACGGAAGCAACGGACTTGGCGACGGCCGCAGGCAGCGAGGACCCGCGCGTGGGACTGCGTGCCGTGGCCGCGTTGCGCAAGCTGCTGGAGCGCCTGGAAGCGGTCCAGGTGCGCAACGCCAGGGTGCAGGGCTGGTCCTGGCAGGAGATCGCGGACGAGCTCGGCGTGACCAGGCAAGCGGTGCACAAGAAGCACGGGAGACGCTGATGTTCGAAAGATTCACCAAGGCCGCGCGCGGGATCGTCGACGAGGCGGTCCGACAGGCGGAGCAGGCCGCAGATGTCGAGGTTCGGCCTGCGCACATGCTGGCGGCGATCGTGGCGATGCCCGAGTCCAGAGCCGCGACGATGCTGCACGCCCACGGCCTGACCGAGCAGGAGGTGGCTGCCGCAATCGCCGAGGCCGAGCGCCGGGGTGGCTTGTCCGACGAAGAGGTCGAGTTGCTGAACGGCATGGGCATCGATGTGGCCCAGGTCGTGGACCGCGTCGAGAGCGTGCACGGTGCGGGCGCGCTGCAGAAGCGGTGGGGGAGACCGAAGAGCCCGCGTTTCTCCCAGGCGGCGAAGGCGGTGCTGCATCGCTCGTTGCGGGAAGCGATCGATCTCCGCAACAACTACATCGGAACCGAGCACCTGCTGCTCGCTCTGGCGGCCGAACCGGGTCTGGCCCGGGAGATCCTGTTCGAGCACGGCGTGACGTATCAGGTGCTGCGCGCCGCGAACGCGCGGGCGAGCTAGCTGGGGTCGGCCCGGTGGGCGCCGCACCGGGCCGGAGCATCCTCAGCAGCAGTCGCAGTCGCAGCAGTCGTCGCCGCCGCGGTAGTTCCACTCGATCATCGTCGTCTCACCCCCTCTCAGAAGGGTTCTGTGCCGGGACACCATGTGCCGGGACTGATGTCCGGGCAGCGGCCCTGGGGCAGCTCCTGCACCATGCCTGCTAGCGTTTCCCGCAGCGCACCGAGACGTGCCAACTCGGCGTCGAGTTCAGCGATCCGGCGGTGCAGCAACGTCTCCGCCGGTTCACAAGGGCAGACGCCGGTGTCGCGCACGGCCAGCAGGTCGGCGATCTCCCGCAGCCGCAAGCCGAGCCGCCGGCAGCCTTGGATGAAGCGCACGCGCTCAGCGGTCGACGGCGGATACATCCGATACCCGGCCGGCGTGCGCGGGGGTGGTGCCAGGAGTCCGACGCGTTCGTAGTAGCGGATGGTGTCCGGCCGGACACCGGTCGCCCGAGCCAGATCGGTGACCCGCAAGCCCGTTGTGGTGCCTGTGCTCATGTCCGCGACGGTAGACCTTGGAGCCGACTCCAAGGTCAAGCCGGAACGTCAGCTGCGGGAAACCAGCGGCTCCAGCTTCTCGGCCAGGCGCGGCTCGAGCGTCTCCACGTACGTTCGCGTCAAGTGCGTGCCCTGCCGGTACACCAGCACGTCGCCGATCACCGGAGGGCAGCTCGAGCCGGGGCAGATGTAGTCGTTCATGTCGACGATGTGCACGCCACGCAGGCCGCGCGCCGCGGCGGTCTGCGCCGGCTGCCCGCTGCCTTGCTCGCCGACGGACCGCGGGAAGACGCACGGCGTCACGTCGTCCCGGTTGGCGTCGACGCACTCGTAGACCGGCTGCACGCTCTCCGGCGGCTTCGGATTGTCCCGCAAAACCCCGATCTTGCTGCCGGCGTCCACCAGCCGCGACCACCGCTCCCGCAGCGCGGAGGCCATCTGCTCCTGGGTGGCTTCCGAGTCAGGATCGGTCGGATCGGTCAGCGCTGTCGACCGGAACTGCGAGGTCAGCACCAGATCCGGCGGATCACGCAGCAACTCGGCCTCGACGTTGCGTCCCCACTGCGTGCAGCTGGTGTACGGCTTGCCGTGCAGGGCGATCGTGGCGGGGGTGAACGGGCAGGACGACTTGGTGAACGTCCGTACGCGCCAGCCGCGTTGTTCGCCGATGGTGTCCAGAGCGGAGATCCACTGCAACGCCTTCGAGTCGCCGACCAGCACGATGTCGACCTTGCCGTGCGGGTCGCCGTACTCGCAGGAGACCGGCTCGGCGGACGTCTGGTCGACCTGGCAGCCGCGTGCGTAGGCGTCGGGGACGTCGTCGACGGCCTCGAGCGGGTCCGGATTCGCACCGTCGGCGACGGTGTCGATACGGAAGTTGTCGACCGAGCGGATGGCTGCCGCACCGAGCGGGTTCGCCACCGGTTCGTCGGTGGCCAGGGCGGTCGCACCGATCAGCCCGAACCCGCATGCCAACCCGATCGCGGACAACAGCGCGCCGAGGCGCAGGGCGAGCCAGGGGCGGGCGGAGAACGTCGGGTTGAATCGCACCGGGTTCTCCACCAGCCGCAGCGTGGCCCAGGCGGGCAGCACGCTCAGCAGCGCCACCGCCAACCCCTCCAGCTGGGTCAGGCCGTCGAAAGCCACCGTGGCGATGACGATGAGCGGCCAGTGCCACAAGTACAGCGAGTAGGACAGGCCGCCGATCCACGTCCAGGTGGGCCTGCCCAGCAGCGCGATCGGCCCGCGCGGCCCGGCGGCGGGTCCGGCTGCGATGACCGCCGCGGTGCCCAGGGTCGGCAGCAGCGCGTGATATCCGGGCCACGGCGTGTCGGCGTTCAGCACAACAGCGGATGCGACGATCGCAGCCAGTCCGGCCCAGCCCAGCACGAGCGCCACGGGGTGCGGCAGCTTCGCCAACCGTGCCGCGCCCAACGCGACGGCGGCGCCGATCGACAGCTCCCACATGCGCGTGGTGGTGACGAAGAAGGCCTGCTGCGGTGCGGCCACGGTGTAGTAAACCGACCACGCCAGCGAGGGCACCGCGACGACGGCGAGCCCGGCGCACAGCGTGCGGCGCAGCCCGCTGCCCAGCTTGCGGGCGACGAGCATGGCCAGGATGAACAGCACCGGCCAGACGAAGTAGAACTGCTCCTCGACGGCCAGCGACCAGAAGTGCTGCACCGGCGACACACCGGCGTCCTCGGCGAGGTAGTCGACCTCGTTGGCGGCGAGCCGCCAGTTCACGAAGTACAGAGCGGCGGCCGCGATGTCGCCGCCGAAGCCGGTCCACTGCGTGCGGGGGACGACCAGGAACACCAGCAGCGCGGTGACCGCGAGAACGAGCGCGGCCGCCGGCAGCAGACGCTTGGCGCGGCGGGCGTAGAAGCCGGCGAGCGAGATGCGGCCGGTGCGTTCCGCTTCCTTGACCAACAGACCGGTGATCAAGAAGCCGGAGATGACGAAGAAGACGTCGACGCCGACGAAGCCGCCGGGCACGAAGGTCAACCCCGCGTGGTAGAGCAGAACCAACCCGACGGCGACCGCCCGCAAGCCCTCGACGTCGGGGCGGAATCCTCGTACCGCGCGCGTGCCCTTGGTGGGGGTTGCAGGGCCACGCCCGGTGGTGACCTGGGCGGATTGGGCGACCACAACTCTCCTTCTGCTGCGTGGCGGCACGGCGACGTCCGCTGCGAGGCACTGATCCCACGGTAGCGCCGCGGGGCACGTCTTCGATGCTCAGGGGTACCCGCTGAAGGCGGCGGCGAGGCCTGGCGACGGCCGGTGGTCAGCGGTATTCGGCGCGATAGGACCCCGGTGAACGACCGGTCCAGCGTTTGAACGCGCGGTGGAACGCACTGGAGTCGGCGTAGCCCAGCCGCGCGGCGATGTCCTCCACCGTGTCGTTGGTGCTGGTCAAGGCGTCGATGGCGATGTCACGACGGACGTCGTCGCGGTGCTGCCGGAACGACGTGCCTTCCTCCGCCAATCGCCTGCGCAGCGTCTGCGGGCTGATGGACAGCCGGCCGGCGACGGCCTCGACGGAGGGCAGATCGGACGGCGGAGAGTTGGCCAGGATCCGGCGCACCGACTCGCCGGCCGACGTCGTGTAGTCCGGTGGCGAGGCGAGATCGGCCGGCGCGTGCCGCAAGAACTCGGTCAGCCCCCGACCGTCCCGGATCACCGGCATGTCCAGGTACTTGCGGTCGAACGTCGCGGCGGTGACCGTGCTGCCGAACTCCGAGCGGCAGCCGAACGCCAGGTCGTACTCGACGGCATGCGGCGGCCGCGGATACCGGAACTCCATGCGATGCAGCGGAATGCGCTGCCCGATCAGCCAGCTGGAGAACCCGTGCCAGATGATCATGATGCCTTCGCACATGAAGTGGTCCGGGTCGCGCACGCCGCGGATGTCCAGCTCCACTTGCGCTTCGCTGCCCGCGTAGCGGATGCGGAAACGAGGCGTGCCGGGGAACAGCTCGTAGAACTTCGTGGCGCGGAGCAGCGCCGAGCGCAAATCCTTCGAGTGCACCGCGGCGTGGCACATCATCGCGAACGTGCCGCGCTTGCTCGGGTACGGACCGAGGCCCATGAACTCGTCGTCCAGTGCCGCGATGAGCACGCGCACCAGCCGCGCGGCCTGCTCACCGGTCACCCGAGCGCGCGAATCGTCCAGCAGCGCCGGGGCGATACCCGCGGCGTGCAGCAAAGGGCCCAGGTCGAGCCCGGCACGTCGCGCACCCGCGAGAGCCCCCCGGATGTGGTGGATGGATATCGTGCGCGCGTGCATGTCAGGGATGAACGGTACTCATCGCCGTTCGGTGAGCGATTTGGACACCAATACCGAGCAGTAGCGTCGTGGTCGCGCGCGTGCGGGTTCGGTGAGAGTTGAGATCATGCGGATAACCCAGGGGAGCAGGGCTGCCCGGATGATCGGCGTCGGGGCCTACGTTCCCGAAGGCGTGGTGGACAACGACGAGCTCGCCGCGCGCTTCGGCAAGCCCGCCGAGTGGTTCGAGTCCAGGACGGGGATGTCCACGCGGGCGCGGGCCGGTGAGATGACGCTGACCGAGATGGCGGTGCGGGCCGGAGCGGCCGCCCTGACCGACGCCAAGGTCGAGCCGGAGCAGATCGACCTGGTGATCACCGCGACGTGCAGCGCGGACGCCCCGATCCCCGCGGTGGCGTTCGAGGTCATCCGTGATCTGGAGATCAAGTCCGCGGCGGCGTTCGACCTGAACACCGCGTGCTCCGGGTTCTGCTACTCGCTGACCGTCGCCAACGACCTCATCCGGGCGGGTACGGCACACACGGTGCTGGTCACCGCGGCCGAGCAGATGACGGCCATCACCGATCCGACCGACCTGGGTACCTCGGTGGTCTTCGGTGACGGCGCGGGTGCGGCGGTCGTGACCGGTTCGAACGAGCCCGGCATCGGCCCGGTGGTGTGGGGCAGCGACGCGTCCGGTGCCGATCTGATCGTGCAGGATCCCAGCGATCGCTTCCTGCGGATGCAGGGCCAGAAGGTGTTCCGCTGGGCCACCACGGAGATCCACCCGGTGGCGTTGAGCGCGTGCCAGCAGGCCGGGGTGGACCCGAGCGAGCTGGCCGCGGTGGTGCCGCATCAGGCGAACCTGCGCATCGTCGACGCGCTGGCGAACAAGATCGGCGCGACGAATGCCGTCGTGGCCAGGGACGGAGCCGAGACCGGCAACACCTCGGCGGCCTCGATTCCGCTGGCGTTGCGGCGGTTGATGGATTCGGGTCAGGTGAGCACCGGCGACCTGGCGCTGCTGGTGGGTTTCGGTGCCGGCTTGTCGTACGCCGCGCAGGTGATCCGGGTTCCTTGACCCGAGCGGGCCGCGAGCGCGCATGAGCAGCCCGGCTGTGTGATCGTCGCACCCGGTCCGGTTCGCCATAAAGGCTGCGAGGTCCGGGCGCGGGACCACGGGCCGGGCCCGCGCGATCCGGCAAGGTTTTGGCTCGGCGAGCCGACCCCGCCGGGCGCCCGTGAGATCCTGACCGGTTTTCTTCTCGCCGCAAGTCGGGCATTCTTGACACGTCCGGCGGAAGGAGGCGGCGATGTCGGCACTACCTGCGATGTCGGCTGCCGCGGTGCAGCCCACGTCGGCTGACGCCGTGTCCGTGCGGTATGCCCGCGAGCAGTACGCGATCGGCTATCTCCAGGGCAGGCAAGAGGCCACCTGCGACCCCGACGCGGCGGAATTCGCCCGCTTCTACAGCGCACGATGCGACCGGGCAGGCAGGCTCGTGGACGTGGCCGAGGCGTACCGCCAGTGGCGTGCTCAGGCGGAGGCTGCCCAGCTGGAGCTATTCACCGAGTAGCGGCTTGAGCAAGTCACCGCGCTCGGCCACGCGCTCGAGCACCTCGTCGCTGGTGAACTGCAACTGATGCGCCTTCGTGCAGCCCTCGACCTCGTCCCACGTCACCGGTGTGGACACGGTCGGCTCGCTGCGGGCCCGCAACGAGTACGGCGCCACGGTCGTCTTGGCCGCGTTGTTCTGGCTCCAGTCGATGAACACCTAGCCCTTGCGCAGGCTCTTGGTCATCTTCGCGGTGATCAGATCAGGATGCTGGGCCGCCAGTTCCTCGGCGACATCCTTCGCCAGGGCGCTGGCCTCGGCCGAACTGTGACCGCTGATGGCGGCCAGCAGTTGCATACCCTTGTTGCCCGACGTCTTCGCCAGTGGTTCGAGCCCACGGTCGCGCAGCACCGGGCGGAGCAACTCGGCGACCCGGCAGCACTCCACGATCGTGGCCGGTGGCCCGGGGTCCAGGTCGAACACCAGCAGGTCGGGGTCCGGGGTCTCGTCGACCGCGGGGGCGTCGCCGGGCAGCCGCCATTGCGGAGTGTGGATCTCCAGGTTCGCCAGGTTGGCCGCCCAGATCAGCGTCGGCAGATCGTCCGCGACGACGTATTCCACTTGCTCACGATCCTTGGTGGACCCGGGCGCCGGGACGCGCGCCGTCCGCACCCATGTCGGCGTGCCCTGCGGGACGTTCTTCTGGTAGAAGAACTCGCCGTCCACGCCGTCCGGATAGCGCTTGAGCGTCAGCGGACGGTCGGCGATGTGCGGCAGCAGCACCGGTGCGATCTTCAGGTAGTACTCGATGACCTGCGCCTTGGTGAAGCCATGTTCCGGGTAGAGCACCTTGCTCAGGTTCGACACCACGAGCCGGCGGTCGCCCACCCGCACGCGGACCTTCTCCTCATTCGGCACGGCGCACCTGCTTCGGGTCGATGTCCGGCCGCAATCCGCGGTAGGTGGTGTGCCGCAGCCGGTCGTCCGCGGTCCACGAGCCGTAGACGACCTCGGCGACCAGCTCCGGGCGGACCCAGCGCGCGTCCCGCAGGTGTTTCCGTGGCACCGCGTTGGTGAACGGGTTCGTCTTCGTGGCCAGCGGCTCCAGTCGTGCGTACAGGTCGTCGAGCGTCTTCTCGTCGAACCCGGTGCCGACCCGGCCTGCGTACGCCAGGCCGTCGTCGGTCTGCACGCCCACCAGCAACGATCCGATGCGGCCGGACCGGTTGCCCTGGCCGGGACGCCACCCGCCGATCACGACCTCCTGGTGCTTGGCGTGCTTGATCTTGCGCCAGTCGGGGGAGCGGACGCCCGGCAGATAGCGGGAGGACAACCGCTTGGCCACGATGCCTTCCAACCCCTGCTCCAGCGATGCGGACAACACCGCCTGCCCGCCGGCGTCGGTGAACGTCGGCGGCGTCAACCAGGACGGCCCGGCGAGCTCGAGCCCGCCGAGGATCTCGCGGCGCTCGGCGAACGGCAGGTCGACCAGCGAACGGCCGTCCAGGAACAGCACGTCGAAGATCAAGTAGGTGGCCGGGTAGGCCTGCATCAGCCGGGATGCTTCGCCGGGGGAGGAGTTCATCCGATGCTGCAGCGCGCCGAAGTCGGGGCGGCCGGAGACGAACACGACCACCTCGCCGTCGAGCACGGCCGTCCCGGGCAGCGCGCGTCCCAAGGGCGCCAGCTCCGGGTAGGTGGCGGTGATGTCGCGTCCGGTGCGGGACTGCAGTTTGGCGCGCACGCCGTCGACGAACGCCAGCACGCGCTGACCGTCCCACTTCATCTCGTAGGCCCAGCCGTCGTCGTCGGCCGGCATCCCGCTACCGCCCGTCAGCATCGGAAGCAACGAGGTCGGCAGCGGTTCCCGTTCGCGATGGATCATCCACGTGTCGCCGTCGGTCCGGAACAGCGCCCAGCCACCGCGCAGCTTGCGGCCGTGCAGCCGGAACTTCACGTCCTTGTCGGACCATTTCACGCACTCGTAGCGGCCCTTGTCGTGGATCCACATCCGACCACCGCCGTACTCACCGGCCGGGATCTCGCCCTCGAACTCGGCGTAGGCCAGCGGGTGGTCCTCGGTGTGCACCGCGAGGTGGTTGACGGCCGGGTCGAGCGGGAGCCCTTTCGGAATGGCCCACGACACCAGGACGCCGTCGCGCTCCAACCGCAGGTCGAAGTGCTTGCGGCGGGCGTGATGCTCCTGCACGACGAAGATCCCGCCTGCCTCGTCGCCGGCTGAGCCGGCCGGCTCGTCGTCGGACGGCCACGGCTCCGGGGTACGGTCCCGATGCCGTTTGCGGCGGTACTCGTGCAGGCTCACAGCGTCCAAACTAGTGAACCGGCCGCCCGCAGCGCAGCACTCCGGCGCCCGTGTTCGCACCTCGATCCCCGCTGTGCGCTGCAGTAACGTCGTGCCTAGGTGGTTCACCTGGCGTACGGTGATCACCAGCGACTCCGGCTGGAGGTGGGCGCGGTGCGCGCGATGTGGAAGGGCAGCATCAGCTTCGGTCTGGTCACGATTCCGATCAAGCTCTATGCCGCGACCGAGACCAAGAACGTGTCGTTCCGGCAGGTGCACGCCGCCGACGGTGGCCGGATTCAGTACAAGCGGGTCTGCACGATCTGCGGCGAGGAAGTGCCGTACTCGGACATCGCCAAGGGCTACGAGTTGTCCAACGGCGACATGGTGGTGCTGGACAACGACGATCTCGCAGGTCTGCCGCTCGCCTCGACCAGCGGCATCGACGTTCTGGAGTTCGTCCCGCTGGAGTCGGTCGACCCGATGTACTACGACCGCGGCTACTACCTCGAGCCGGACAAGGGAGCCGCCAAGCCGTACGTGTTGCTGCGCGACGCGTTGCACAAGTCCGGGCGGGTGGCGATCGTGAAGGTCGCGCTGCGCCAGCGCGAGACACTGGCGCTGCTGCGGGTGTGGTCCGACGTGCTGGTGTTGCAGACGATGCTGTGGCCGGACGAGGTACGCGCGGCCGACTTCGACTTCCTGCACGAGGACTTGCCGGAGGTGCGGCAGGAGGAGATGTCGATGGCCGGGATGCTCATCGACTCGCTGTCCGAAGAGGTCTTCGAGCCGGACAAGTTCCACGACGACTACCGCGAAGCCGTGCTGGAGCTGGTCGACGCCAAGGCGGAGGGGCAGACGATCACCCAGCCCGCGAAGGAGACCACCGGCGAGGTGGTCGACCTGATGGCTGCGCTGCAAGCCAGTGTGGAAGGCGCCAAGAAAGGTTCCGCCGGGACCAAGCCCTCGTCGTCCGACGACGAGAAGCCGGCGAAGGCGGGCAAGCGTGGCGGCGCGAAGAAGAAGGAATCGGCCTGACGAGCCCGTTCAGGCGGCGATCAGCTGCTCGGCTTCGGCGCAGTCGCAGCCGCCGATGATCGACCGGCAGTCGATGCGCAACTCGTGCCGGGCGCTGTCGGTGTAGTCCGCGGGGCCGGTGGCGTGCACGACCAGCGTCCCGTGGCAGTGATCAACCCCTGCCGAACAGTCGGTACACAGCGTGCTCATGAATCCTGGGTACCACCGATGCGGCGGCGAGTGTGGGACGGTCGCAGGCGTGTCGGCCCTTCAGGGCAGCGGCGCCGACCAGATGAGCCGGGTACCGCCGTCGGCCGGGGAGTGCACGTGCAGCGTGCCCTGCATGGCGCGGGCGCGTTCCTCCAGGTTGTGCAGCCCGGAGCGGGCGACCTTGTCCGGGATGCCTTGGCCGTCGTCGGTGACGTCGATGGTGAGGTCGTCGCCGACGGAGATCGTGACAACCACGCTGCTGGCTTTGGCATGCCGCACGACATTGCTCACCGCTTCCCGCAGCACGGCCTCGGCGTGCTCGGCCAGATCCGGACTGACCACCGACAGCGGCCCGGACATCCGGACCGTGGCGCGCAGGTCGCTGTGATCGGTCAGCTCGCTGACGGTGTCGGTCAACGTGTCACGAAGCTGCTTGCCCTCGCCGCCTTCGTGCAGGTCGAAGATCGTGCTGCGGATGTCCCGCACGACGTCGTGCAGGTCCTCCACCGCGTTGCCGATGCGTTCGGCCAGCGCGGGATCCTTGGTGCGCTGCAGCGAACCGTTCAGCGACAGGCCGACCGCGAACAGCCGCTGGATGACGTGATCGTGCAGATCGCGCGCGATCCGGTCCCGGTCGG
>Ga0310826_101369_pt1 | contig 12662 bp, 9 predicted proteins | sample WT_ome_FD_201306 | JGI IMG/M metagenome (GOLD analysis project Ga0310826, IMG submission 201306) | Sorghum-adapted microbial communities enriched on wild type (WT) sorghum from Joint BioEnergy Institute, Emeryville, California, United... ... | reverse complement strand
CCGTACGACGACATGCACAACAAGCTGCTCGTCGCGCTGCAGAGCGGGACGGGCGCGCCGGACCTGGCGGACGTGGAGCTGAACAAGTTCCCGAACTTCCTGAAGGGAACGCCGCAGCTCGCGCCGCTGAACGACATCGTCGAACCCGAGCTGGACAACCTGGTCCGATCCCGGCTCGACATTTACGCGAAGGACGGAAACTACTACGGCATCGACTTCCACGTCGGCGCGTCCGTCATCTACTACAACAGGGAGATACTCGATCAGGCCGGCGTCAATCCCGACGACATCAAGACCTGGGATGATTTCGAAGCGGCCGGCAGGAAAGTGCTCGAGGCGACGGGCAAGCCGATGCCGGCGTGGAACGCGGGCGAGCCGCGCTCGGCCGGCATGGGCGGCACGGGCACGGTCATCACGACGGCATCGAAGCATATGGAACTCGCGAAGGATTTCCTCGCCTACGCGAAACTGTCGCGCGAGGGCAACATCGAAATCTGGCGGTTCCTCGGCTTCGATCCGCTGCGCTCGGACGTCTGGGATGCGCCGGAGCTCCGCGAGCCGAACAAGTTCACCGATTACTTCGGGGATTACATTTTCGACGTGCTGCTGGAAGTGGAGGACGAGATCGAAGGCGTCGTCGTCAACGAGCAGACTCCGGCCATTTCCGACGCGTTCCGGACTTCGGTGCTCGTGCGGATTCTCCAGGACGGCGAAGATCCGGTCAAGGTGCTGGAAGAGACGCAGTCGCAGCTCAACTGATCTGCGGCCGACCCGGCCGGAAGCGCCGGTCCCGCCCGGAGGCGGGGCCGGTGCATCGCCGTTTCACGGAAGGAGGCATAACGCATGTCGCACCCGGTTCCGATACCGGAAGGGCGAGCGGCTGTCCGCCCGTCCCGGCTGCGCAGATTGGCGTACTCGCAGTCGGCCGCGCCCTGGCTGTTCGTGCTGCCGTTCATCCTGTCGTTCGCCGTCTTTTTCGCGTATCCCGTGCTGTCCGCCCTCAACATGAGCTTCCAGGAAGTGCTGCCCGGCCAGGTGCGCTACATCGGCCTCGAAAACTACCGCGACCTGTGGAACCCGACGTTCCGCAAGGCGCTGCTGAACAGCACGGAGTACACGGTCTGGACGCTGCTCGTGCTCATTCCGCTGCCGCTCGCGCTCGCGGTGTTTCTCAATTCGAAGCTGATGGCATGGAGCAACTTTTTCCGGTCGACGCTGTTCATCCCCGCGCTGGTCTCGGTCGTCGTGGCGGGCACCGTGTTCCGGCTGGCGTTCGGCGAACTGGAAGGCGCGCTCATGAACTCGATCATCGCCGCCTTCGGCTTCGAGCCGCAGAAATGGCTGCGCCAGGAAGGTCTGGCCATGTTCACGCTCGTGCTACTGGCGACCTGGCGGTGGATGGGGGTCAACGTGCTCTATTTTCTCGCCGGTCTGCAAAACATTCCGCGGGAACTGTACGAGTCGGCGGAAATCGACGGCGCGAACACGTGGAACAAGTTCACGCGGATTACTATGCCTCTTCTCAAGCCGATTACGATCTACGTGCTGACGATCAGCATCTACGGCGGTTACGCGATGTTCACCGAGAGCTACATGCTGTGGGCCGGCAACCGGTCGCCGAACGACATCGGGCTGACGATCGTCGGCTACCTGTACCGCAACGGTCTGGAGCAGGCCAATCTCGGACTCGGCTCGGCGGTCGGCATCGTCCTGCTCATCATCACATTCACCATCACGATGATCCAGCTCAGGCTGACGGGCATGTTCCGGAGGGAGGACTGACATGAGCGCGGGCAATGTTCTTGAACGCCGCCTCGCTTCCGTGGGGCTGGTCGTCCTGTTCGCGCTGCTCGGCCTGTTCGCGGTCTCCCCGATCGCCACGCTGATCGTCGCGTCGTTCAAGCCGGCGCAGGAGATGATGCGGTACGGGCTGAACCTCCGGCTCGATCCGGAGCTGCTCTCGCTGAAGAACTACGCGTATCTGTTCTCGGACGAGTCGCTCTATCTGATCTGGTACCGGAACAGTCTGATCATCTCCGCCTTGTTCACCGTGCTGTGCCTGTTCTTCTCGTCCATGGTCGGCTATGCGCTCGCCGTCTACCGGTTCCGGTTCCGGAACGCGCTGCTTACGCTGGTGCTCGTGACGATGATGATTCCGCTCGAGATCATCATCCTGCCGCTCTACAAGCTGTCGATCTCGCTGAAGCTGATCAACAACATGTGGGGCGTCATCCTGCCGTTCATGGTGGCGCCGCTGCCGATTTTTTTCTTCCGCCAGTACGCCGGCGGACTGCCGAAGGATTATCTCGACGCGGCGCGGGTGGACGGATGCACGGAGTTCGGCATCTTCTTCCGGATCATGGTGCCGCTGATGGCGCCCGCTTTTTCATCGATGCTCATCCTGCAGGCGCTGTTCTCGTGGAACAACTTCCTCTGGCCGCTCATCGTGCTGCGGACGAACGAGCAGCTCACCATTCCGATCGGACTGGCGACCTTGCTGACGCCTTACGGCAACAACTACGACATGCTCATATCCGGGGCCGTGCTGGCCATCGTGCCGATCCTGATCGTATTCCTGTTCTTCCAGAAATATTTCATCGAGGGAATGACGGCCGGCGGCATCAAGGGATGACGCCGATCGCAACCATTTCGGCCGCCCGGGCCGACACCGAGACTTGACCAAAAGGAGAGACCCATCATGACATTGGAAGCACGCATGACGCTGGACCGGGAATACCGCATCGCCGAAATCGACAAGCGCATCTACGGCTCGTTCATCGAACATCTTGGACGCGCCGTCTACGGCGGCATTTACGAGCCCGGCCATCCCGAGGCCGACGCGCGCGGTTTCCGGCAGGATGTGCTGAGGTTGGTCCGCGAGCTTGGCGTTCCGATCGTCCGCTATCCGGGCGGCAATTTCGTCTCCGGTTACAACTGGGAAGACGGCGTCGGCCCGAAAGAGCAACGGCCGCGCCGGCTCGAGCTCGCCTGGCGGACGATCGAGACGAACCAGTTCGGCACGAACGAGTTCATCGACTGGGTGCGGGCCGCGGGCGCCGAGCCGATGATGGCCGTCAACCTGGGCACGTGGGGCATCGACGAAGCGCGCAATCTTGTCGAGTATTGCAACCACCCGGGCGGCACGTACTGGAGCGATCTCCGGCGCCGGCACGGCTATGAGCGGCCGCACAACATCAAGGTGTGGTGCCTCGGCAACGAGATGGACGGCCCTTGGCAGATCGGCCACAAGACGGCCGCGGAATACGGCCGGCTGGCGCAGGAGACGGCGAAGGCGATGAAGTGGGTCGATCCGACGATCGAGCTCGTCTCGTGCGGCAGCTCCCATGCGAAAATGCCGACGTTCCCGGAATACGAAGCGGTGTCGCTCGAGTTCACCTACGATTACGTCGATTACGTGTCGCTTCATCAATATTTCGGCAACCGGAGCGGCGACACCGCGTCGTTCCTCGCCTCGACGCTCGAGATGGACCATTTCATCCGGACGGTGAAGGCGACCTGCGACTACGTCAAGGCGAAGAAGCGGAGCAGGAAGACGCTGAACCTCAGCTTCGACGAATGGAACGTCTGGTTCCACTCGAACGAGGCGGACAAGCAAATCGAGCCGTGGAGCATCGCGCCGCCGCAGCTCGAGGACATCTACACGTTCGAGGACGCGCTGCTTGTCGGCGGCATGCTGATCACGCTGCTCAGGCACAGCGACCGCGTGCGGATGGCGTGCCTCGCGCAGCTCGTCAACGTCATCGCGCCGATCATGACCGAGAACGGCGGCAGGGCCTGGCGGCAGACGATCTACTGGCCGTTCCTGTACACTTCGCGCCACGGCCGGGGCGTCGCGCTGCAGCCGGTCATCGACACGCCGAAGTACGACTCGGCGGAGTTCACGGATGTGCCGATGCTCGAGAGCATCGCGGTGCACGATCCGGAGAAGGACGAGCTGACCGTGTTCGCGCTGAACCGGAGCCTGACCGACGCGCTGACGCTGACATGCGCGATTCGCGGGTTCGAGGGGTATGGCGTGCTGGAGCACATCGTGCTGGAGCATGACGACCTGAAGGCGGTGAACGGGCCGGACGCGGAGCGGGTGAAGCCGCACGCCGGCGGGCGCTCGCGGGCGGCGGACGGGCTCCTCGAGGCGGAGCTGCCGAAGCACTCGTGGCACGTCATCCGGCTCGGCAAACGGAACGCAACATGACGGAGAAAGACCTCCGCGGAATGCGGAGGTCTCCGGAATTGTGGCGGGAAGCCTTCGCGGATTGCGGAGGCCTCCGGCTTGAGCAGGCTCCCGCACGCGAATGTTCGCTGCGGGAGTCTTGCTCCGGTTCAGGCTCGGGACGACTTCTCCCCGAAGGTCAGGTAGATGTACAAATAATCATCGCGCACCCCGGGCAACGCGGAAGTCTCCTTGATGCCCAGGAAGCTCAGGCGCTCCCGCCATTCGTCCCGCTCTTCATCCTCAATGGCGTAGGACGCTTCCCGGTCGAACAGATAGGCCAGCACCGCGGCATGGATCTCCGCTTTGCCGTCGGACAGGCGAATCCATTCCTTGGGCAGCACGATTTTCGTGTCGGTGCCCTCCAATTCCGAATCGGAGAAATTGAACACCAGCGTTTTTCCGCCATGGACGACCTCGGCCGTTTTGGTTTTGCCGTTCCATTTGATCTTGTCCACCCTTCCGGCGAACAGATCCCTGATCGGAACATACTCGGACTTGTACTTGAATTCTTCCACCGTCTCGCCCTGATTGATGCGCAGGTACGTGTGGGGCCGGATCGCATCATAGGCGTTCCGGGCCCTTTCCGGCAGAGTCTCCCCCTCGGGAGCGGCCGCCGCGGTCCATGCCCCGAGCAGCAGCGACGCCGCCAACGCGCATGAAGCGATGAATTTCATTTTCATGCCGATCCCACGCCTTGCCATGGCTGTTTGGCACACCCCGCTTTTTCCGGTTTTTCCCTTGAATTGGACGCCGACAACGGCCTCCGGGTTGCGCCTGCCCAAGGGGGATATTCCCAAATTCATGAAAAAAACTGCCGACGAAAGATGCCGGCAGTCCGTTGATCTTCCAAACCGTCCTTATTCCGCGTCCGCCGCGGCGCTCAACTTGGCCGTCGAAATCGCCTGCGACGCGAAATCGCTGATGATCCGGGTGAGCCGCTCGTTCTCGCTCTGCGCCTGCCGCAGCTTCTGCTCGAGATGCTGGATCTTCACTTCCTTGTCGCGCTCGCGGCTCTCGAGCTCGCGCAGCTTGAGCTCGAATTCCTTCTGGTTGCGGTTCAGGTCCAGCATGAGCTGCCGGTTGGTCAGCTCCCGCTCAGACAGCCGCTCCTGCAGCTCGCGGATCCGGTTCTCCTGCTGCAACCGGTGCTGGTTGTATTCGGCGAGCAGTTGATCGTACTGCGTCTTCAGTTCGAGGGTGTTCTCCTTCGCGCGGTTCAGTTCGGCCGCGATCGACTCCAGCTTCTTCTCCAGGAAGCCCTTGTCGTACTGCAGCTCGCGGATCTGGTCTTCCTGCGCGACGATCGCGCGGTCGCGCTCCTCGACCTGGTGCTTGAGCGCCTCGCGGGATTCGATCACCTGCTGCACGACGTCGATCAGCTTCGCGACGAGCGGATCGTCGGCCGCCTGGGAGCGGACCGGCGCCTTGCCGCCGTTCGCTTCCGGATTCTGGCCTGCCGCCGCCCGCGGCTGATCGTTCTGGGCCTGCGTCTCGGGTTTTGTCATCGTCGTCAACCTCTGCAAAAGATTCATCCGTGCATCTTCCCCTTTCTCCTCGGGCGGACCGCCTCCGCCTCATCATCTCTCCGGCCGGGCCGGCGCGCGCTGTCTGACCATGCTGAGCCCCGCTTTCCCCTCGAATGATGGAACACAAGCAACCGAAAATCGCCATTCATCTCTATGTATCGACAAATCGACGCCGGTTTCAATAGAGTTTTCGGAAAAAATGCGTGATTTCCCCGCAAAATTCGCCACGCCGCGACAAAACGAAAAGGATGCTCCGGATGGCGGTCCGAAGCATCCTCCCGTGAAGTCCCCGCTCAGGTGCCGCAAAACGTCCGGTACGGACGATCCGGCTTCGGCGGCACCCCGGCGTAATCCTCCGGGGCCGAATCGTGATCGTAAGGCTTCGCGAGCGCGGCGAGCAGCCGCTCCATGACGGACAGATCGCCCGCCGCCGCGGCTGCCAGCGCCTCCTCGACGCGGTAATTGCGCGGGATGACCGCCGGATTCGCGCCCGCCATGAGCCGCCGCGCTTCGGCTTCGCCTTGCGGCTGCCGCGCGAGCCGCCGCCGCCAGCGGCCGAGCCAGTCGGCGAAATCCCGGGCGCCGTGCATCGGCGTCTCCTCCGGCCTGCCGATCGTCAGATCGTGGAACGTCCGGGTGAAATCCGCCCGGTGCCGATGCATCAGATCGAGCAGATCCCGGGCGAGCGCCGCGTCATCCTCCTCCTCGCCGAACAGCCCGAGCTTGGCGCGCATGCCCTGCAGCCAATAATGCTCGTACCGCCCGGCGTATTCGGCGAGCGCCGCCTCCGCCAGCCCGACGGCCTTCTCCTCCTCTTCATGGAGCAGCGGCAGCAGCGTCTCGGCCAGCCGCGCCAGATTCCAGGCGCCAATCGCGGGCTGGCGCCCGTAGGCGTAGCGGCCGTGCGTGTCGATCGAACTGAAGACGGTGTCCGGATCGTATTCGTCCATGAAGGCGCACGGGCCATAGTCGATCGTCTCGCCGCTGATCGTCATGTTGTCCGTGTTCATGACGCCATGGATGAACCCGACCAGCATCCAGCGGGCGATGAGCGCGGCCTGGCGGTCGATCACGCCGCGGAGCAGGGCCAGATAGGGCCGCTCGTCTTCGGCCGCCTCCGGCATGTGCCGCCTGATCGCGTAGTCGGCCAGCGTCCTGAGCCCGTCCCGGCCGCCGCGCCATGCCGCGAACTGGAACGTGCCGACGCGCAGATGGCTCGCCGCCGTGCGGGTCAGCACCGCGCCCGGCAGCACGGTCTCGCGGATGACGGGCATGCCGGTCTTCACGACCGCGAGGCTCCGGGTCGTCGGGATGCCGAGGGCGTGCATCGCCTCGCTGATGATGTATTCGCGCAGCATCGGCCCGAGCGCCGCCCGGCCGTCGCCGCCGCGCGAAAACGGCGTGCGGCCCGACCCCTTGAGCTGGATGTCGACCAGCGCGCCCGCGGGCGTGCGCTGCTCGCCGAGCAGCAGCGCCCGGCCGTCGCCGAGCATCGTGAAATAGCCGAACTGGTGGCCGGCGTACGCCTGGGCGAGCGGCTCGGCCCCCTCCGGCAGCCGGTTGCCCGCCAGCGCCTCGACGCCTTCGGGCGCGCGGAGCGCCCCGGGGTCGAGGCCAAGCTCGGCCGCAAGCCGCTCGTTCAGGATGACAAGCCCGGGTTTCGCCACCGGCGCCGGGTCCTGCTTGTGCCAGAACAGCTCCGGCAGCCGGGCGTAGGTATTGTCGAACCGCCACCCGGCCCGCCGCTCCGTCTTCTCCATCGCGCTCCGCCCCTTTCCTTCGCCAAACATCCGTCCGACGCCGATCGGTTTTCCAACCGCGACAGCCCTATTCTTCCCCCGCCGCGGACGAAAATGTGCGCCGGGACGAAGCGTTCGGGAACATGGTATCACACCCGGATGGAAAATGTAACCGACCGCGAGGCAGTGTTCAAGGAGTCGACGGGAATCAGCATCAACGGCTGCAAGCGCGGGGTGATGGGCGGAACTACGGCGGCCGGGCAGGCGAAGGCTGGCGTCTGAGCGGGAAGGCGGACACCGACCGGAGTCCGGCGCTTGCGCGGCTCGCGGCGGACCGTTGCGGTTTCGCGCGCGTCCGCGATTCGAACGCTGTCGCTTCCGGGACGTTCCGGCCGGCGTCCCGGACGGGCGGCCGACATGACGGTACGAAGGAAGCATTTTGCGTCCTGACGGCGGGCTTCGACAGCCTCCACAACCGCGGCGTACTAAGATGAAATCGGATCGTTCCGTTGGCCCGGAACGCCACCGACAACGTCGCAAGGAGGCGGGGTTTCATGCAATTCATGAAAGAAGCGGGCGCCGTTCGGTCCGATGACCACGGCGAAGGAGCGCGGGGCGGACGGCCGGAGGACGCGCCGGAGAAGGCGGAGCGCCGCCGGCTGACGCTGCGCCATTTGCACGGTCTGATCGAAGCGCTCAGGGAAGAGCATATGAAGCTGGAAATGCGGGTGGACAGGCTGTCGGAGCTGGTGGAGCGGATGGCCGCGCCGGATGCCGGCATGCGGCGGGACGCGGGATTTGCCGGCGGCCGGACCGGCGAGCCGCGATTGGCCTTGCTGCCGGAATGGACGCCGGATGCCGTGGGTGCGTTCGCCGGCCGGGAGGATGAGGCGGACGACCGGGGAGCGGCGAGCACGGCCGCCGCGGAAGACCGGGCGGCGTTCGGGTTCGCGATTTGGGCCGGCGTCGAGCGGGCGATCGGCAACGCCGCCGCGATGCTGGCGGCCGGACGCGAAGACGGCGGCGTGGCCGCGGAGCTTCCGGCCGGCCGCGGGCAGGCGCAGCCGCAGTCGGCGGCGCTGTTCCGGCGGCAGCGGCCGCCGGAGCACGAGCGGCGCGAAGTGCCGATCGAGAGCCTGCTGCTCGAGCTGCGCGAAGCGGCGCGCATCGCCGACGAGATCGCGGCGAATGCGTCCGCCGCCGAGCATCGGGCGGGCCCGGCCCACCCGGCGCGGGCGCCGGACATGCCCGGCGGCGCGGCCGGCAGTGATGCGGCCGGCGTTGACGCGCCCGGCGGCGCGGGGGCGGCGGAACCGGCCGCGGCGGAGGCGGTCGCTTCCGGCGGCGCGGCTGCCGGTCCGCCGGCCGGTTTGACCCGGCCGGCGGAGTCGGCGGCAACGGCAGCCGCGGGCCCGGCGCAGCCGGAAGGCGCCGCGGCATTTTCCGCCGCCGCATCCGGACCGGGCGGGCAGCCCGGGGCCGCCGGCAGCGGGGAGCCGGCCGCCGCGCAGCCTTCGGCCGCGCAGTCCGCGGGCTCGCAGCTCGCAGGCGTGCCCGCGCAGGGCCAACCCGCTCTTGGTCAACCCGCGCCGGGCGAACCGCCGCAATCCCGGCCCCGGCAGCAGGCAGCGGACACGCCTTCCATCCTGATCCCGCGATCCGAGCGGCACCGCGCCCGCAAGAAGCGCTCCCTGTGGGCGCGACTGTTCCGCCGGCAGCATGCCGGAAGCTGAGCGCGTCCCGGCGGCCGCATCCGGAGCGGCCGCCGGGATTTTCGGCGTGCCCCGGATAACTGTGGCGTGAATACCGCGTTGCGAAGGCGAGCGGAGCGCCTTCAGCGAACCCGTAACGCGAAGATCACGCTACCGCAATGCGCGTAAGGCCAATGGCGAAGCTGCAGCGTGAATGACGCGATTCCGAAGCTCACAGAGCCGATTTCGCGGGGCCATGGCGTGAATACCTCGCTGCAAGGTCTGACAGCGCCCGGATAAAGAGACTGTAACGTGAATACCACGCTACGGAGGCAAGCACCTCTCCGATAGCAGATCCGCAACGCGAACGCCGCGCCAGCCGTTCATGGCACCCCACAACCGGTTTCACCCGCACGCCGCACCTTGCCAAGAGCAAACGGTCGGCCGGAACCAGCCGGTTCCCGCCGACCGTCTCGCATGTCGACACCATTTCCCGGGAAATGTCGAGCCCGCGTCGCCGGACGATCAAGCTTTCCCCAGCAGCCGGCGCAGTTCGTTCCGCTTCGCCGCCAGCTCCCGGAACGCCGCGTCGAGCGCCTCCGGATCGTCGCCGGGTCCCGGCATGCTCAGCTTGCCGAGCGTCTCCGACAGCTTCGTCTCCACCATCATCAATTCTTCCTCCAACGCCGCGTCGCCGGCTTCCGCCATGCGCGATTTGTGCTCCTCGTACTCCCGATAGCCGCCCTCGAACACATGCACCCGGCCGTCCCGGATCTCGAGGATGCGGTCCGCCGTCCGGTCGGCGAACCGCCGGTCGTGCGTGACGAACAGCACCGTGCCCCCGTAATCGGCGAGCAGCGATTCAAGCGCCTCGATCGACGGGATGTCGAGAAAATTTGTCGGCTCGTCGAGCACCATCACGTTCACGTCGCCGACGATCAGCTTCGCGAGCGCCGTCCGGACGCGCTCGCCGCCGCTCAGCACGCCGACCGGCTTGTAGACGTCATCGCGGCGGAAAAGCAACCGCGCCAGCACGGCGCGCACCACCTCCGGCGGCTGCGCCGCCCCGTCGGACACGTTGTCCATCACCGACCGTTCCGGCCGCAACAGGTCCAGGTTCTGGCTGAAATAGCCGATCCTCGCCGCCGGGGCGATCGCCACGCCTTCGCTTCGCTCCAATATGCGCCTCAGCAGCGTCGTCTTGCCCGACCCGTTCGGACCGAGCAGCGCGGTCTTGCTGCCCGCCGGCAGCGCGAACCGGACATCGCGCCAGAGCAGCCGGCCGCCCGCACGGGCTTCCAGCCCGTCGACGCGGATGACGGCCCGGCTGCCGAGCCGCGCCGCCTCCGGAACGCTCATTCGCACGCGATCCGGCTCCCGCGGCTTGTCGACCCGCTCGAGCTTCCCGATGCGCGTCCGGAGCGCCCGGATCGACTGGTGGATGCCCTTCTGCACGGAGCCGAAATAATCCTTGCCCATCCGCGCTTCCGACGGACCCAGGTTGCGCGGCCTCTTCACCACGCGGGCCGCTTTCTGCGCCTTCTGCCGGACGGCCTCCTCCAGCTGGCGCCTCTTCTCCACATAGGCTTCGTATTGCTCCCGATGCTGCCGCCGCGCCAGCTCGCGCGCTTCCCGGTAGAACGAGTAATTCCCGCTGTAGGCCGTCACGACGCCGTCCTCGATCGCCCAGATGCGCGCGCAGACGCGGTCAAGGAATTCCCGGTCGTGGGAAACGACGACAACCGCGCCTTCATACGCCGCGAGCGCCTTCTCCAGCCGCCGGATATGATCGGCGTCGAGATGCATGGTCGGTTCGTCGGCGAGCAGCAGCGCGGCGCGCTCGGCCAGCGCCCGCTCCATGTACTGCGCCGTCGTCTCCCCGCCGCTCAGCGTCCCCTCGTCCGGCTTGAGCTGCGGAATGACCGCCCGCGAGCCGGCGATCCGGACCGATCCGGCGTCCGGCTGCGCTTCGCCGGCGATCAGCCGGAGCAGCGTCGTCTTGCCCGCGCCGTTCATGCCGACCAGGCCGATTCGCTCGCCGGGCGCGATGCGCAGCTGATCGGCCTTGAACAGCCGCCTGCCGCCGATAAACATTTCCACCTGCGATGCTTCGAACAACATGGTCATGAAAAAAACCTCCCGCATCCATTAACAGGACAGGAGGCTTGCGTCATGCTTGAGGCACACGAACCGCCTGAAACGCCCGCATGCAAATCCGACCGGCGGCGTCCATGCGCACCATGCGCAGGGGATGACCCGGGTCCAAACCGCGGTCATGTGCCGCGGCACGCGCAAGATCCTGTCCGGAAACAGCGAACGAACAACACCGAGCCCGGCGCCACACCGCGCCCCGGTCGCAGCACGAAACCAACCGTTCCGCACGGCTTCCGTCGTTCGTTCTTCGACGCGTCTCCATTCACCAGGATCAGTTGCGCATTGGACCAAAGGTCACCCTTTCCGTATCTTGCTGCCATGATTGTAGCGAAAAATTACCCGCGATTCAACCCGCTCCGTCCGCATCCGTGCGCGCCCACAGCTCGTCCAGCAGCTCGTCTTCAAGCCGGAACAGGCCATCGAACGCGCGCGCGGCCTGCAGCAGATGCTCCGGAATCTCGCGCCCGCGGACCGGATCGGCCGCGGCGGCCGCGAGGACGGCGATGTGCCGCTCCAGCCGGCTCTCCGCCCGCCGGATCATCGCGTGCAGCTCGTCGATCCGCCCGGGCGCGTCGTCGAGCGCCCGCTCAAGCAGCGGGCGAAGCTGATCCTCCGCCCAGGCGGCATGTTCGCGCAGATCGTCGCGGAACGCTTCGGTTTTCTCCTTCAGCCACCGGATTTCGCCCCCGTGGGAGCGGGAGTTCCGGTGCCGGATGATCGATCGGGTCAGGACGGCCAGTTCGTTCCACTCTTCCATGAGCAGGCTGCGCTCTTCCTGCAGCCGTTGCACCGCGTTGCCCAGCGGATACAGCGGATGCCCGAACACGGCGTTCAATTCGTCGATGATGCCATGCGCATGCGGCTTCACGTCCACCCCTCCGATTGGCGCAAGGTTCACCTTCAGCGTACCGGAGCGGGAGCGGCAAATCTGTGAAAATAGTCACAATCCCCGCGCAACAAAAAGGGACCGCACCCGCCATCCGGGTCCGATCCCCCGCACCAAAGCATCCGGTTCGCCGCAGTCAAGCATCCGATTCCCGCAATCAAGATTCCGGCCCGGCAAACGCCGGTCGGCGCGTCCGATGTTTCCGTTGCCATCCGCGCCCGGATGCGGCCGTGACCGTCGAATCCGCCGCGCGGCCGGACGCGATCCCGGCAGCCGTCAGCCGGCCGCCGCCGGGCGCGGGCGCGCCCGTCCGCCTCCGGCGACGCGGTTCAGAACGCCATCGCGGCCCGCACCGCGCGCTGCCACCCGGCGTACAGCCGGTCGCGCTCCGCGGCGTCCATCGCGGGCTCGAACCGCCGGTCGAGCCGCCAC
>Ga0310826_101348_pt1 | contig 12849 bp, 4 predicted proteins | sample WT_ome_FD_201306 | JGI IMG/M metagenome (GOLD analysis project Ga0310826, IMG submission 201306) | Sorghum-adapted microbial communities enriched on wild type (WT) sorghum from Joint BioEnergy Institute, Emeryville, California, United... ... | reverse complement strand
GTTCAAACAAAAGATTTATAATGAATTGGGGGTGGATTGGGAGTCTGTTCAAAATGATCCATTGGTGATAGACAGCTTCATTCCGGAAATTGCTCATCAGATGTATCCACAATTGTTCAAAACCCCGACCTCTTTTTCTACGGAAACACGGGATATTGTACAATTTGAGAATGAACGCGTCCGAGAAATGATCGAGATCGTCCGTGAGACATCGAAAAAAGAGTACATTATCTTTATTGTGGACGAAGTTGGACAGTATGTAGGTTCTCGTCCAAACCTCATCCTAAATCTGGATGGATTGGCTAAAAATCTAAAAAACATTGGCGACGGAAAAGTCTGGATCATAGGAACCGCTCAACAGACACTCACGGAGGATGATCCCAAAGCGGCTCTAAACTCACCAGAGTTATACAAACTCAAAGACCGTTTTCCAATACAAGTCGATTTGGAATCTAGGGATATTAAGGAAATCTGTTATCGACGTCTGTTAGGGAAATCTCCTGAAGGAGAGTCTATCCTTGGGCGATTGTTCGATCAGTTTGGGCAAAGCCTTCGTCATCATACCAAGTTAAAGAATGCGAAGTATTACGACTCGGATTTCAGTAAAGAGACGTTTATCAATCTTTATCCGTTTCTTCCCGCTCATTTTGACATCCTTCTCCATTTGTTGGGAGCATTGGCTAAATCGACGGGCGGAATCGGTCTGCGTTCGGCGATTAAAGTAATTCAGGATATTCTGATCGAAGGCGTGGATGGACAATTACCTGTTGCCGAAAAAAGTGTGGGATGGTTGGCCACGACAGTCACATTGTATGATGCTTTGGAAAGAGATATTCGAAGGGCGTATCCTTCGATTTATGATTCAGTTGAAAAGGTCAAGATTCATTTTGCTGATTCCGAGCTAGATCAGGATATAGCGAAAACGATCGCTGTAATGCAAATTTTGGACAATTTGCCTGTGACAATTGACAATGTGGCCAGTTTGATGCATCCGAGAATTGATGCACCCTCCCAATTAGATGAGGTGAGAGAAGCGGTCAAGGAATTACTGAACCATCCCAAAGTCCCGTTGGGTGAGCAAAATGGAGAGTACATTTTTTTCAGCGAAAAAGTAAACGAAATTGCAATAGAGCAAGCGCAGCTCCCTCTTCGTACTGCTGATTTACGACGAATTTTCAATGAAGCTCTACGGGATGTTTTCAGTCCGCTTCCGTCAACTCGGTTGCATGGTGTCCGAACTGTTACTTCCGGGCTTAAGGTACAAAACGGTTTAACCCTTGTTTCCTTAGCTGGAGAAGGAGAACCAATACAAACTGTGGTGAAATTGGTGGAACCAAATGAGTATGAAGAGGTCCGTAACCAGTTGGTGGATGAGTCTCGGCAAAAAAGTTCCCAGTATTTCATTTACTTGATTGGTCGGAACATGCCAGAAATCGATGAGACCGTGGCTGAAATATTTCGATGCAGAGAGATTTGTGACCGTTACCGTAACGATCCGGACAAAGACATTAAGGAATACTGTAATTCGCAGAATGATCGTGCTACCAAATTGACAGTGAACTTGCAATATTATATTAAACAATGCTTGTCCAAGGGTTCTTTCATTTTCCGAGGTCAAGTCACAGCGGTTGAAAACCTGAACCAAGACGTTTATGAAGCATGCAAGAAATACTTGGATGATGTGGCCCCACAGGTCTTCGACCGTTATGCAGAAGCTCCCGTTCGTGTGGAGACTTCTGTTGCCGAAATGTTTCTTAGGAAAGGTAATCTTTTAGCTATTGATTCTAAAGTTGACCCGCTGGGATTGGTGCAAATCCAACGTGGAGGAGCTTTCATTGACACCAATCACATAGCGCTGATCAGTATTCGCGACTATCTGGAACGTAATGGGATGGTAGAAGGAAAACGATTAATGGAATATTTTACCAATGCACCATTTGGTTGGTCGCAGGATACGCTTCGTTATCTGATTGCTGTTCTATTGGTAGCCGGAGAAATTAAGCTGAAAGTGTCAGGGCGCGAAATTACTGTAAACGGACAACAAGCCATTGATGCCTTGCGAACCAACAATTCATTCAAAACCGTGGGAGTGGCCTTACGAGAAGAACGGCCATCTAATGAAGTTTTGGCTAGGGCAGCGGAACGATTAACCGATCTTATAGGGGATTTGGTACTACCATTAGAAGAAGAGATCAGTAAAGCGGCATCAAAATACCTTCCGCACATTCAGTACCGAATTGCTTCATTAAAAGGAATTCTCTCGACGTTGGAACTACCTGGCGTAGAACGGGTTGATTCGTTGAATCGAGAGATTGCCGATATCCTGTTTACAGATGCTTCGGATGCGCCTCAAAGATTGGGTGGCGAGGAATCGTCCCTCTATAATGATTTGAAATGGGTCGAAGAAGTTCAGCAGTCCTTTGATCAGGGATTAAAAGAAACGATCCAGCAACTTCGGGAGTATTGCCGTGAGATTAACTCCATGCCTAACTCTGGTATACCAGGACTGTTGCGTGAAAATCTGGCGGATGAGTTAAACCGTGTCAAACAATTGTTAAACAAAGAGGATTTCTACAAACATGCAGATGATTTGAATATTATGCGAACCACCATCATGGCAAGAATTCGAGATGCAGCACAGAGCATGTTGGAAGCTCAAAAGGATAAGGTTCGCGAAGTGGAGCAAGATTTGCGTCGAATTCCGGAGTGGAATGAGCTCTCCCAAGAGGAGCAAAATGGCGCTTTGGCGCAGATTGAAACATTGATTGTAGATGTACCACTCAATCTACAAGGGCTAAAGCAACTAATCTCTCGAGAATTTGAGATAAATTCCTATGTTCAGGATCTGAAAAAGAAAATTATCTCATTGGGACAGCAACGGCTACGTCAGCGCTTGGAAGAAGTCCAGGCGAAAGCCAAAATCAAGGGTGAAACCAAAATCAAACGGTCTCTTCGTCTACCATCTACTGTTACCAGCGCAAGTCAGCTGGATACATTGATCCGTCAAATTCAGCAACTGAAAGACGAAATGGCAATCTATTCAAATGTTGAGATCATTATTGAAATTGAGGGCTGATGCACGATGGCATTTGACCAAAGCACCCGCAATCGTCTGCAACGATTTGTGAGTGAGGTACGAGAACTCCTGACCGAGGAGTTTACGTACCAGCTTCGATATGAATATGGGATGGATCCAGCCACAGGGGAAGTCAGTGATATAGATCGGTTAACCCATTTGGATGATACTCGAAGGGAAACAGCCCGATTGCTTCGGGATATGTTGGATCACTATGTTGCGGGAAGTTCTTTTGGTAAGAAAGAATGCCTTGAGAGAATTGTCCGCGAGCAGGCCTTTACTGTGCTAAACCGTCTGTGTGCTCTTCGAATGGCTGAGGCTCGTGGAATTCTTATCGAGTCTGTGGCTAATGGCTACAACTCAAAAGGGTTTCAACTATATGCCCGCCTTGCCGGGATCGCCCTGGGAGAAACCGGTGATGCTTATCGTTCTTATCTGTTTAGTCTGTTTGATGAACTATCTTTGGATCTGCAGGTTCTCTTTGACCGATACAGCCCGCAGGGGCGTCTCTTTCCACGCGAATCGGTGCTACTTGAGCTGCTTGAAAAGATTAATCATCCAGAAATAGCACCATTATGGGCGGAAGATGAGACGATCGGCTGGATATATCAGTATTTTAATTCAGCTGAGGAGCGCCGAAAAATGCGCTCCGAATCGCAAGCCCCGCGAAACAGTCGGGAACTCGCCGTCCGCAACCAATTCTTTACTCCTCGTTATGTGGTCGAGTTTTTGACGGACAACACTTTGGGGCGTATTTGGTATGAAATGACTCAGGGAAGAACAATTTTGAAAGAGAAGTGCCGTTATCTGGTACGGTATCCAAACGAAATCTTCCTGTTAGAGGGAGAAGAGAAGCCTAAACAGGAAACAGATCAGGAGAACCTAAGCCAGGAAGAATTGCTTAAACAGTCGGTATACATTCCGTTCCGTCCTTTGAAGGATCCGCGAGAAATCCGAATGTTAGATCCCGCGTGTGGTTCTATGCACTTTGGTCTGTATGCCTTTGACCTATTTGAGAAGATCTATGAAGAAGCTTGGGAATTGGAAGGAGAACTTGGTTCGGAAGCCTTTATTCGAAGTGGGAAATTGAAGCCGTTACGGGAAACCTATGAGAGTAAAGAAGCCTTGATTAGGGATGTTCCGCGTTTGATCATTGAGCACAATATCCATGGAATTGACATCGACCCGAGAGCGGTGCAAATTGCAGGGCTGTCTTTATGGCTTCGGGCACAGCGAAGCTGGCAGGAACAGGGAGTGAAACCGCAGGATCGTCCCCGGATCCGGCGATCCAATGTGGTTTGCTCCGAACCTATGCCGGGGGACAAGGAGATACTACGGGAGTTTACCGAACGGCTCCGCCCCCGTGTATTAGGACAATTGGTAGAACAAATTTTCGAAAAGATGCAGTTGGCTGGTGAAGCGGGAGCGCTTTTGAATATTGAGGAAGAGATTAAAGAGTCCGTTGAGAGAGCTAGGATAGCGTTCAATGAAGAACTTTTGAATCGAAAAGAAGCACAGTTGGAGCTGTTTCCTGAGACGCGTCAATGGGTGCAACACTCCTTGTTTGATTTTTCTGACCTACCGGATGAGACGAGTTTCTGGAATCAGGCTGAGACAATGATAATTCAGGCCCTACGTGAATATGCTGAACAAGCCGAAGTGGTTGATGCGACCCGTAAAAGGCTGTTTGTCCAGGATACCGCAAGGGGATTTGCATTTATTGACATCTGCCGAAAGCGGTATGATGTGGTGTTGATGAATCCGCCGTTCGGTGACCCTACTATTGGAATCCGTAATTATTTATCGATGAAGTATCCATTTGGTGATCACGATATCTGTGCAGCATTTGTTCTTTCGTTCTTATCACGTCTATCTGAAAGAGGGTTGCTTGGGGCAATTACAACTCGTCTCGCTCTGTTTATTCAATCTTTTTCCAAATGGCGTCAATTGATTTTTGAAAATCACCAATTCGAGTTAGTAATTGATCTGGGATACGGTGTACTCGACGCAATGGTTGAAACAGCGATGTATGTAATTGGCAAGACAAAAATTGAGGAGACCAGCCTAATTGGTTTTCTCGGTTTACTTGATACACAAGCGAAACAGGAAAAACTTGAGGAACACCTCTTCCAATATCCGCAAAAAGTAGATTGGAAAAATGTAGAATTATTTAGCTATGTTCCAGGGAAACCATTGTCTTATTGGGTACCTTCTACTCTATTAAGGAAGTTTTCAAATCACCGATTGTTTAATTCACATATTGGGGAAATTCGTCAAGGAATTGCAACAGCAGATGATTTTCGATTTTTGCGACTAAGATGGGAAGTTCCAAAAGATGGAGTAATTAGAACACAAAACTCTCTTAACAAACATTGGGTTCCAATGTCTAAGGGAGGAGAATATTCACCTTGGTGGGATGATATTCATTTGGTATTAAAATGGGTTGATAATGGCAAGGAAGTAAGAAATTTTTCTGACGCGAAAGGAAATCTTCGGTCTCGCCCTCAAAATCTTGATTATTTCTTTAAAGAAGGAGCAACTTATCCATACAGGACAACCAGTTCTTTTGGATTAAGGTACATGCCTGCGGGATGTGCTTTCAGTTCTGGAGGATGGGGTGTATTCACTTCCGATTCTACAGATATATTAGAGGTTCTAGCGGTTTATAATACAAGATACGCTAGATATTTCATGGAAATTCTGCTTGGACAAGGAGATGCATCAGTTTCTGGTTCTGCGGCTCGTAATCATGTTTCGGAGGCAGTTGGAGGAATTCCTTGGCCTAAAAAGAAACTTTCTCAAATCACGAAAGAAACAGTACGGAAGTTGGTTTGCCTTTGGACCCGTGTTTATGCAGACGAAACCTTCCAACATTTTGATATCCCTTACGCACTCAGAAGTAGAGAGAATTCGTTGAAGGAAATTTCTAAGCACGCCTGGAAAAGAAAATGTGAAGATTGGCTAAAAATTGCAGAATACTATGCAGAGATTGAGAAATCTGTTGAAGAAGCATATGATTTCTCTGATTCTGATCTTGAAGCTATTGCATTAGAAGAAGGAGAGTCCCTTTCGAAATATCCATTAAAAGAAGTTTCCTTGATTGAACTTACTACTTTATTTTCTGAATCTGTAGAAGGACTTGTAGATAACGCTAAAAAACGCCTTGGTTCAAAACGATACGTTGTAAAAAAATCATATTTTATTCATCGCGTTATTGACTTAGCTTGTCATATTTTCAAAGCTTCTCCTAGATCTGTTATTCAGGCTGCGAAAATGATTAACCCAACTGACATAAACATTGATAAAGATGTGGCAAAAGATGTAATAAGTTGGGGATTAGGGTGTGTTTTTGGGCGTTGGGATATTCGCTATGCCACTGGAGAAAAAGAGATCCCAGAAATTCCAAATCCTTTTGTTACCCTGCCGGTCTGTCCAACTGGGATGCTTCAAAACAATAATGGGCTCCCAGCCGAACCCGGGGATGTGCCAGATAATTATCCGCTTAGAATATCCTGGAACGGTATCCTATTGGATGACGAAGGTCACCCGGAAGATATTGTCGCGCGGGTGCGGAAAGTCATGGAAGTAATCTGGAAAGACAAGGCAGGAGATATTGAACAAGAAGCTTGCGAGATTTTGGGGATCAGATCGCTGCGGGACTACTTTCGGAAACCTAATCTCTTTTTCGACGACCACTTAAAGCGCTATTCAAAAAGCCGGCGTCAAGCCCCGATCTACTGGCCGATATCAACTAAATCGGGTTCCTATACCCTCTGGCTCTACTATCATCGTTTGACGGACCAGACGCTATACACCTGTGTCAATGATTTCATCGAGCCGAAGCTGAATCAGGTGTCTGAACTGGCTGACCGGTTACGCCAGAAAACGGGACGTAGTAAGGCGGAGGAAAAGGAACTGGAGCGCTTGACGGATCTCGAAATGGAGTTGAAGGAATTCCGGGATGAACTGTTAAAGATAGCAGCCATCTGGAAGCCCAACTTGAATGATGGCGTCCAGATTACCGCTGCTCCGCTGTGGAGATTTTTCCAACACAAACCCTGGCAAAAGAAACTGAAAGAAACGTGGCAGAAACTGGAGAAGGGGGAATACGACTGGGCGCATTTGGCATACAGTATCTGGCCGGATCGGGTTCGGGAGAAATGCCGGAAAGACAAATCGTTGGCCATTGCCCATAACTTGGAAGATTTATATGAAGAACAGACCATCGAACCAAAAAAGAAACGCGGCAAACGTACCTGACAAACAACAAAAGCGAGGAATGGCGATGAGTGAGATAAAGACATTTATTCAGAAACGCTTGCTCAGCCGTATCAATAAACATGGAGTCTTAGTGGTGTATGACCCAGATCGACGTTATCGTGAATTATGTCTGGAAATGGAAACGGATGAGCTTCGTGTGATAGATGCCAGTGAAAGCAGTATTGAAAGTCGGGAAGCTGCTTTACAAACATTCCTGGAGCTGGGGCATCTACAAACGCAATTGAAAGGGATGTTGGTTTATGTTCCCGCAAGACCTCCCAAAACAGATGAGGAGAAGTTGCGGGATCCCTTTTCCCTATATATCGTTAGTGGAAGTGTGTTTCCGGATAGTGACGGCGATGAATATCTTGAGCTATGTATTAAGGCCAAACCGGATTATGCTACGGAGATTCGGCGCATTTTCAGTGAAAATCCAAATCCCTCGTTTGAAGTGATCGATGCGGTTGGGGGAGGAGTTGATTGGCCGAATCTCCGAACCATCCTTAACGTTGAGTCTTCCAGGGAAATTTTGTTGGCTTTGATGGTTCCTTCTGAAAGACAGAAACAGGAGCTCGAAAAACAAACGACATGGGTTACAGAAGCTAAAGAGCTGTTCCGGGTTACTCTCGGCTTGAATCTGTTGACTAGGAATGAATCTTGGGAAGCCATTGCGGATGAGTTGTGGCGTTTTGTGTTGTTCAGCGAATTCGTATTTGATCTTCCGGAAACGGAATCGTTGCCTGATGCTCTTGCCAATGTACCACGAGCAAAGGAAGAAGCAAAACCGTTGATTGAAGAACTATGCGAAGTGCTACGCAGTGATCTGCGCAAACGAGCTGTTTACATTGAGCGTGCCGAAGCGATTGAGCGAGAATTGAGGCTTCCAGATATTTGTAGTACGATCATTGACCTTGGAGAACGACCGACGTTCCCCTTTGAGGATCGCACTTTTTTGGAACAGGCAATTCAAGCTTTGGAACGTGAAGATACCGACAATGCTAGAAAGATACTTGAGCGTCAAGAACAGTCAGTGTGGAACGAAAAAGGGGAAAACCAATCTCGATGGTCGGTAATTAGTGCTGCTCTTCACCTGATAGAGGAATGCGAGCTTTATGAGGGTTTACTTCCGAATCATACTCGCAGCTTGGAATCGCTCATTGACTTTTATACTGGCAATTTACGTGAAGTAGATCGCTTGCATAGGGAATTTGAACAGGCAGTAAGTGATTATTTAGATGGTTATGAACCCATTTTAAAAATGATTGACCGGGTTCGAAACCGGTATTGGAAACTAATTGGAAAAGTTCAAGAGTATTTTATCAAGAATTTTGAGTCCGGTTGGCCCCCGATAGGACGTCTGGCAAACGCTGATGTATTTGACCGGTTTATTGCACCAAAACTCCAAGAAAGCGGACGACGAATCGTCTTCTTTATGATTGATGCTCTTCGGTATGAACTTGGTGTTGCATTGGTGAAAGAGCTTGCAGAAGAGGGGCAAGTAGAATTGCGAGCAGCCTGTGCTCAACTGCCGAGTGTAACACAGGTGGGGATGGCAAGTCTTCTTCCGGAGGCAGGACGGATGCTCAGCCTGAAGAAGAACGATAAAGGTGAATTGATTCCTTTTTTAGGTGAAGTACCAGTCTCCAATGTTAACCAACGAATGGATGTGTTAAAAAAACGGTATGGCCAACGGTTTGCTGAAATGACGCTTAAGGAATTTTTAAAGAAAAATCCACCCCTTGAAAGTACAGTGGAGTTACTTGTACTTCGCAGTGATCAGATTGACTCTCAACTTGAAAACGAACTAGAATCGGCATTAGGGTACATTCATGATTCACTAAAGAGAATCCGGGTAGCGGTTAATCGGTTGAAACAAATGGGTTTCCACGAAGTGGTAATAGCAACCGACCATGGTTTTGTACTCTGTCCTTCTCCGCAAGCGGGAAATGTTTGTACAAAGCCACCCGGGGAATGGATCAATGTGCATGAACGCTGTCTGTTGGGTAGGGGGACTGCGAATCTTGACAATATTGTGATACCGGCGGAACGAGCTGGGATTCGCGGTGACTTTGAACATCTAGCAAGTCCAAAGGGATTGGTTCCTTACCGTTCCGGAATGCAATATTTCCACGGTGGTGTCTCTCTACAGGAAACAGTGATTCCTGTATTGGTATTAAAGTTACAGGAAAAACAACCTGACTTTCGAAATCCTCAAGTGAGCCTATCTTATAAGAACGGAGCTAAAAAGATAACGACTCGTCTTCCGGTGATAGAAATCACATTGGAAGATAATTCACTCTTTTCAAATGGGATGGACTTTGAGATTTTGCTGGAAGCCCACGATAAAAGAGGAAACGTAGTGGGAGAGGCAAAAGCGGGTGGGCCTGTCAATCCTGTGACAAAGACGATTCATCTAAAGCCCGGGGATCGGATTAAAGTGACGATGAAAATGAATCCGGATTTTGAAGGTAAATTTACAATTAAAGCAATGAATCCGACTACATTGACAACATATTGTAAACTAGATTTAGAGACTGATTATGTGGTGTGATCAATATGGATGTATTGGATAAAAAATTGACATCGCTCTTTGAAGGACGAGTTGTTCGTAAGGATCTTCTGCACCGAATCAAAAAAGGAACCAATGTCCCAACGTTTGTGTTAGAATTCCTGTTGGCTCGTTATTGCGCTAGCGATGAACCTGAGGAAATTCAGGCAGGGTTGGAAGCGGTTCTGGCCACGTTGCAAGATAACTATGTTCGTCCTGATGAAGCAAATGCTGCCCAATCCAAAGTAGCAACGAAGGGTCGACATAAATTCATTGACAAAGTGCATGTACGATATGTCGAAAGAGAAAAGCGACATTGGGCTGCTTTGGAAAACTTTAATTCACAACGCATAGCTATCGCTGAGAAATTTTATCGTGACAATGAAAGACTCCTGGAAGGAGGAATTTGGGCGGAAGTAACGATTGCATATAATGATATCGACCAAGATAATTACGCATTTTATATTGAAGATCTTCGCCCGATTCAGCTCAGTCGGTTTGATTTTACTGAATATCAGGATGGTCGAAAACAATTTACAAGAGATGAATGGATGGATATAATACTCCGATCGGTAGGGTTGGAACCGACAAAACTTACGAAACGCCAGAAGTTCCATTTTATTGCGCGGTTAGCTCCTCTTGTGGAAGCAAACTACAATTTTATTGAACTGGGACCGAGAGGAACGGGGAAGTCTTATTTCTACAGTGAATTTTCCCCATATTCCACATTAATTAGCGGGGGTCAGGCTACCAAAGCGACTCTGTTCTACAATAGTGCCCGCCATAAAGTGGGACTGGTAGGGTACTGGGATTGCATTGCGTTTGATGAAGTTGCAGGAATCAAAATCAAGGATCCCGACACGATACAAATAATGAAGGATTATATGGCAAACGGCCGTTTTTCGCGAGGAGTTGAAGTAATCGCCGATGCCAGCATGGTATTTGTCGGAAATATCGATCATTCCATTGAGCAGATTGTCAATTCGACAGAGTATGATCTTTTTCTACCTTTACCAAAGGAATTCGACCTTGCTGTTATGGACCGGTTTGCCTGTTATTTGCCAGGCTGGGAGATGCCAAAAAACAGCAGTGAGTATCTTACTAAACATTATGGATTTATCACAGATTATCTTGCTGAAGCATTTCATTATCAGTTCAGTCATACCAATCGTTACGAAGAGGTTAGTCAGCGTATCAAGCTAGGAAAAGCTGTTGAAGGTCGGGATGAAAAGGGAATCAAGAAAACCGTATCTGCATTTTTGAAGATCCTTCATCCTACAGGAGAACCGACGGATGAGGAGTTTGAAGAATACGTAGTTTATGCTGTCGAAGCCCGCCGCCGTGTCAAAGAACAAATGAACAAACGAAAACCGGACGATGAATTTGGCAACATTAATCTCTCTTACTTTACTGCAGACGGGAGGGAGATCGTTGTTTATTGTCCTGAATCCAAAAACGCATGGGCAACGTTGAATCCAGTCCGAAAAGAGTTGAACCAAGGAGCCACCGATACACCTGCAATAAAAGAGCAACCTGAAATCAGTCAAACGAAGACAGAAATTGAAGCGAAAAAAACTGATCAGTCCGATGTTGAGCCGAAAGAACAGCACTATACGATCTATTATGGTGATACGGGATACAGTTATGAAGAAATCATGGGCCCATACTTAAAAGGAGCCAAGGAAATTACCGTGGAAGATCCCTATATTCGTACGCCACATCAAATTCAAAATTTCGTACGTTTTTGCGAAATGATCTTAACGCACTCTCTCATCAGGGTTATCAATCTTGTGACCGGTTATGATGACCAGGCAAATCGTAAAGATATTGAAGAGAAGCTTGGATTGCTAAAACAAAGTCTACTTGAACATGACATTGTTTTAAATGTCACGTTCAATCCCCATATGCATGATCGGGAAATTCGTCTGGACAATGGATGGGCCATAAAAATCGGTCGAGGTCTTGATTTCTATCAGAAACCTCAAAGTTGGTATGAAATCGGTGTGAATGACCTCTCATTGCGGAAATGCTTGGAAACCAAAGTTGATATTTTTAAACGTAAATAACTTGAATGTCAGCTTTGATTTTTTGCCGGCTTTTTTTATTTGTTATACGGCTAACTGAATGTATTAATTTTACATTAATTCGATCTGATTGTATCGGATGACCACGGAGGATTGGTTCGAGCCATCCACAGGAACTTTCAAGGTGTCACCTGGCAGCGGTGCCAGACACACTTCCTACGCAATATCCTGGATGCCACGCCGAAAGCGCTGCAGGACGAGGTACATAGCCGGGTTCGAGCTATTTTGGATGCACGGGATCACGATACGGCACGGCTGCTCTTGAATCAAGTGCTAGAGGCATACGAAACGAAAGCACCGAAAGCCATGGCAGTCCTGGAAGCTGGTTTTGAAGAAGAGACGAAGGACTTGCTTTTGCCGGAAAAGTATCGCAAGCGACTCCGCACCACAAATGCTCTGGAGCGCCTGAATGAGGAAATCCTCCTCCGTAAACGGGTGATTCGGATCTTTCCGAATCGTGAATCGGCCTTACGTCTAATCGGAGCATTGCTCATGGAAATCGACTAGAAATGGGCAAGCTGCAGAAAGTATTTGGATATGTATGAATATCTGGAGTGGCGCGAATCACAGGTCGCCAACATGAGTGCCAAAGTCACGCGTATCGGCTAACGGACTTCTATCGCAGCCTGTCAATGACGTGAAACGTTCCATTTAGCCTTGACAGGCAATTGCTTAACACGCTTTTGAACTGCCCAGCAATCCATTGCTGGGCCTGCCACACGGCGAGTGACGTGGTGCGGGGGGCGTGCTCCCTGCGTCTCCCCCTTCGGGGAACGGAAGGGGGTATTCTAACCGAGGGCGAATTTACACACAAATATGGACTTGATCGAATTACATCCTAAAGTTATTGTTAAAGCTCAAGATCTTAAAGAATATGTTTT
>Ga0310826_101342_pt1 | contig 12882 bp, 12 predicted proteins | sample WT_ome_FD_201306 | JGI IMG/M metagenome (GOLD analysis project Ga0310826, IMG submission 201306) | Sorghum-adapted microbial communities enriched on wild type (WT) sorghum from Joint BioEnergy Institute, Emeryville, California, United... ... | reverse complement strand
TAAAAGGACGAAAACATATCTACATACCAAAAAATAAAGAACTCCCCAAAAAACGCGATCATGACGCTGTTTTCGGGGAGTTTTTGTTTCTGGAACTGTAAAAGTCGGGAAATGACGAGCACTTTTTTCATTTCCATCACCGCCTGTTATTTTTTAATTTTTCAATAATTCATTTTCCAAAAAAGTGACAACCTCTTTCTCCGACGTCATCCTTTGCATCTTTTTCAGTTCTTCTTCCCTTTGGAAAAATTCAATGAGTTTGGTGAGCATCTCCAATTGTTTTTGCCCATCTCCCATTGCCAGCATGAAAATGATGGAAACCGGCACGTTTTCCCCTTGGCTTCCCATTAAAGAAAACCGGACGGGATTTTTTAAGACCGCAACCCCCACGGAAGTTTGATTCACATGGACAGCGTCCGTATGCGGGATGGCCACCCCCATCGAGAGAAGGCGCAGCCCGGTGGGAAATTTCTCCTCCCTGTCAATGACCGCCTGTTTGAACGTATCCTTGACGAACCCCCGCCTGTATAATGTATCGGAAAGTTTGGACAAAATTTCATACTTATCATATGCTTCAATGTTTAACAAAACGCAATCTTCGTGAAACATAGATGCCATGAATATTATTCTCCTTCCTCCTCTGTTGCGAAAAATATTACATTTGTTCTTATATGTTACCTTTGTCTAAATTATATCTGCAACCGTTTTCCGTTGTCAACAAAATATTTCAAAATGCTGAAAAGTGAAATTTATAGATCCATCGCCGGCAGGGACCGGGGTTGCCGACCGGTCCATCCTCTCCCGCTTTCGGAACATCCCCGCTCCGGAACCCGCGTTTCAACCCCCGGCGCAGCCCCGCTTCATCGCCCGTTTTTCGGGCCATCCTTCCAAAAAGTTGAAAGACAGCCGTTCGGGCTCACCCATTTCCGGTTTTCCCGCGGCGCAAATTCCGCCGCTCCCGCGGGCCGGCAAAATGGGCGGGATGCTTCCCAAATTCGGCGGATGGCCGCCCTCACCGCTCCGGAACAGTCCTTATGCCTGCGTTCAGCCATTTTCTAAATTGATAGAACAACAGAGGGATTTTTTCTATTTGTCCGCTTTTTCACCACCTCCATTTTCCGTTTCCCGTCCGGCCCGCTTGCCCGCTTCTTTCCCCATCATCCCATAAACATCGTGGCAATCTTGGAAACGGACCGCGGCCGGGCCCGGCCAGCCCGCGAAACCGCTCACGTCCGCCCGGGAATCGGCCTCCGCCGGGCATCCATTTTTCTCCCCGGACAAGCCGTCCGCCGCTTCTCCCGCTTGACCGCCCGCAACCGCCCCGGCCTTTGCGGCACGGGGTCCCCTTTCCATTCGCCGGTCGCTTTGGCATTTTTGGAACCGTTTGCAGTTCTTTTTATACCGTCCCCCGGGAACCGGCGGCGGCAATCGGGACCACCTTTTGGCGGCCTGGTTCCGTCCCAACGCTGGCTTTGGGTTGGGCCGGGAATCTTTTCCCGCATGTTCTGCGCCGATCTGCTTTCCAAAAAATCCGCCGGCCGACCCCAACCTTTCCATTCCGGACTTCGCGCGAAAATCCCGATCTTTCACCTTTCGCGCCGCTATGCGGACACCGCAGGAGGGCAGGCTTTCCTTTCCTTCATCCGGGAAAAAACAGGCTGCGATGCCATGGAGACGGCTTTGCCACGGGGGAGGGACGTCCCCTTAGAGATACTTTACTAAATTTTCCGCGCCAAATAAACCTAGCCACATTCATTTTCAGGCAAAGCCATGGATGCGCACGCCGAAGCCGCATGCTTGATTTCCCCGGCTGGCCGGGTTCGTTGCCGTCCATGAAAAAATTTTTCCGGCTTGCAGGCCGCTTGCCCGTCGTCCGCCGGCCAGGTGCATTTCCTGCCGCGCGATCTTCGTCCGGCGCGGCAAAACGGCAGGAAACATGGGCAGGAAACGGCTTTGCCCATACACGCGGACCGCTCACCCCGCTTTCCCTTCTCCATAAAAAACAGGAAGCGGCTTTGTCTCCTCTGGAGAACCGCTCCCTCTTCCCAAAAAACAGCACAAACCCCGGGTCTGTACCGCGATTATCTTCGCGAACGGAAACCGCCCGCCATGCTGAGCGATCACCAATTTTCCACAATCGCCGCGGCCGTTTGTTCATCCACGACCAAGACGTCAATAAACCTTCCGTTCAGGGCCCCTTTGATGCTGTCCAATTTATGGATGCCCCCCGCGATGGCAATCACCTGTTTGACCTTCTTTAATTCCTCCAGGGACACTCCGATGACCCGATTGGTGAATTCGTCGATGACCACGTTGCCCGCCGCATCGAAAAAGCGGAACCCGATGTCGCCGACCACGCCCAATTTCCGCAAATAATTCAAATCGTTCTCGTCCAAATACCCCAGCTCCCTTAAGGTGGACAATTTGTGCGGGTTGCCGATCCCGATGACGGCGACATCGACGGTTCTCCCTTCCTCGAGGACGAGCTCGATGTCGGGCATGGCCAGCAGCCTTTCTTTCAATTCCGCCGATTCCACGATGGCCGGGGCGTACAAATATAAACAGGTGCAGTTCAGCTTTTTGGCCAATTCATGGGCCAACTGATTCGCATGAATTTCCACATGCCTGCGCCCCATCCCCCCTTCCAGCGGGACGACTTTCACATCCTCTTTGCGGATATACGGAAATTCCTTCACCACTTCCGCCAGCGTGGTCCCCCAGGAGATGCCCAGTTTTTTCACGGATTTCAAATTTTTCGACAGATAGTAAGCCCCCGCCTTTGCCACCGCCCGCTTGACCATATCCGGCGTCAACCCGACCGTGGGAACGACGACGGCATCCTTCAGGCCGTATTCATTTTCCAATTTTTGCTCCAGCTCCACCGTGTGGATGCTGTCGTCCTTGATATAGATTTCAATGATCCCCGCTTCCTTCGCCTTCTGCAGCATTTTGGAGACAATTGGGCGCGACACCCCGATCTTTTTCGCAATTTGTTCCTGCGTCCAGCCTTCCGTATAGTACAACGTGGCAACTTTGACCAGCTGCCTTCTCTCTTCCCAAGGAATCATGCTTCTCACCTTTTCTTTCCAATCTCTGTTATCCCTATTGTATAATAAGGCTTCCTTGGGTAAAAAGCCTGTTTTTGTATTTTAACGGACCGGGGGCGCCCCCGATTTCCAAGCGGGATGAACAGAATCCTCCCCTATTCGAAGATTTTCCAGGCGGCGTCAAAAAAGGCCTCCGAGATCGTGGGATGGGGGTGGATCATTCCCGCCATTTCTTCCACGGTTCCTTCCAAGGAAATAAACGAAGAGGCCTCCGAAATCATTTCGGTCACATGGGGGCCGACCATGGTGACACCGAGGATTTCCCCGAATTTTTCCTCATAAACGATTTTCACGAAGCCGCCCGTGTCCCCGGAAATGAGCGCCTTGCCGTTTCCCTCCAGATCGAATTTCGCCGTCTTGACACGGAGGCCCGCCTTCGTCGCGGCCTCTTCCGTCAATCCGACGCCGGCCACCTCCGGCAAAGTAAAGATGCAGCGGGGGACCACCTTGTCATCCATCCTTTTGTCCAATCCGGCCGCATTGGATGCGGCCACGATCCCTTCCATATAGGCCGCATGGGCCAATTGGTAGCCGCCGATAACGTCGCCGACGGCATAAATATTCGGAACGCTCGTTTCCATCCTTTCGTTGACCTTAATGAAAGGACCGTTCATTTCCAGACCGATTGTACGGACGGCGGACAGATTGGGCTTTCGCCCGACGGAGATCAAAACCGCATCCCCCGTCACGGCCAAGGGATTGCCTTGCCCGTCCGCGCATTCGGCAACAACGGATTCCCCTTCTTTCGTCAATCTTTTTACCGTGGCCTTTGTGATGATTTTTACCCCTTTTCGTTTTAGGGCCTTCGCCAATGTTTCCGCGGCTTCGGCATCTTCCGCGGGAATGATCCGTTCCGCCGCTTCAATGATGGTAACCTTCGTTTTCAATGCGGCAAAAACCGTCGCCATTTCCACCCCGATGACGCCGCCGCCGATAATGATCAACGATGCCGGTATGCTTTCGATATCGAAGATCGTATCGCTCGTATAGCAGGGGACGGAGGCCAGCCCTTCGATCGGCGGCAATGCCGGGGAAGACCCGGTCGCCACAATGATCTTTTCGGCGCGGATCCGTTCCTCCCCTTTTTCCGAAACGGCTTTCACCGTATGTTCGTCTTCGACGATACCTTCCGCCTCATAGACATCGATTTTCCCCTTCTTTAATAAAAGGGAAACCCCGTTGCGAAGCCTGGTGACGACCTCGTCCTTCCGCCTTTTCATCTTGCCGAAGGAGACGGAGATTTCCGGGGTTTCGATCCCCCATTCCTTTGCCCGTTCCATGGATTCGAGGATCTCCGCGTTTTTCAGCCAGGTTTTGGATGGGATGCAGCCCCGGTTTAAGCAGGTGCCGCCCAAATATTCCTTTTCCACCAGCATGACTTTTTTTCCGAGGCGGGCCGCCCTAAGAGCGGCCATATATCCCCCCGGACCGCCTCCGATCACGGCGATTTCATAGGATTTTGCCAAAGCGACTCCCCCTTTAGACGATCATTTCCAAGGGATTTTCCAGGATCCGTTTGATTTCGGCCAAAAATTCCGCCGCGGGCGCCCCGTCGATGACCCGGTGGTCGAAGGAGAGGCTGGCGGTCATCATGGGCCGGATCACGATTTCACCGCCGATGACAACCGGCTTTTCCTGGATTCTTCCCACGCCCAAAATGGCGATCTCCGGAAGGTTAATAATCGGCGTGAATACATCGATCGGGTACATGCCCAAGTTGCTGATGGTAAAGGTGGAACCCTTTAAATCATCCGGAAGGAGTTTTTGTTCCCTCGCCCGTTTGCTCAAATCCTTGGCCTCCGCGCAAATGGCGGCCAAGCCTTTTTTGTCCGCATTTTTAATGACCGGAACGAGCAAACCGTCCTTGACCGCAACGGCCATGCCCACATTGACCTCATCCCGGGAGACGACCTCATCGTTTTCAAAATGGACGTTGACTTCCGGGAAGCGTTTCAGGGCCGTTGCCGCGGCTTTGATGAGAATGTCCGTATAGGTCAAACGGAGCCCGGTCTGTTTTTCGATCACCGGGAGGAGGGATTGCCGCATTTCGACGGCTTTTGCCATATCGATTTCAGTGGACAACGTCACATGGGGAGCGGTAAAAGCGCTTTGCGCCATCCGGTTCGCCACAACTTTCCTGAGGCCCGACAAGGGTTTCCGAATTTCTTCCCGCTTTTCTGTTCTTTGTTGTTCGGATGCCCGGACGGCTTCAAGCACATCCCGCTTCATAATTTTCCCGCCGGAACCGGTTCCGGAAATCGCCCGCAAATCCACCTGTTCTTCCTTGGCGATTTTTTGGGCGAGCGGTGTTGCCTTCGGTTTCGTTCCGGCCGCTTCCAAATATTGTTCGACATCCTTCCTTTGAATCCGGCCGCGGGGTCCGCTTCCGGAAATTTTCCCCAGATCTACACCCGCTTTCCTTGCCAGCGCCCTTGCGGCCGGGGTCGCCCGGACCTTTCGGATTTCATCCTCCGGCTGATGATCGGCCGCTCCCTGTTCTTCTATAGACGTTCCTTCCTGCCCCCGCGGGCTTTCCGCAAGGCCGGAACCCGGGGCCGGAGGTTGGTCCGGTACCTTTTCCCCCGGATTGCCGATGTAGCCGATCACTTGGTTGACCGGGATTTCCGCTTCCGGTTCGTAATACTTTTTCAGCAAGATCCCGCTGTCGTAAGACTCCACTTCAATGTTGATCTTGTCGGTCATGATTTCGAACAGCGGTTCCCCGATTTCCACCGGCTCCCCTTCTTCTTTAAACCAGCGGAGCAGGGTGCCCACCTGCATCGTGCTGCTCAGTTTCGGCATGAAAATTTCCTTCGGCAACGGACTCCCCCCCTTATTTAAAATGAACCGTTTCTTTTACCGCTTTGATGATGTCCGGCACCTGCGGGACCGCAGCCTTCTCCAGTTTCGGATTGTAGGGAATCGGGACCGGCAATCCGCCCAAACGTTTGATGGGCGCATCCAAATAGTCAAAGGCTTCGCTCTCGGCGATGACGCCGGCGATTTCCCCGCCGATTCCCCCGCGTTTCACCGCTTCATGGACGATGACCACCCGCCCGGTTTTTTTCACCGAACGGACGATCGTTTCTTCGTCGAGGGGGACGAGGGTACGGGGATCGACGATTTCCACATCGATTCCCTCTTTTTCCAGTTCCTTTGCCGCTTCCAACGCCCGATGGACCATAATAGAAGTCGCCACGATCGTGACATCTTTCCCCTCCCGCTTGATATCCGCCTTGCCGAGGGGGATCGAATAAGGTTCTTCGGGAACATGGCCCTTCGTCTTGTACAGCAGCTTATGTTCATAAAAGATGACCGGGTTGTCGTCATCGATGGCGGCCTTCAGCAATCCCTTCGCATCATAAGCCGTGGAAGGCTGGACGACTTTCAATCCGGGAATATGGACCGTCCACGCCTCCAAACTTTGCGAATGCTGGGCGGCCGCTCCCGTCCCCGAGCCCCCCGGCGTCCGGACCACCATGGGAACCTTGCCTTTTCCGCCAAACATATAGCGCAGTTTGGCCGCCTGGTTCACGATTTGGTCCAAGGCGATGGTAATAAAATCGGAAAACTGGATTTCCAGGATCGGCCGCATCCCCGTCAGCGCCGACCCGACCGCCGCTCCGGCGATGGCCGCCTCCGAAATCGGGGTGTTCCGGATCCGTTCGGGTCCGAATTCTTCAATCATTCCCCTGGTTACGCCGAAAGCGCCTCCATATACGCCAATATCTTCCCCCATCAGATAAACGTCTTCGTTCCTTCTCATTTCCTGGGTCATGGCTTCCCTGACCGCTTCCAAATACGTGATCTCCCTCATGTTTCCTCCCCTTTCCGTCAAGCGTATACATCTTCCAAAAGCGATTCGATGGCCGGTTCCGGACTGGATTCCGCGTATTTTACCGCATCCTCGATTTCCTGGAAGGCCTCTTCGCGCAATTGTTCGGCCTTTTCTTCCGTCAACAGCCCTTTGTCGATCAGATACTCCTTGAAACGCTTGATCGGATCTTTCTTTCTCCATTCCTGCTCTTCTTCCCGGGTCCGGTACTTCCGCGCATCGCTCTTGGAATGCCCTTTCCAGCGGTACGTTTTTGCCTCGATGAGGACCGGACCCTTTCCGGAACGGGCGTGCTCCACGGCTTCATGGGTGACTTCCATCACTTCCAGGATGTTGTTTCCGTCCACCACTTTTCCCGGAATGCCGTAGGCGACCGCCCGGTCGGCGAGGTTTTCGATATTCACCATTTCTTTTACGGAACCGGACATGCCGTATTGATTGTTCTCGCAGAAGAAAACGACCGGAAGTTTCCAAATGGAGGCGAGATTTAACGATTCGTGAAAGCTTCCCTCGTTCGTCGCCCCGTCGCCAAAAAAGCACAAGACAACGTAGCCTTTCTGCTTCATTTTCGACGTCAACGCCGCACCGACCGCCAGGGGAATTCCCCCGCCGACAATCCCGTTGGCGCCAAGATTGCCCTTATCCAGATCGGCGATATGCATCGAACCGCCTTTCCCCTTGCAGTAGCCGGTGGCTTTGCCGAACAGTTCGGCCATCATCCGGTCCGGCGTCGCCCCTTTGGCGATGCAATGCCCATGACCCCGATGGGTGCTGGTGATCTTGTCATCCTCCCGCAAAACGGCGATCGCGCCGGCAGCCGTCGCTTCCTGGCCGACACAAAGGTGGGTGGTGCCGTGGATCATCCCTTTGGCAAAAAACTGGTCCACCTTTTCGTCAAAATATCTGATTACCCACATTTGTTTGTACAGCTCGACCAATTTGTCATTTGTGATGCTATCGGGTAATTTGTACTCTTTCAAGTTGTATCCCCCTCCCCTTACATTTGTTCTTAATAGTTACGTTTGTAATAAATATAGAATTTTTTCGCCTTTCTGTCAAGTTAAAGGGTTTTACCTTAACATCCTTGAAGAACATTGCATCTAGTGGCGATTTGCTCCGTGAAAATTTTTGGATATCCAAAATTTCCCCTTTCTCCCCCATTCACCTTTGCTTCGTACGGGCAAAAAAACTCCCCCGCAGGCAAAGGGGGAGCGGCAGAACCATGTAGATAACTTTGAGTAGGAGGATCTTAAGTTATAAAACATATTTCTTTTCCTATTTCAATTTCCGGAAAAATAAATGGTTTGACAAAAATGGCCCCTGGAAGCACTTCCTGATCCAACTCGCGAAAATATATGGAGATATGCCCCAATTCATAAAAGTTCCTGTTTGCTTGCGATCCTACAGCGGTTATGGAATATTCCCTGTTTCCCCAAATCATTTTTCCGCCTTTAATTAGGGATTGTTCCGAATCGACCTCTTTAAATTTATGAATTACGGAAATTTCCTTCAGTTCTTTCGGTGCATTCGGACCGAAAAGTATCAATACTTTTTCCTCTTTAAACGAAGGTACAAAGGCGCCGATTTCGCAAATGACAGTTTTCAACATCTTGCATCCTCCCAGAAGAAATCTATTTCTATGAATACATTCCGAAACTTGCCACATACGCGATAACAACCGCCAATACCCCCGTAATTAAACGGCTGTACAAAACCGCCGGAACGCCGTATTGAATGGTTTCAGGTTTTGCTTCACCAAGGGATAAACCGACAGGCACAAAGTCTGCTCCCACTTGACCATTTATGGCAAATAGAGCAGGTAAAGCGAATTGAGGGGGAATATTTCCGCTAGCAATCTGGGTCCCTATTAAAACACCAATGACTTGAGCAATCACTGCACCTGGACCCAGAATCGGGGACAAAACGGGAATCGTGCAAATGATAACAATTATGATCAGTCCCCATAAATTACCGGCCAAAGGAGACAAGGTTTTGGCGATGATATCTCCTATTCCTGTATAATTGATGATACCAATTAACATGCAGACAAAAGCCATAAACGGAATAATGTTTTTTATGAGCATATCTACGGATTCCCGACCCGCTTGATAAAAAGTCCCGGTTACTTTTCCTATCCCACGGGAAAATCTCATGAATGCATTTTCTTTTTGAAAAATTATTTTCTCTTGTTCATTCCGGGAGGGAAATACTGCTTCTGTTTTTTCGGCAGATACCGGTTCCTCCCTATTTCTTTCGGAACCAGTATCATCTTTAACCTTATCCTCTATCAAAGATATGTCATTAACAGTAACGCCCGATACGAAAATTTCATCCGTAATGTATTTTATCAAAGGACCTGACGGAGAAGAAGGAAGTACGTCAATCGTCGGTATCCTTTTCATCGGGTAAACCCCGATCCTCGCCGTACCCCCGCAATCGATTACCACACACATTATTTCTTCTTCCGGAACCGAGTTTTTAAATCCGTCGACCGCCTCTGTTCCTGTCAGTTCTGCGATCTTAGCCGCAACAGGATGAATTCCTCCTCCGGTAATGGATACCACCTTTCTTCTTTTCCCTTTCGGACCAATGATCAATCCCTTTCCCCATCCACCTGAACCTTTTGCAACAAAAACGGAATTTTCCGACATTTTCTCTCCTCCTTTATTGATTGTATGCGCTATCAAAAAAGGATCAAATCTGCTATCCTCTGACTTCCATTCGGTTTGCCAAAAATTTCGTAATGTATTCCGTAATGATTCCGCGTATGAGAATAATAACAATTCCTGCCAAGAAATAACGAATTGCTAATTCGGAAATCGGATAACCGGCCTCTTTTATCCCGTTAGCGATTCCTAAGTAAACGAACAGCTCTCCGGCGTTGGCATACGGGAACAGAGCAGTTACCGGATGTACAAAAGATACGGCCGAATCGTAAAATGCGGGTTTTTGTCTTTCCGGCAAAAATCTCCCGAAAGTGTAGCACATCGGATTGGTTAAAAGTAATACTGATAAGACTGGCATCACCGTATATCGTAAAATCGTATATTTGGCGGCAAACCGGATCGTCTTGTTCACCCGTTCTTCACCAATAAATTTTATGACAGCATAAGTAAAAGTGAGCAGGACGATCAGGGTGGGGACAATCCCCGTGAACATTCCCATGAAGGTTTCACCCCCAGCTTGAAACATTCCGATAAAATGTTCACCTAGCCATTGTAACCATTCCATTTTTGATCCTCCTCTTTCATCAATTTATATTTACATTTTTTTATAAGACAAGGACAGGATTGCATTCTCCGCTGCCATGGACAAAGCTGACAGAAGCGAAGGAACCCGATGCCTTTTTTTACCTTTATCCGCTAACTGGAAATAATAATCTTCAAGGATCTCAGTGACATGACGGCCGATATATTTTTTGTATTTTTTGAATTTTGATAGGACCATCCGTCCTTTTAGAACGTAACAATCCTCTACCATATAATCTTTCTTGACAACTATTAATGCGACAGCTCCCGGTTTGAACATGCCCCTCTTCATTCCCGAGTAAAGGAAATACCCTTCCTTGGTTTTATAAAGACTTACAATATTTTCAACACTTTTTTGATAGTGGCGGATATGGAAAAACGCCGCTAAATAATGAATGAGCAATGCAGCAGTTAAAAAAGTTGCGATTTCCATTTTTCTCCCCCTTCATTTCAGAATTGTTTTAATTGGAAAATAGCCGGTCTTGAAGAGTCCTAAGTTTCCATATCGTCGTATCCGTATCCGGCTCAACATCTTCTTCCGTTAAAAACTGGCCCTTTCGGATTGTACGTTTGGCAATGGTTTTTCCGCTGATAATACCGATAGGAATATGCCCGTTTTTCTTCATCTCCTCGTGAGTTTCCAGTACCCCTCTCACGGAAAATCCCCCGATTCCGTCAATGACCTCTCCCGCTTTAATATCTCTTTTGGCTACAGCGACTGTTTCCGAAACAGGTGCTCCCAGCGGATGGATGGTCGAATCGCCGTATAAAACGGCTTTTGCGATTGATCGAGGGGTTTCCAAACTGGCCAAATGGTAAGGCCTGTAAAGAACAAAATGGGGACCTTCTCCGACCTTTAAATATTTTAATTCTTCTACAACAGGTTTCAGCTCGCTTTTTACTATGACAAAAACTCCCGGAGCAAGCCCTTTTACATATTCCACAACCCCGAATCGATTTAAAATTCCTCCGTTTTCCTTCATCGTTAATTTATTTGCAACTGTTTTCAAATCAGCCTCAATTCCATGCATACCAGGAATATCGGGTATCAATCCTGTAGCATTGCTTAATAGATTCATTTCCGCCATTGTTTTCGTTCCATCCTGGAAGGATGTAAGCATATGTGCGTTCATTTTTTTGCGGAAGGCTTCTTCTTTACAAGTTTCCGGCGTAGCATCGGGAATGAAAGGATTGTTTTTTCCCTTACCGGCAACCAATATCTCCAGTCCGATTGATTTGGCAAATTCGTACAGCTCAAGAGTGGCCGCGGGCTCGTCACCTGCAGACCCTGTATAAACTAGTCCTGCAGAATTAAACCATTGATAGATTAACGGTCCTATGGTGATATCTACTTCCACGTTTAAAAGCACTAAATGTTTCCGGGACTTCAAAACTTCTAGAGATATATCCGCTCCTACTTCCGGTATCCCCGTCGCGTCCACTATCACATCAACATCTTTGGATTGAATAATCTTTTTAAAATCATCGCTGACAAGTATGTCATGTTTTCTTTCCGATTTTGATAAATAATAGTTTTTTGCCTTTTCTGCCGCTGGCAAATTGATGTCGCAAATTCCCCTTACTTCCATTCCGGATATCTGGGATATTTGCGTAATTAGACCAAAACCCATCTGTCCGGCGCCAATGATTCCAACCTTTATTCTTTGCCCTTCTCTTTCCCTCTCAAGCAGATCTTCGTATAAAGACATGCTTCCCCTCCTTTAAGATTCCAAATCCCTTGATCTTTTTACATTTGTAAATTAATATAACAATTGTAAATATTTTATTTACTCATTATTATATTAAAAATATTGGAAATGTCAATTAATATTTAGATGATGTATAAAAGTTTGTGTAAAGCATTTTGCTAGACCAAAAGAAAAAAGGTAGGGTATTCTCTGATTTAGCCATAACACATTCCAGAGAAAGGAGTACCCTACCTATGTCTAAAAGAAGTATACCGAATGTCGACTGGGCAAATCAACTGGAAAGTGTTATTCGTCAATTTGTGAAAGAAAAATTAGAGCTGATTATGCGGGAAGAAATGAAAAATTTCCTCGAAATCGAACAGGCTGGAACACCGAATATGAGAAACGGCTACTATCAGCGAAATCTAGATACGCAATATGGCCGGATTGAGGGTCTTTTGGTTCCAAGAGACCGAAACGGGGAATTTCAAACACAGTTGTTTGCCCCTTACCAACGGCACACCGGCTGGCTGGAGGAAGCAATCATTAGGATGTATCAAAGTGGCATGAGTACACGGGAAATTGGCAAGTTTATCGAACGAATTCTAGGAAGCACCTATTCTCCTGCGACGATCAGCCGGATTACCGATGTCGTGAAGGAAGACATCGAGAAATGGCACGCTCGTCCACTACACCAACGTTATTCGGTCTTATATTTGGACGGCTTGTACGTGAAACTTCGCCGGGATACGGTAGAGAAAGAAGTTATTTATGTGGTATTAGGGGTGAACGAAGAAGGGTATCGTGAAATTCTTGATTTCTTCGTAGGAGGACAAGAAAGCGCCTATGTATGGCAGGAGATTCTCCAACAGCTCTACCAAAGAGGCGTCAAGGAAGTGCTTCTTGGCGTCTTCGATGGCCTTCCGGGGCTGGAGGAAGCCTTTAAGGCGGTTTATCCGAAAGCCGATGTGCAGCGCTGTGTCGTGCACAAAGTCCGCAACACC
>Ga0310826_101341_pt1 | contig 12887 bp, 15 predicted proteins | sample WT_ome_FD_201306 | JGI IMG/M metagenome (GOLD analysis project Ga0310826, IMG submission 201306) | Sorghum-adapted microbial communities enriched on wild type (WT) sorghum from Joint BioEnergy Institute, Emeryville, California, United... ... | reverse complement strand
AAAGACAAATGCTTACACCACATTCGTGGTTTCGGAAGTCGGAATGCCCTGCACCACGTCAAACGGACCGTCCGCAGCGATCTGTCCGGTGGCGTTCGGATTCATGACCGAACCCGTTTGTCGCGTGCCGCCGCTCGGTGCGCTAATGGTCCAAGTACAGGAACCGGAACTGCCGCCCGTGCCGGGGTCGGACCCGCCGGGATCTGAGCCACCACATTCGGGCAAATACGGATTGGTCGTACAATCGTCATCCTGTTGCTTGAGTCTGTAATATCCTTTGACAATCGTACCACTGACGAACGTTGTAAAGTCCCGCACTGCAACTTTGTCGTTAGTAGGATCGTTGTCTGACAAATCCTGCAACCACGTTACCAAGCTTTCATTGCTGATGGGTGACAACCACGATTTGTAGATTTCATATGTTTGACCGTTGTGGGTTATCGTTTCATCGAATTGGAGTTGTCAAGAAAAGTGCAGTTTGAAAACACACTCATATTGAAATTCCATGATTAAGCTGCTGTTTGTAACCATATCCTTTCCCGATAAATGGCCGGAGGCCAGCCCCCAGGATTGGAGGTGTGGATCCGCTGTCGGTTGTAGTAGACCATGATATATCTGAAGATGACCGATTTCACGTAGGACATCGGATAGCTCGCGGTTTTGATCTTGTACAGTTTCTCTTTCTTCAACGTAGCAAAAAAGCTTTCCATTCTTGCGTTGTCATAACAGCGGCCTGTGCCGCTCAAGCTCTGAATGGCATCTCGTTTCGCCAGACACTCTCGGAACGCACGGCTCGTAAATTGGCTTCCTCGATCACTATGAAAAATCATTCCGCGGGCATTTCTTGCTTTGCATGCGTTCTCAAAGGCCTGAATACAGAGTTCCTTACGCATATTGTCGTCCATGGCGAGGCCTACAATCTCGCCATTGAAACAATCCAGTACTGCAGACACATATAATTTGCCATCGGAACAAGGAACTTCGGTGATATCCGAGAGCCACTTCTGGTTGGGAGCTGAAGCGCGGAAATCTCTCTGGATGAGGTTCTCGCTCTTTTGAGCATCGGCGTCTTCGCGTGTGATGCCGTTGGGATGACGCTTCGCCTTTTTCAGCAGTCCGTGTTTCTTCATGATTCGATAAACGGTACTGTAGCTGGTCGTGATCCCGTTTTGCGCCAGAGCCAGCTGCATCCGCTGAACTCCATAATTTCGGTTGTCTTCATGTGCTCCCAGGATCTCTTGGATGTTGACCAGAAGCAGTTGCTGCCGTTCCGATTTCGGGACAGGCTTGAGGCTGCGATAATAGCCTGATTCGCTGACAGCCAGAACTTCGCACATCTCTTTGACGGTCCACTGATCCCGCCGTTCACGGATGTACGCATAAAGTTGGCGTGTCTTTACCGCTTCCGGTCTTTTGCGAAAAAACCAAGGGCATCCTTGAGAATTTCATTCGCGCGGCGCAGCTCGCTGATTTCTTTTTCCAACTCGATTTCGCGTGCAGTCTTATCGGCAGACGCATAAGCGCGACCGCTCCCGATATATGCGTTGTCACCGTGCAGTTTTTTCTGTTTCCTCCAACCTTGTAATGTATGATAGGGTATGCCCAACTGCTCGGAAGCTTTCTTCGGACCAATTTCATCGCTCAGCCTTACAGCTTCTTCTTTGAATGCTTTGTTGTAGTGATTATTCATTGTGATCGTCGTCCCCTCGTTAGAATTTTATTTTATTTCATATGAGGGGGGTTTTTCGACTGCATTTTTATTGTAGCACTCCAGCCGACTTGCTCGTACAGTGAAGCGCGGATCGCCTCCAGCTCCGCTTCGCCGCTTTCTCGTTCCACATCGCCGTAACTGCGCAGGTTGAGGATGACATGACCGTCTTGGACGCCGGCCAATAAAATTTGAACGCCGTGCTTCTCCAGAAGCTCCTCTGAAAGAGCCATCACCTGATCTTTGACGGCGACCAGCGGGTCCTGTGCCAAGGATTCATCCGGCGCCGGGCTGCGTACGGCGGGCGGGTCCGCAGCCGCGGTGTCATGGGCCGCAACCGCTGATCCGTAAAGTGCGGCAGCGCCGGCCCCGTCCGGATCGGAGGCGTTTTCTGCCGCCGCACACGCGATGAGCGGCAACAAGGCGACCAGTGCGGCGATGGTTTTGATGGTGTTGCCCATGGTCCCTGACCTCCGATTTTATTGTTCCAAGTCTCATTTGATCACGTTCAATCGCCAATCCTGATCGGCGCTCTCCAGCAGTTCGACCTTGTCGCGGGTGACCCGGTAACGCCAGGTACTGATGATTTTCTCGCCGCCGATTTCCGCGTTCCACTCTTTGATCAGGGTAACGATGTAGGCTTCGGCTTCCGCTCCCTCATCCGCCTCTGGCTTTGCTGTTGCCGGAGCCATCCTTTTTGGTTCCGCCTCCGCCTCCACTTCCGTTTTCGTTTCCGTTTTCGTTCCTGCCGCCATTGCCGGCTCCTCTCCCGATATCGCTTTCGCATTTGCGGAAACTTCCGGTTCCACTTCCGTGCGGGTTACGCCTTCGACGGTCAAACCGGGGGCCGGACCGCCAACCGACAAGGTTACGGTTCCGGTTTTGCCCGGTTTCGGAAATTCGGGTCGAAGCTGAAGCACCCGGTCAACAGCGTGGGACGCATTGAAGTAGACCGTCGTCCCGGCCAGACGGTTGACGACCCGTTCCAGGGCCTCGCCGAACCGCGTCGTTTCGTCCAGGGCTGCAGCCGCCCAGTAGAACATCATGATCTCTTCATAAGCGTAGATGCGAGGAAACAGCATATTAAGAGCAGCGGTCTGACGATAGAAATCTTCCAGACCCGCGATGCGGTGTTCTTCCGATTTGAACACATAGATGGAAAGCTGCTCCCGGAGCGACTCATCCAATTCGTCGGACGGCTCGAAAAGGGTGTAGCGGACGGGCTTGACCCCTTCAAGAATCCACTCTTTCTCCCGCTCTATCGGCTCCAGTCGCAGATTTTCTTCCTCAAATGCCCGCACGGCTTCCGCCACGCGCTTGGGATCCACGATTTTTCCCTTTGCCCATCCGAAACAACCCGACAGCAAAACCGTCAGGAAGGCCAGACTGAGCAAAAGCATTCCACATCTTCTCATTGACGGACCTCCGCAAAATCTCCTCACTTGCTTTGTTTTCTATCCTTACTTTGACTGAAAATCGACACGAAAGGTTGCGGTATTTTCGGACGAGGAGAGCAAAAGTCTGCCGATTGTCGCAAAGGTGTCACAAAGCGGACAAGGGGATGGGGCTTGCCAATTGGGCCGGGGATGAGATGAAAAAAGGCAGCCGTTTGTCCAGTTACCCGGGAGTCGGGAGGAAGAAGGCAACAGAACATCCGGTTGGCCTGGGAAGGCCGAACATCCGGTTTGAAGAGGAAGGGCCTGATCCTGGAATTAAGAGGAAGGACCTCGTCCTGGAGTTAACAGATGCAAATTTTTACGTTGATTTGACGTTGGTTTGATGTGGATTTAATGCTGGTTCACTACAATGACCGTGAAACAAACCCAACAAATCCAAAGGAAACGGGAGGATCTCGCTTCATGAAACGAGTGGGGAGAATTTATCGGGAGTTGCTTGTGATATTGGCGATCGTTGTTGGCATCTCGGGACTGACCGCATGCTCGGCGGACAACGCGGGCAAATCCGCTGCGCAAAGCGTGGATGCGAATGCGTTGACGCTGGAGGAAATCATTGAACGCGCCAAGGAAGAGGGCGAAGTAAACAGTGTCGGCATGCCGGACACATGGGCGAACTGGGTGGAGACATGGGCGGATCTCAAGGAGCTCTACGGTTTGGAGCATACGGATACGGATATGTCCTCCGCCGAAGAGATTGCGAAATTCGAAGCGGAAAAGGACAATGCGACGGCGGACATCGGCGATGTCGGCATTTCCTTCGGACCGATCGCCGAAGAGAAAGGTGTGACGCTGCCGTACAAAACGTCGTATTGGGACGAGATTCCCGACTGGGCGAAGGATGACGACGGGGATTGGATCGTCGGCTACCAAGGGACGATTGCGGTGTTGACGAACAAAGAGCTTGTCGCCAATCCGCCGAAAACGTGGAACGATCTGAAAAACGGCGATTACAAGATCGCCATCGGCGATGTGCAGCGCGCGACGCAGGCCCAGATGTCCATTCTCGCTGCGGCGATTGCGCACGGCGGGGATGAGCACAACATCCGCCCGGGCATTGAATTTTTCGCGGAAATTGCCAAACAAGGCCGTCTTTCGCTGAATGATCCTTCGGTGCAAATGCTGGAAAGCGGGGAGGTTGAAGTTGCGCTGCTGTGGGACTTCAACGCGCTGGGCTATGCGGATCAAATCCACCGGGAGCAGTTTGAAATCGGCATCCTCGAAGAGGGTTCCGTCGTCAGCGGATATGCCACGATCATCAACAAATACGCCAAGCATCCCCATGCGGCGATGCTGACCAGAGAATTCATTTTGAGCGATGAGGGGCAAATCAATCTGGCCAAAGGCTATGCGCGTCCGATTCGCGACAGCGTCAAGCTGCCGGATGAGGTGGCGGCCAAGATGATTCCGCCCGAGCAGTACAAGAATGCCAAGCCGGTGGGCGATAACAAGGCGTGGGAAGAGACCGCGAAACAATTGCCGCAGCTGTGGCAGGAGGAAGTTCTTGTGCATGTCCGATAAAGTGATTGCCGTCGTTGTCGATGGCCTCCGTTACGACAAGGCGCGGGAATGCTTCGGCTATCTCGAGCATCTGGTGGAAGTCCGCCGGGCGGCCGTTTATAAGGTCCGCTCGGAACTCCCGACGTTGTCCAGACCACTGTATGAAGTGCTGCTCACGGGAACACCGCCTTCTGTCAACGGCGTGACGACCAATTTTCCTGTCGGCCTTTCCAGACAGCGCAGCGTGTTTCATCTGGCCAGGGAGCACGGCTTGCGCACTGCGGCGGCAGCCTACTGCTGGGTGAGCGAACTGTACAACCGGTTTCCCTTCGACGCGGCCAGAGACCGCGAACAGGAGGATGAAGACCTGCCGATTTGTTACGGGCGGTTTTATTGGGATGATGGTTATCCCGACTCCCATTTGTTTGCGGACGGGGAGGCGCTGCGCCGGAAGTATGATCCGGACTTCCTGTATCTCCATCCGATGGGGGTGGATGACCAAGGGGAACGTTTCGGAGCCGAATCCAAGGAATACCGCCATCAGGTGTTGACGGTCGGCGGGCTGCTCGCCCGGATGCTGCCGGAATGGATCGAAGGGAAGTATCAGGTTCTCATCACGGCCGATCACGGCATGAGCGGAGGGGGCGGCCATGGCGGCGCCACGGCAGCGGAGCGGGAAGTGCCGCTGTATGTGATCAGCCCGCGCATCGAACCGGGCGAGTATGAAGACGTTGTGCCGCAACTGGCGATTGCGCCGCTGATCTGCCGACTCCTCGGCCTTCCCGTGCCGGAATCCATGATCCCTTTCCGCATGGCGGGGTGGAAGCATCCGGAGCGGGAGACGGTTCGCCAGGAAGGATAACGTTGTGATCCTTGGAGGGAGCGATAGACGTTTGAAAAAATCCAATCATCGCCGACAATATCCGCTTCTCCTTATGCTACCGTTCGTGTTGCTGGTGGCGGGCTTCGAGCTCGGACCGCTTTTGGCCATGATCAAGGGCAGCTTTCTGTCCGATGACGGAGGCCGGGTGACACTGGAGCAGTACGTGACGGTTTTTCAAAGCAAATATTATGTGCAAGGCATTCGAAACAGCGTCATGATTTCACTGTTTTCCGCCGGAATTTCGATTGTTGTGGCCTTGTTTGCGGCCTATTCCATCACGAGGTACTCCGGCAAGACGCGGGATCGGCTGCTCATGATCGCCAACATGACCTCCAACTTTGAGGGGATTCCGCTGTCGTTCTCCTATATTATCCTGCTCGGCAACAACGGACTGTTTACGATGCTTTTCGCGAGATGGGGATGGGACGTGCTGGCCGGGTTCAATCTGTATTCCTGGACGGGACTCGTGCTCGTGTACGTGTACTTTCAGATTCCCCTTGCCATGCTGCTGGTTTATCCCGCGTTTTACGGCATTCAAAAGGAGTGGCGGGAGGCGGCATCCCTCTTGGGGGCCACTTCCTTTCACTTTTGGCGCCATATCGGCGTACCGGTGCTTCTGCCAAGCGCGGCGGGAACCTTCAGCATTCTTTTCGCCAATGCGATGGGCGCATACGCGACGGCCTATGCGCTGGTCGGGAGCAATTACAATCTCATCTCGCTGCAAATCGCTTCCCTTGTGGCGAGCGATGTGGCGCTCAGGCCGAATCTGGGCAGCGCGCTCGGCGTGCTTCTGGCCTCGATCATGATAGCGACAATGCTGCTGAATGAACGCTTGCTTCGCCAGTGGAGGAGGGATTTGCGATGAAACGGCGCATGGGCATGCATCATTTCATTACGGGCATCATGCTGGTTTACCTCCTTCTTCCGCTTCTGGCCACCTTGCTGTTTGCCCTGGCCTCCAAGTGGAGTGTGACCTTGCTGCCGGAATCGTTCACGCTGCGCTGGTTCGCCGAATTGTTTCAGGACAAGCGATTCTTTCTGGCAATGGGGCGCACGGTCCTGATTATCGTTTTATCCGTGGCCCTTGGGATCGCGGTGATGGTTCCGACCGTCTTTATCGTATCCGTATATTTTCCGCGCAGCGAGCGGTTTTTGCAGGCCGTTGCCATGCTTCCCTTCGGCATTCCGCCCGTCGTCGCCGCAGTGGGGCTGTTGCGGATGTATGCCGGCGGTCCGCTTCCGCTGGCGGGTACGCCGTGGATTTTGATCTTCACCTATTTTGTGGCCACGTTGCCATTCATGTACCAGGGCATTCGCAACAGTCTGCGCACGGTGAATGCCATTGAGCTTGTTCATGCCGCCGAACTGCTCGGCGCGAACAAATGGACGGCGTTTCGCAAAGTGGTGCTGCCGGGGATTGCGCCGGGCATTCTCGTGGCGGTGCTGCTTTCCGTCGCCATGCTGTTCGGCGAATTTGCGCTGGCCAACCTGCTTGTCGGCGGACGCTTCGAGACGCTGCAAATTTATTTGTACCAAAAAATCAACAAGAGCGGGCATCTGGGCAGCGCGATTGTCGTGACGTACTACCTGCTGATCGTGCTGATCACCTGGGCCTTGCTCAAAACCGGAAAGTCGGGCCATCTCTCGCGACGTTAGGGGAGGAAAACGCGCATGAACTTTGTGGCTGTGGAGCAAATCCAAAAATCGTTTGGTCAGCAAACCGTGCTGGACCGCGTGTCCTTGCAACTGAAAAAGGGCGAATTCGCCACGTTGCTGGGACAGAGCGGCTGCGGCAAAAGCACGTTGCTGCGCGCCATCGCGGGCCTTGTCGATGTGGACGGGGGACGGATTTTCATCGACGGCCGGGAAATCACCCATGAAGAGCCGCGCAAACGCAAAGTCGGCATGGTGTTTCAATCCTACGCCCTGTTTCCGAATATGACCGTGGAGGAGAATATCGCCTTCGGCCTGAAGATGAAGAAAGATCGGGATGCAGAGAGCAAAGTGCGGCGCATGATTGAGCTTGTTCATTTGAACGGCAAGGAGAAGGCTTATCCGCATCAGCTGTCGGGAGGACAGCAGCAACGGGTCGCGCTGGCCCGATCGCTGGTTGTCGAGCCGAAGGTGCTGCTGCTGGATGAGCCGCTGGGCGCACTGGATGCGAAAATCCGTCACAATTTGCAGAATGAACTGAAACGGATCCAGCGGGAGCTGATGATGACCACGGTCTTTGTCACCCACGATCGGGAGGAGGCCATGCGCCTGTCCGATACGGTGCACATCATGCATGAAGGCCGCATCGTGCAGTCCGGCGCGCCGCAGGATGTGTACGCTTCGCCCCGGAATGCGTTCGTCGCCGAGTTCATCGGCAACTATAACGTCATGAGTGCGGAACAATTCGCCCGCATGGCGGGCGGGGAGGTTCCGTCCGCAAGTCAGGTGGCGATTCGTCCGGAAGTCATTTGCATGGAACCTTCGGAAGCGGAGCCGCAGCCCCCGGGGGATGCCTGGTCGTTCCGGGGAAAAGTTTGCGATATCACGATGATGGGCAATGTGCTTCGTTATGAAGTCACAACGGATGGTCCGAACTTGCTGGTGGACCAGCTTCATCGAAACCAGGCGATGCTGCCACCCGGCACGCCGGTTCGATTGTCGGTCGCCCGGTCCGAACTTATTCTATATCCATAGACCGGAGGGGTTCAGTTGTCGATTTTGTCGGAAGAGCGCAAACAAAAAATACTGGATGATCTGAACCGCCGGGGCAAGGTGAAGGTCGTCGATCTGGCGGAGTATTTCCAGGTGTCGAGTGAAACGATCCGCCGAGATCTGGACGTTCTGGAGAGCTGCGGACTGCTGAAACGCGTCTACGGCGGTGCGGTCAAGCGCGTGTTTGCCTCAGCTGCCGAACCGTCTTTCCAGCAGCGGACGAATGTCCGTTTGCGGGAAAAACGGGCAATTGCCGCCAAAGCGGCCGAATTTGTGCAAGACGGAGAGGCGATCGCGATTGATGTCGGAACAACGATGCTGGAATTGGCCTTGCAGTTGAAGGGCAAGAAGGACCTCACTATTGTGACCAATGCCGTTCCGGTGGCCACGGCGCTGACGGAGCTGCTTTGCAGCGGCGAATTGACGGGCAGGGTCTTCCTGCTTGGCGGGAATCTCAATCCGAGACAACAGTCGATGAGCGGACGGTTCACGGAAAGCATGCTCTGCCAGTTCCATATCAGCAAAGCTTTTATCTCGGCGGGCGGCATCTCCCTGGATTTCGGCGTCAGCGACTACGATCCGGATGAATCCTTCATCTCCCGCGCCATGATCGACGTAGCCGATGAGGTCATTGTGCTCGCGGATCATTCCAAAATCGGCGTCCGCGCGCTATGCAAAATTTGCGATCTCGAATCAGCGGATATCATGGTCTGCGATCGGGAACTGCCAGACTCCTGGCGGGAGCACCCGCAGGCGATGAAGGGGAACTGGATCGTGGCCGCAACGGGAACGGAGGTGGAATCCGGAACATGAGAGCAGACTTTCATGTGCACTTGGAGGAGGGGCCTTATTCGCTCGAGTGGTGGACGCGGACGGCCAGCGCGATGCTAGCATTGGAGGAAGGGCCGCACAGGCGGCACTCCTATGCCTGGCTTGCGGATGTGACCCGGCGAATGGAGAAGCGCATTCGGGAGGGCGCCTATGCGCCGGGATGGCTGGATTTGTATTTGCGGCGCGCGAAGCAGCTGGGGCTGGAGGAAGTCGGTATCGTTGACCATCTGTACCGGTTTGTGGAAAGCGCCGGGTATTACCGTTTGCACATGCAATTGGGCGATGACGAAATAGGCCGGCTGCAGCGCGCCTGGCTCGACCGGGTTGCGGTGGAGTCCATGGAGCGTTTCGTCCGCTTTATCGAGCAGGAGAAGCCGAAGTGGGAGCGCGCAGGGGTCCGGCTAAGGCTTGGCATCGAGGCGGATTATTTTCCGGGAGGCGAACAGTCGCTGCAAAATCTGCTCAAGCATCATCCTTGGGATTTTGTCATCGGTTCGGTTCACTTTGTCGACGGATGGGGATTTGACAATCCCGAGACCCGGCACATTTTTGCCAGGCATGACCTTGAGGCGCTGTATGACCGGCATTTTTCCCTGGTGGAACAGGCGATCCGCTCGCAACTTTTTGATTTTGTGGCCCATCTGGACAATTTGAAGGTGTTCGGCCACCGGCTGCCGGACGAATCGGCTCTGCTCCCCTATTACCGCCGGATTGCCGAGACTTTGGTGCGCCACGATGTCGCCACGGAAATCAATACGGGGCTTACCTACCGGTATCCTGTGAAAGAAATGTGCCCAAGCTCCCTGTTCCTGGACATGCTCTGCGAACACGGCGCGGCCATCACGTTGTCGTCCGATGCCCATTTCCCCGATGATCTCGGGAGAAACGTCGATGCGGCGGCGCGCATGCTTCTGGCCCGGGGCGTCAGCACCATCGCCACCTTCTCCGGGCGGAAACGCATCAGCCGTCCCTTGTCCTGAATTTCCGCATTCGTGATCCGTCCGACAATATGATAAGATCAAACTGGACATTTTCGACAACAATCTGCCGTCAGCGGCAGGAGGTGCATATAGAAGTGTCGGATCGGGATCGGAATCGAGATCGGGGCTCTTCTCCGCTGCATGGGAAGGACAGGCCTGACGGGCCGCGGACATCTGACGGATTCGCGGCGCCGGAAATAATGCGGAAAACTGAGGAAACGCAGGAATCGCAAGAAACGCAAGTGTCGCAGGAACCAAGCGAGGCCCAAGAGCCGCAAGAAGCGGGCGGGACACAAAGGCCGCAAGAAGCACGCGAGGCGCAAAGGACGCGGGAAACGGGCGAGACGCAAAGGACTCAGCAAGCGTACGAGGCGCAAAGGACGCGGGAAACGGGCGAGGGACAAAGGACACGGATAACGGGTGAGGAGCAAAAGACTCAGCAAGCAGGCGAGGGGCATGAAGCGCAGGGCATGCCCGGCGGCGAGGAACCCTTTGACGCGCATTTTTTTCCCGAAGATGAAGAAGAGGGCGAGATCGAGCCCCCCGCTTTTCTCAAATGGCTCAAGCGCGGCGCCGTTGCGCTGATCGCGCTTGCCCTCATCGGCAACGTCTTTGCCATTTTCCCGATGGTTTACAACATGGAGATGATGCGCTTTTTGCGGGATACCCGGGAACTGCAACAGCTGGACGTGATCCGCGAATACAAAAGGTCCATCGTGGTCGTGGATGCCGGTGACAGCAAAGGGACGGGGTTTAACATTGACGAAAAAGGACTGATCGTGACCAATCACCATGTAATGGGCGCAGCGGAAACGGCCGTAGTCGGTTTTCCCGACGGGCGCACGTTTCATGCCCGCGTGGCCGTGCGCGACCCGGAACGGGATATTGCGCTGCTGAGTCTCGGGGATACAGGTCAAACGTTGCCGGCGCTGAAAGTAAACCCCGACCGCGTCCTTGAGCCCGGCATGCGCGTTTATTATATCGGCAATCCGCTGTTCTTTCGGCATATTGCCGGGGAGGGTGCGATCATCGGCATGCGCTCGCAGGATTCCCTGGCCGCCCCGGTGCTGCTGATCGACGCTCCGATTTTTAAAGGCAACAGCGGCAGCCCCGTTCTCACCGAAGACGGCGAAGTGATCGGGGTGATCTTTGCCATGACCCAGGCCGTGCTGAACGGGCAGAAGATCGATGCCGGGCTGGCGGTGGCAGCGGAAGGATGGCATGGACTGCTCGAGTGAATTATCGGCCGATCGCTTCCCGTTCGCTCTTTGGCAGGTTGCGCCAGGCCAGCCAATAGGACTCGTCAACCAGTTGTTCGAGCAGCGGATCAGGCACTGCGCCGTTTAACACCACGGTGTTCCAGTGCTTTTTGTTCATATGGTAGCCGGGCAGGACAACACCCGGATATTGCTGGCGCAGCAGCCAATTTTGTTCGGGATCGCCCTTCAAATTGACGCTTTCCGTGTCGCCGTGCCGGCCGAGCAGCGCAAACATTCGGCTTCCGACGAAAAGCACGGGCAATTGCGGATCGAACGGATAGCGAAGCGTAACGCCCCGTTTTTGCATGGCATATTGGATCAGCGCTTGATGATTCACGATGCCTTCCCCCTCACGAAATGCTTCACGGGCCGGGCCCTGCTCTCCTGATTATACAATTTGCACGCAATTCGCACGAATGGATTTGGCGCAAATTCCGACAAAAATCCCGTTTTTCCCCATACAAAAAAATACTTTTTTTCACAGTAATTTGTTTTATGTGATATATTTAACATGGATATACCGAAAATCATCAGGTGCGAAGGAGGCAAGTTGTGTATTTGCCGGCGGATCGGAATATGCGATACTTATGGATTCTGACGGCGGTGCTCATTGCCCTCGGTTTTTTCCGGCTGGCGTTCTGCCGGCCGGCGCTCCCTTCACCTGGAGGCGTCGATGCCGTGCTGCAAGGCACTTCGGCGCTTTATGCCGCGCTGCTGATGCTCAATCGCTCACGCCGCGATGAAAGCGGCGGCAAATGGTTGCTGCTCGGGCTGGGTTGCCTCGCCAATTTCGTCGTGCCATACGTACCGTTGGCGGCGCCCGTGGTCACGAACGATTTTCTGGCCGATTCCGGAATCACGGGCACGCTGGTGGCGCTGGAGCAAATTTTTTTCCTGCTGGCGGTCCACATGATGCTGCGCAGGGCGGGCCTGGATGGCGTCCGCGATTATCTTGACATCATGATTTACACTGTGGTCATCGTCAGTCTTTGCGGCTTTGCCCGAATGGGCTCGTCGACGGCGGATTTATCCATCCCCCGCGCGATGATCGAGCTAATGGGTGTTGCCGTCAGTACGGCGACGATGGTTGGACTGGTGATGCTGCTCAGCCACGAGGAAGGCTGCGGGGGCAGGTCGACGCTGCTGATCTTGGCCGGTTTTGCCGCCCTTACGGCGGCATTCCCCCTCAGTTTGGAATGGCAGCTGATCGGCAATGGCAGCCGGGTGTCGGATCGATGGACGGAATTTCTCCAATTTGCCGGCATGATGCTGCTCGGAATGGCGGCGCTGTTCGACGGCGACCGGCGCAGGTTCGTTGGCCGCAGCGGGGAGCGGGCGGCCCGCAGCCAATGGAAAGTGCCGTGGCCGATGATCGGCGTGATTTCGCTTATGGCGCTGCTGCTCGCCACGGAAAATCGTTCATTGCCGGTTATCGGCACCGCCGCGGTGATGCTGCTAAGAATGATGGAGTATGGCGATTAGGAGTTGGAACGAACAAGGGGTTGTCCCATAAGAAAGCGAACTGTCGCATCTCATCTAGTCATTGCGAACTAACAATATTACCGA
>Ga0310826_101339_pt1 | contig 12928 bp, 11 predicted proteins | sample WT_ome_FD_201306 | JGI IMG/M metagenome (GOLD analysis project Ga0310826, IMG submission 201306) | Sorghum-adapted microbial communities enriched on wild type (WT) sorghum from Joint BioEnergy Institute, Emeryville, California, United... ... | reverse complement strand
CTCTAACGGTACACCGTACCGTTAGCGGCGGATTGCGGGGGCGCGCAGCAGCGGTTGGCGGCCTGTAACGGTACAGCGTACCGCTACAGGCGCGGGGATCGTCCGCGGGCATGCGCTAACGGTACACCGTACCGTTAGCTGCGGATTGCGGGGGCGCGCAGCAGCGGTGAGCGGCCTGTAACGGTACAGCGTACCGCTGCAGGCCCGGAGATCGTCCGCCGGCATGCGCTAACGGTATGACGTTACGTTACACGCTTACAACCTGAATTTCGTGCGGACCAGCCGATAACCATGAAACCGTTGCACGCCGCTTACCGGCTCCAGGTACCCGTCGGCCGCCAGTTCCCTTAGCAACGTGCGGGCATGCTTGTCGCTGACGCCCAGCAATTTTCGGATTTCGGCGATTTTCACCGGATTCGGCGAACAGGCGGCGTGCCTCAGGATCTCCCTTTTCTTGACCGGCAGTTCGGCATAGGAGTCTCCGCCCCCGAACAGCCGCCCAAGCAGCTGCAATACCATCTGCTGGCACTTCCGGGGATGATGCTCGATATCGTCCGCCGAGAAGCGGAGCACGCGCCAGTCGTCGATAACCAGATGGTTCTGCCGCGTCAGGTCGTCCGAGAATTTGTACCGATCGGCATGCCTCCCGTGCGATCCGAAACCGTCGGCTTCAATGCAGATCTTGTGCGGCGCCCGGACATACGCGAAGTCCAGAAAGCGGGCGCCGTCCCTGAAATCCGCGATCTCGTACTCCGCGTGCAGGTGCTCGAACGAGCCGACCGCCGGCCACCAGACGTTCTCGAGCAGCCTGCGTTCCAGATAGCCGTGTTCCAGCAGTCTCCTGCGCCGTTCACCCGCGCTCGCCGCGATCTGTCCCTTCATCCATGCGTCGTACTGCGTCCGGAATGCCGGATCCATGCGAACCGTCTCCCTTCCATTAACAAAATAAAACACCGCCCCTTCCGCATCATGCGGAAAATGAACGGGACGGTGTGCTTCACGCGTCTTGATTCTGTTGTCCGTTACCCCCATGCTACCCGCCCGTCCGGAAAAAATCAAGAGTTGCCATTTTGTGCGTTTTATTGTCCGGCGCGCCGCGCCGATTCTGATACAATATAAATCGTCAATCTGCATGCAACGGGAGGAATCACGGCCATGGCGCTGTCCATCGGAAGCAAGGCGCCAGATTTCGTGCTGCCGTCGGCGGATGGCAACATCCGTCTGCGCGATTTCCGCGGGCGGCTGGTGGTGCTCTATTTCTATCCGAAAGACATGACCCAGACCTGCACGCAACAGGCGTGCGATTTCCGCGACGCCTACGGCGAGTTGACGAAGCATGGCGCGGTCGTCATCGGGGTCAGCACGGACGAAGTCGAACGGCACATCCGGTTCCGGGACAAATACGGGCTCCCATACATTCTCCTGTCCGATCCGAATCACCAGGTATGCGAGAAGTACGGCGTCTGGCAGCCGAAGAAATTGTACGGACGCGAGTACATGGGCATTGTCCGGTCGACGTTCCTGATCGACGAAGAAGGAAGACTGATCCGGGAATGGCGGAACGTGCGCCTGAAGGGCCACATCGACGCGATCCTGGAGGCGATCCGGGAGCACAAGGGAGAAGCCGTCCGCGCCGGAAAATAAACCCGCAAGACCGCCAGGCCAGCCGATTGTGCGGCAGGCGACGCGGAATGCCCGGCAACGTTGACGCCCCGAAAAACCGTTCAGTATAATTAGCGTTATGAATTGAGGGAGGCGTACCATGGACAAGCCGAATGAACTTATCGTGGTGCTCGATTTCGGGGGCCAGTACAATCAACTGATTGCCCGGCGCATCCGCGATCTGGGCGTGTACAGCGAACTCTTGCCCTACAACACGCCGGCCGCGAAGCTGCGCGAGCTGAATCCGAAGGGCATCGTCTTCTCCGGCGGCCCGAACAGCGTGTACGAAGAGAACGCGCCGCTCGTTGATCCGGAAGTTTACGAGCTCGGCGTGCCGATCCTCGGCATCTGCTACGGCATGCAGATGATGTCGCATCAGCTGAACGGCCGGGTCGAACGGGCGGGCAGGCGCGAATACGGCAAGGCGGAGATCGAATTCCATACGGATTGCCTGCTGGTCGCCGGTCTCGAGCGCCGGCAGACGGTGTGGATGAGCCACAGCGACAAAGTGACCGGGCTGCCGCCGGGCTTCCGCGTCGACGCCAGCACGCCGGGTGCGCCGGTCGCCGCGATGAGCCATCCGGAGAAGCGCTTCTACGCCGTCCAGTTCCATCCGGAAGTACGCCACACCGTGCTTGGCAACGAAATGATCCGCAACTTCCTGTTCGACATTTGCGGCTGCGAAGGCAACTGGTCGATGACGACGTTCATCGAGGACGCGGTCCGGGAGATCCGGGAGCAGGTGGGGGATCGGAAGGTGCTCTGCGCCCTCTCCGGCGGCGTCGATTCGTCCGTCGTCGCGCTGCTGGTCCACAAGGCGGTCGGCGACCAGCTCACATGCATGTTCATCGACCACGGCCTGCTGCGCAAGGGCGAAGCGGACAGCGTCATGCAGACGTTCGCCGGCAAGTTCGACATGAAGGTCGTGAAGATCGACGCGAGCCGCCGGTTCCTGGACAAGCTGAAGGGCGTCGAGGATCCCGAGCGGAAGCGCAAAATCATCGGCAACGAGTTCATTTACGTATTCCAGGAGGAATCCGCGAAGCTGGGCGACTTCGAGTTCCTCGCCCAGGGCACGCTCTACACCGACATCATCGAAAGCGGCACCGCCACGGCGCAGACGATCAAATCGCACCACAACGTCGGCGGGCTGCCGGAGAACATGCGCTTCAAGCTCGTCGAGCCGCTCAAGACGCTGTTCAAGGACGAGGTGCGCAAGGTCGGCGAGACGCTCGGCCTGCCCGAAGAGATCGTGTGGCGCCAGCCGTTCCCGGGCCCCGGGCTCGCGATCCGCGTCCTCGGCGAAGTGACGGAGGAGAAGCTGCGCATCGTGCGCGAGTCCGACGCGATCCTGCGCGAGGAGATCGCAAGCGCGGGCCTGCACCGCGAGATCTGGCAGTATTTCACCGCGCTGCCGAACATGAAGAGCGTCGGCGTCATGGGCGATGCCCGCACGTACTCCTACACGGTCGGCATCCGCGCGGTCACCTCGATCGACGGCATGACGGCCGACTGGGCGCGGATTCCGTGGGATGTGCTCGAGCGCATTTCGGTCCGGATCGTGAACGAAGTGGAGAACGTCAACCGCGTCGTGTACGATATCACGTCCAAGCCGCCGGCGACCATCGAATGGGAATAAAGACCCTGCGACGACAGTTCCGCCCATGCGGGGCTGTTTTCGTATTTTTCCGGGTCGTGAAGACGGGGAAGGCGACAATTTTTTCGGAATTGTGGCCGATTTGTAGCCGTTGTTACAGAATTGCGCATGGGACTGTGATATGATGGAGACTGGCGAAATAAGTCGAAAGAGATACTTGGAGTGGATTGTTCGATGCGGTGGGTACCTACCTCAGAACTAGAAGAAGGCGACAGGCTGGGGCGTTCCCTGTACACGGCGGCCGGCCGCTTGATTTTGTCGAGCGGACAGGTGCTGACCCGGAGAATGATCAACGGACTGCTTCGCCTCAATGTCGAGGGCGCTTTTATCGATAACCGTCGTCCGAACGAGGCTTCGCCCGGCAGGTCCGGCGACATTGACTTTCTGCGGGCGGCGGCTTTCGATGCCGTCCGGGCGGTGTTCAATGCCGTGGCGGAGTACGATCGGCTGGAGCCGCGGCCGGTCATGCGGCTGGCGAACGACATCGTCATGCACATGATCGAGGACAAGGACGAAGGGTTCCAGTTGAAGGAGCGCCGCACCGAAGCCGCTTATCTGTACGCGCACAGCGTCAACGTATGCTTGCTCGCCGTCAGGACGGGGCAGGCGCTCGGATACAGCGAGCATCAGCTCAAGACGCTCGCGATCGGCGCGCTTCTGCACGATATCGGCCGCGTGTCGCGCTATGCGGTGAACCCGGCCTATGACCACCCGCGCGTCGGTTTCGATCTGATGCGCCGGTATCCCGAGCTTCCGCTCCTGTCGGCCCATGTGGTGCTGCAGCACCACGAGAAGCTGAACGGAACCGGCTTCCCCTTCGGGGTCCAGGGCGAACAGTTCCGGCAGGCGGCGCAGATCGTGGCCGTGGCGAACGAATACGACCATTTCGTGAACGAAATCGGCCAAAACCGCCTTCCGCATGAAGGAATTGAATACGTGATGTCGAAGACAGACACACATTACGACATATCCGTGGTCCGCGCATTTGTCCAGAGTGTCACGCCCTACCCCGTCGGCACCGTGGTCCGGCTGTCGAACGGGATGATCGGCACCGTCGTCGAAATGCACAAAGGCCATCCTGCCCGTCCGGTCATCCTGACGAAGGAGCACAGTCTGAGAATCGACCTGATGCATTTCCCGACGGAATTCATCGAAGAAGTGATCCTGGATCAAGGTGTGACGGCAGACCGATTCTGAAGGATACGGCGCCGGAGGGGAGTGTAGAAGGTGTCGATCGATGCGGCGCGTGTCAGAGCCACCATCCCGTTTTTTCGCGATGTGGATGATGCGGTGCTGGAAAGCATTGTTCCGATGATGTCGGAGCGGACGTTCAAGAAGGGAGCGGTCATTTTCTTCGAGGGAGACGAAGGGGAGGACGTCTTCTTCATTCGCTCGGGGGCCGTCCAGATCTATACGTTCGACGGCACGAAGAAGGTGATTCTGGCGTTCCTGAGCGACGGGGACTATTTCGGCGAGATGGCGATGATCAAGCCCGGGGCGCGGCGTTCCGCATCCGCGGAGGCGGCGCAGCTCACGAAGGTGTACGCCCTCAAGCGCAGCGCGTTCGAGCGGCTCATCATGGATCATCCGCGGCTGGCGTTCTACCTTCTGGACGACACGATGGAGCGGCTGCGCAAGGCGAACCAGCAGATCTACGATCTGACCTTCCTGAACGTGCGCACCCGGATCATGAAGCGGCTGCTTCGCCTCGGTCAGGAGCACGGGACGGAGACGCCGGACGGGCTGCTGATCGGCATCAAGGTGACGCATCAGCAAATGGCGGAGATGGTCGGCGCGGTGCGCGAGACGGTGACGAAGGTGTTCGCCGAGCTGCAGGAGGAGGGGCTGATCGTCATCCGGCAGAAAATGATCCTCCTTCCGAACCCCGATTTGATCGTCAAACGGCTGCAGGAGGAAAACTGAAAAGTTTGCGCGTGCGGGAGCCGAAAGGCTCCGTATGCGCGGGGTGCAGGCTTTCGGCCGGATGGCGGAGGCTTTTTTTATTATAAAATGTTGGGTGATATGCGCTTTTATTGCAAGGGAAGCGATTCCAATCCGAACAAAATGACCGAAACGGCCGAAAATATTCGTAAAACCCATTGACAGCGGACGACATTGATCAGTAGAATGAGAAAGAATTGTGATATTGAACACGCTTTTCGTATATTCCCGGGAATATGGCTTGGGAGTCTCTACAAGGTCACCGTAAATGATCTGGCTACGAAAAGCAGGAGATGCGGTCTGCATTCCGGTCCGGCAGGCATAATTCTCCTGTTTTCGCAGAACCTATGGAGAGACCTTCCTCCGTAGGTTTTTCTGTTTTCTACCAATTTTGAAGTGGGGGCGTTGCGGAGCAATGGAACGTTTCTTCAAGCTGAAGGAACTCGGCACGAACTTCCGGACGGAGCTGATCGCCGGGCTGACGACCTTCATGACGATGGCGTACATCCTTGTCGTCAACCCGATCATCCTGAGCGGGGCGGGATTGGAGTTCTATGCGGTCTTCCTGGCGACGGCGCTGGCCGCGGGCATTTTCACGATCATTTTCGGGATGTTCGTCAACCTCCCGGTGGCGCTCGCGCCGGGCATGGGGCTGAACGCCTATTTCGCCGCGGTGGTGGGAAGCGGTGAAACGATCACGCCGCAAATGGCGCTGACGGCGGTGTTCATCTCCGGGATCATCTTCATTATTCTGACGCTGACGCAGATCCGTCAGATGCTGGTGACGGCCGTGCCGGAGAGCCTGAAGTTCGCGATCACGGCCGGTATCGGCCTGTTCATCACGATCATCGGCGTGAAGAACTCCGGCATCATGACGATCCACGAGGACGGGGTCATCGGCCTCGGTTCGATCACCGATCCGAACGTCTGGCTGACCATCATCGGCATCTTCCTGATCGCGATCCTGATGGTGCTGCGCGTTCCGGGCGCCATTCTGCTCGGCATCGTGCTGACGACGATCATCGCGGCGATCACGGGCAACATCGGATCCATCGCTTCCGACGCGCAGTGGGTGCCGGATTTCAGCCAGCTGAACTTCTGGCACTTCGATTTCAAGGGCGTGTTTGAAGTCGGCCTGATCACGGTCGTCCTGACCTTCACGTTCGTCGAACTGTTCGACACGTTCGGCACGCTCGTCGGCACGGCGAACCGGGCCGGCGTCGACACGAACTCTGCGGAAGGCAAGAAGAAGATCGGCAAGGCGATGCTGGTCGACGCCTTCTCCGTCAGCGGCGGCGCCGTACTCGGCACGAGCACGGTCACGGCCTACATCGAGAGCTCGTCCGGCATCGCGCAGGGCGGACGTTCGGGGCTGACGGCCGTCACGACCGGCGTGCTCTTCCTGCTGTCGCTGTTCATCGCGCCGATCGTCACGCTCGTTCCGGGCGCGGCCACCAGCGCGGCGCTCGTCATCGTCGGCGCGCTGATGATGCAGTCGATCAGGAACATCAACTTCACCGATTACGTGTACGCGATTCCGGCGTTCCTGATGATCGTCATCATGCCGTTCACGTACAACATTGCCAACGGGATTTCCTTCGGCATCGTCTCCTACGTCCTCCTTGCCCTGATCGCCAACCTGTCCGGCAAGAAAGCGGAGGACGGCAGCACGTACAAAATCCACTGGCTCATGTGGGTGCTCGCGATCCTCATCCTGGCGCGGTACATCTTCATGGCCGGGGAATAAAAAGAGATTCGCGGAAGCGGCGCTGGACCGGCGCCGCTTCTTTTTTTGCGGAGGAGCGGGGAAGCGTGAAAAAAACACGGATTGAAACCGATAAACCAACAAAACGGCGGAAGAAACTTGGAATCGAGGGTGACAAGCCCAAATTTTTCATTATGAAACCGTTGACAAACGCGCGAATTGGGTGTAACTTATTCAACAAAGGTGTAACGGTTTCCTTGAAGAGCATGAAATTCACATGATTGACAAAGTTGATTGGGATAATCGGTGTGTTTTTCGAAGGAGTAAGCGTTTTATTTTTTCGGTCATTGGTTGATCGGTTTCCAAAACGTTTTGATTTTCCTGTGCAAAGCTTGACGACTGAAGGGGAATCGTAAGATGAAGGTAACCATTGCCGATGTGGCGAAGCGGGCCCAGGTGTCCAAGACGACGGTTTCCCGCATCCTGAACGGCAATTACGCCCACGCCTCCGAGGAGACGATCCGGAAGGTGCTGAAGGCGGTCGAGGAGCTCGACTATTCGCCGAACGCGCTCGCCAAAGGGCTCAAATCGATGCGGACCCACGTGATCGGGCTCGTGCTGTCCAATCTGAAGAACCCGTTCTGGACGACGGTGCTGGAGGGGTTGGAAGACACCTGCCGCGATCTCGGCTACCATCTGATGATCTGCAACTCGAACGAGGACCCGGAGATGGAGGAGAAATATCTGAAGGATCTCCGCGAACGGCAGGTGGACGGCGTCATTGTCAACCCGACCTGCAAGAACCCGCAGCTCTACGAGAAGCTCGCGGAGCAGCGTTACCCGTTCGTATTCATCAACCGGAGGATACCGGGCATCCGGGCGAGCAGCGTCGTGGTCGACAACGTCAAGGGCGGCTACATCGGGGTGAACCATCTCATCCGGTACGGCCGCCGCAAAGTCGCGGTCTGCATGTACCGCAACGAATATGTCAGCACGTGGAAGGAACGGCTGGAAGGGTACAAGAAGGCGATGCTGGCCAACGGCATGACGGAGGACGATTTCATCGTCATCGAGCTCGAGCAGCGCGCGGACAACAAGCAGGAAGCGATCATGCGCCAGCTCAAGAAGCGGCCGGAGATCGACGCGATCTTCTCGACGAACAACATGATCACGCTCGAAGTCATCGGCGCCGCGAGGGAATTGGGACTGTCGATGCCCGAACAGCTGGCGCTCGTCAGCTACGACGAGACGGTCTGGGCGAGGTATCTGGACCCGCCGGTGACGACGATCCGGCAGCCCGGCTACAAGATGGGGCAGACGGCGGTGCAGACGCTGATCGACCGGATCAAGTCGGGAGGAGACGGCGAGCCGTCCGTCGTCATGCTGGAGCCGGAACTCATCGTGCGCGCCTCGTGCGGGGCGATGTCGTTCGAGATACGCTGATATCCTTTTTCCGATAGAGCGATCCGCGAGATCTCGTCAAGGGGGGATGCGTCGGCAGACGGCACAGGCACAGGGATAACGTCGATGGCGCAACAGGGGCAAAACACCAAAACAGGAGGAGAAGTGAACATGAGCGACGACAAGAAAGAGAGAGAGGAACTGTTGAAGCTGTACGAACCTCTCCGGGTGACGGACGTCCGGGACGGCATGGACTGGGTCGGGTATCACGGCTACGGCACCGTGCACCACAGCATCAAGCCGTTGTGGCGGACCCGCGCGGTCGGCATCGCCCGGACGGCCCGCTATCTGCCCTATGAAGGGCCGGTACCGCATTTGACCGGGGACGCGTACACGGAGTGGGCGAGATGGTACTACAAGGAAGTGTGCAACGATCCCTGGGGCGAGGACATCCAGGATGGCGACTTCGTCGTGCTGGACATCTGCGGTCTCGACGTCGGGCTGCTCGGCTCCAACAACACGCTGGCCTTCAAGATCAAGGGCGCGAGGGGCTTCCTGACGAACGGCGGCGGCATCCGGGACACGGATGAAGTGATCATGCAGCGCATTCCGGTATGGTCGAAGTTCGTCTCGCAGGGCATGGACCAGACGCGCATCCGCTACTACGAGAAAGATATTCCGGTCGCGATCGGCGGCGTGGCCGTCTATCCCGGCGACGTGGTGGTGGCGGACGGCGACGGCGTCATCGTGGTACCCCGCAAGATCGCCTTCGACGTCGCGAAGTACGCCCATCAGGAGCTGAAAGCCGACAAGGAAGGCCGCAGACGGTACTACGAACAGCTCGGCTGGGAACTCGACGACACGGTCCGATAGAAAAAAAAGGTCAGGAACGAACGGCGCGCACCAGGCGCGCGTCCGGCCTGACAACACAAAAAAGAAAAAATTGCAACTTAACATTACCATTGCAGCGCGTCCAAGATCAATGAAAACTTGCAAAGCATTGCGGCAAACCACGAACGGGAAGGGAACGCCATGACAGCTGAACGAATCGGTTTCATCGGGCTTGGCGCCATGGGTTTGCCGATGGCGCGGAATTTGATGAAGCGCGGGTACTCGCTGGCGGTGGCGGTCAACCGCAGCCGGAAGCCGGTCGACGAGCTGGTCCGGCTCGGGGCGGTCGAACTGGCCTCGACCGATGAGGTGATCGCCGGCAGCGATCTGATATGCGCGATTCTGCCCGCCGACGCCGAGATGGAAGCCGTACTGCTCTCGGACCGGGCACTCGCCGCAATCAGGCCGGGCCAGACGCTGATCGAGATGACCTCGGGCACGCCCTCGATGATGGAGCGCGTGGCCGAAGCCTGGCAAGCCCGGGGCGCGCAGGTGCTCGACGCGCCGGTGAGCGGCGGCACGGTCGGCGCCGAGCAGGGAACGCTCACGGTCATGGCCGGCGGCGACCCCGACGTGCTGGATCGGGTCCGGCCGGTGCTGGATGCGATGGCCCGGAAGATTTACCGGGTCGGCGGGATCGGCAGCGGCAAGGCGATCAAGGCCATCAACCAGATGCTGGCCGCCATCCACATGATGGCCGCGGCGGAAGCGGCCGCGCTGGCGGAGAAGCTCGGCATCGACGCTTCCATATTAAAGGAAGTCATCGGCGCAAGCTCCGGCGCGTCCTGGATGATGGCGAACAAGCTGGACGGCCTGCTCAAGGAGCAGTTCGAGCCCGGCTTCAAGCTGGACCTGATGAAGAAGGATATCCGGATTGCCGTCAGCGAGGCGGGGGACGATCTTCGTCTCGAACTGGCAAGGTTCGTGCTGGACGCCTACGAGCAGGCATCCGTCCGGTACGGCGAGCTTGATTTTTCGGCCATCAGCAAGCGAATCAAGGAGGATTGACATGAGAACACGCATCAAAGCGTTTGCGATTATCCTGTTGTCCGCTGTATTCGCGCTTGGCATCGCCGCCTGCGGCGGCGGGAAGAATAACGGCGGCGGCTCGTCGGGCGGCTCCGGCGATTCCGGCTCCGGCGGCCAGTCCGGCGGCGGTTCCCAGGAGACCGTCGAGATCCGCTTCACCTGGTGGGGCGACACGGCGCGCAACGATCTGTACAACGCCATCGTCGACCGGTTCGAAGAAGAGTATCCGCATATCAAGGTCAAGCGGGAATTCGGCGGCTGGGCCGACTACTGGGACCGGCTGGCCACGCAGTCGGCCGGCGGCAACGCGCCGGACGTCGTGAGCATGCACCAGTTCTATGTGGCGGACTATGCCGCGCGGGGCGCGCTGCTCGACCTGCGGACGGTCATCGATTCCGGCGAGCTGGACGTCTCGCTGTTCCCGCAATCCACGCTTGACAGCGGCACCGTAAACGGCACGCTCGTCATGATTCCGAAGGGCGTCACGATGCCGGGCTGGGTCTACAACACCGCCACGCTCGACAAACTCGGCATCGCCTATCCGGACATCAACTGGACGTATGACGACCTGATCAACATTTCGCGGCAGGTCGTGGAGAAATCGGGCGGCACGATGTGGGGAACACCCGACATGGGCGGCGGACAGCTGCAGCCGAACTTCCGCTATTTCGTGCGGCAGAACGGCGAAGACCTGTACACGGAAGACGGCAAGCTCGGCTTCTCGCGCGACACGCTCGTGAAGTGGTGGTCGATGTGGAAGCAGATGCGCGACGAGAAGCTCATCCCGGACGCGGCGACGACGGCCGAATATGACGGCGTGCCGCTCGAGCAGAACCTGTTCGTCACCGGCAAGGTCGCGCTGTTCCAGATTCCGGCCAACCAAATCTATCTGTACGAGCAGCAGTTCCAGGAAGGCGAGATCCACATGGTCCGGATGCCGACGCTGCCCGACGGACAGAACGGCGAGTATCTCGAAGGCGCATACCTGAGCATCACCGCGCAATCCAAGCATCCGAAGGAAGCGGCGCTGTTCATCAACTTCTTCGTCAACAACCAGCGTTCGCTGGAGCTGTTCAAAGTGGAGCAGGGCTCTCCGGCGAACACGGAGATGGCCGAATTCGTCAAGCCGCTTCTGGCTGCGCCGCAGGCGCGGGCGGTCGACTTCATCCAGACCGTCATTCCGTACGCGTCCAGCGCGGTATACGCGCCGGCCGGCGCGACCGAGGTCGAGGCCGCGTTCAAGGACAACGCCACGGCCATCGCGTTCGGCCAGAAAACGGTTGAGCAGGCGGCCGACGACTTCATCGCGGCCGCGAACCGAATCCTGCAGCAATAAGCAGCGGATCCATCGGTGATTCCATTGCCGTTGAAAGGAAGAAGACGCCCGTTCTTCTTCCTTTCAACCTTAAAGGGGCTTGAATCGATCATGAACCCGAAACTGAAAAACGCATTGAAGCGCAACGCGGTCGGCTATCTTTTCCTGTCTCCGTGGCTGCTGGGTCTCATCGGGCTGAGCGCGCTTCCGATCCTGGCGTCCCTGTACTTCTCGTTCACCCGGTACGACATGCTGACCGCGCCGGACTGGATCGGTCTCGAAAACTACAGGGCGATGTTCGAGGACCAGAAGTGGCGGAACAGCATGAAGGTGACGCTCATCTACGTGTTCCTGGGCGTCCCCCTGCAACTGATCTTCGCGTTGTCCGTCGCGATGATGCTCAACCGGGGCATCCGCGGGCTCCGCATCTACCGCGCCATCTATTACGTGCCCTCGCTGTTCGGCGGCAGCGTCGCGGTGGCGCTGCTGTGGCGGCAGCTGTTCGGCGGGGAAGGGCTCGTCAACCTGCTGCTGCGGCAGATCGGCCTGCCGGGCTACAACTGGATCGCCAGCCCCGACACGGCGCTGTACACGCTGATCGTGCTGAAGGTTTGGCAGTTCGGGGCGCCGATGGTCATCTTCCTGGCGGCGCTGAAGCAGGTCCCGGCGGAGCTGTACGAAGCGTCGCGGATCGACGGAGCGGGCCGATGGAAGCAGTTTTGGCGCATCACGCTGCCCTTGATTACGCCGATTGTCTTTTTCAATGTGGTCATGCAGACGATCCAGGCGTTCCAGGCGTTCACGCCGGCTTACATCGTCAGCCGGGGTACGGGCGGTCCGCTCGATTCGACGCTGTTCTACACCCTGTACCTCTACCAGAAGGGATTCACCCACTTCCAGATGGGGTACGCCGCGTCCATGGCCTGGCTGCTGCTGATCGTGATCGCTTTCGTGACCGCGATGCTGTTCCTGTCGGCGCGCAGATGGGTCTACTACCAGGAGTGAGGTGGTGAGCGATGCAACGGATCCTGCACACATGGAAACACGGCAAATGGCTGACGCACCTGCTGATCATCGCGGGCGGGTTCCTGATGGTCTACCCGCTGCTGTGGCTGGTCAGCGCATCGTTCAAACCGAATACGGAGATTTTCAGGAGCGGCTCGTTCATCCCCGATATCTTCACGCTGGAGAACTACCGGTACGGATGGCAAGGATTGTCCGGCGTGACGTTCGGCCACTTCTTCCTGAACACGTTCATGCTGGTCGCCGTCTGCATCGTCGGCAACATCATTTCCTGCTCGCTGGCGGCGTTCGCCTTCGCCCGGCT
>Ga0310826_101327_pt1 | contig 13083 bp, 14 predicted proteins | sample WT_ome_FD_201306 | JGI IMG/M metagenome (GOLD analysis project Ga0310826, IMG submission 201306) | Sorghum-adapted microbial communities enriched on wild type (WT) sorghum from Joint BioEnergy Institute, Emeryville, California, United... ... | reverse complement strand
TCAAGGAGCTCTTTCACCGATCGTTACGCTGTCCGATGAAAACCATTGGAAAAAAGCTGCCGCACTATTGTGCCCTCCAAATCAACCAACTAGCCTCGTAAGCAACAATTGAGTTAAACACAGCCAATTTTTTATCGTTAACGAGGAGTGTGTATGTATGATTCAAACTCGTCTGATGAAATCTGCCAGAAACATCGACCTGTTCCTTGGAATCATTCAGGTGTTGCTGGTCGTCGGGGTTGCTTTGATGTTCCTGATCGGGGCGGCAAGGTTTTTCGGCGCGGAGCGGTGGTTGACAGGCGCATCCACAACGACTGAGCTGTCTTTGGGCTTTGTCAAACTCACCTTGTCAGATCAAGCACAACCGAATACAGCCGCCGTCAAGGGAAGCATGCTGTTCAGCCTGCTGCTGGCCCTGATCCCTCTGATCATCGCCCTGTACGGGATCAGGCTGATTCGCATAATCCTGCAACCGTTGAAACTAGGCAGACCATTTGAAGAAGGGATATCTGGCAAGCTGAAGATCCTTGGATGGGTGATGCTCATTGGCGGGGCGGTATTGGAAGGGATCAGGCTGATCGGAGGTTCTGTCCTGCTCCAGGCGTATGAGTTCGACACTTTCCTGAATGCAGAACGGATATCCGGCTATCAGTTCAATTATGCGATTAACGGAAGTTTCCTGTTCCTCGCTTTCGTGCTCTTCCTGTTGTCCTATATCTTCCGTTATGGAGAAGAGCTGCAACGCGAATCGGATGAAACCTTGTAAGGAGGACATATGGGAAGGATAATTCTTCGTTTGGACAGAGTGATGGCGGATCGGAAGATGAGCCTGAAGGAATTGTCGGAGAAGGTTGGCGTATCGAATGTCAATCTTTCCAAGATCAAGACCGGCAAGATCAGCGCCATTCGTTTCTCCACTCTGGTGGCGATCTGTGAAGCGTTGAACTGCCAGCCCGGCGATATTCTTGAATATGATCCCGACGGCAGCGAGGATGAACCATAAATGGCGGACCCTTCCAGGTTGTCTGTAAATCCCATATAACGGAGGTTAGCACTATGTTGATCGATCAACTCATAAGCAGCATCATGCAGCTCGTGGTTTTCTCCCTCATCCCCTTCCTCTGGTGGTTCGTCACAGCAAGGAAAAAAGTCAGCTTCTTCAGATGGCTCGGACTTGTCAAGCCGCAGACGGATCATCCGAAGGTGCTTGTTCTGTTCGTGCTGGCCGGCTTCGTGGTGACCGTGGTGCCGGGATTGCTGCAGTTGCGGATGACTCAAGAAGTGACGACCTCGTATTCCAGGCTTGAAGGACTGGGTGTGGCCGGGATCACGAGCGTCATCCTCTTCGCGTGGATACAGACCTCGCTGTCGGAGGAGATCGTGTTCAGAGGATTCCTGCTGAAGCGCCTGATGTCGAAGCTTGGTTTCACGATCGCGACGGTGATTCAGGCCATCCTGTTCGGACTGATCCATCTGGTGTTGGCCTGGGGACAGGTCGATGTGCTGACCGGTATCGTCGTTGCAGTGTATCCGATCATACCGGCGTTGATCATCGCGTATGTGAATGAACGGAAAGCCGGGGGCTCGATCCTGCCTGGCTGGATCATACACGGAACTGCCAATACGCTGTACGGACTTGTGCAGCTCTTCTGACCCTGACACAACCGTTTCATCGTAAGTGATTCATGGTATGTTGAGAGGTGAACAAACGTATGTTCGCCTCTTGCTGTTATCCGGCTTCCGAAGCAAACGGATCTATTCGGGAAGCGTCAGCTGCATGCCTTCATGGATGATGCTGCCCTCCAGTCCGTTGACGCTCTTCAGCTGTTCCAAATAGACTCTTATCTTCATCTGTTCAGGTTTATGATCCCGGGCAATCGTCCACAGCGTGTCGCCGGCTTGTACGATGATCGTCCTCTCAACTGCGGTCTGATGTTCGATCGATACAGGGGGCTCGTCTTGCATGGGGAGCGTTGATCCGTGTCCTCCCTCGGATGTCTGTGAAGCAGAAGCGCTGACGGTATCGACGAGCATCCAGACCAGAATCAGGACAGCCACAACCCACAGCAGTCCGTACAGCTTGACGCTCAGGGGGTGTTGCTTGCGGGTCTGCGAACGGAGATTCGCACTATGAACCGAAGGCTGCCTGCCAGCTCGCAAACTGCGCCTCACGCCCATAACCTTCCCGTTCCCTTCCGAAGAGATGTATCCCAACGCATAAGATGCAGACATATCGCCAACCTCCCAAACATTTGTTCTGATTTTATCTTATTGCGAACAAACGTTTGTGTCAATACATTTTGCGAAAGTATGTTCGTGTTTTTTTCGGAGATGGGAATAGGCGATCGCAAGCACGGATCAAAAAATGGCGACAGAAGCAAGAAAAACTCGAACTTATGTTTGTGCGAACTCCGGTTCTGTGTTATTATTTACCTAGGAGAGACTATGGAAACGGAGTGAAGCTGAGCAATGTCCAAGCTGTCGAACAGACAACAGGCGATACTTGACTTTATCAAGAATGAAGTGCGAACGAAGGGCTACCCTCCATCCGTCAGAGAGATCGGCGAAGCCGTAGGCCTCGCCTCAAGCTCGACCGTGCATGGCCATCTGGACCGTCTGGAGAAGAAGGGCCTCATCCGCCGTGACCCCACGAAGCCTCGCGCCATCGAGATCACCGACGGCTCCGTTGATATGAACGTCTTCCCGGAAGCGATCGCTCGCGTGCCTCTGGTCGGCAAGGTCACTGCCGGAACACCGATCCTGGCAACGGAGAACATCGAGGATTACTTCCCTCTTCCCGCTCATATGGTTGGCGATTACACCGTCTTCATGCTCAGCGTCGTCGGAGACAGCATGATCGAGGCTGGCATTCATGACGGCGACTACGTCATCGTTCGCCAGCAGTCCACCGCTTCGAACGGAGATATCGTCGTCGCCATGACCGAAGATGACGAAGCCACTGTCAAGCGCTTCTTCAAGGAGAGCGACCACATCCGCCTGCAGCCGGAGAATTCCGCCATGGAACCGATTCGCCTGCGTGATGTCAAGATCCTGGGCAAGGTCATCGGCCTGTATCGCGAGATCGATTAAGGAAGCGACCACATCCGAATGCTGCCGGAGCATTCCCCCTGGAACCGATTCGCCTGCGTGATGTCAAGATCCTGGGCATGATCATCGGCCTGTATCGCGAGATCGATTAAGGAAGCGACCACATCCGAATGCTGCCGGAGCATTCCCCCTGGAACCGATTCGCCGCGCGATATCTAGATCCCGGGCAAGATCATCGGTTTGTATCGCGGATCGATTGAGTCAGGCAACCCGTTGCAGCGTCCGGTCTGTTGATCTTATATCATCCAGCGCCTCCCGTTCGATTGGCTGTTCGTCCATTCAACGGGAGGTTTTCATATGCGGTGGAAGTAGGCTGAGACACGATTTTATCGTCTCTCAGCCACATCCCACATCGGTTTTTTTCGCTGAGACACGATATTATCGTGTCTTGCGTATCCTCGACCGCTATGACTGGGGCTGCATTTTCAGGCCGATACGGGAAAAAGGGCCAGGATCTGATCCACCCTGAACGTGCGGAATGCTCTCTTCTCATGATCATAGCCAAACAGCAGATTCCCTTTGATGCGATGTACGGTCAGCTTCCGTTTCGAGCACTTCCTCATCCTGTCCATATAGATGATCTCAACGGTTCTTCCGACATACAGGCGGTAACCCATAAGCTTGGCCTCCCTTCTGGACGATCAACCTCATACGAACATATATTCTCATTGATATTATATACACGAATATATGTTCTTATTCAACTGAAAAATGTAAGATGTTTATACGTGGTAGCAAATGACCGGAGCCTGGAAAGGATGTCATGCCGATTGCAGCTTTGAAATCATCAAAGCGATCGGGTTGATCTGATGCAGTCCAGTCGGCTGTAAGCAGATTTTTTCTGCTTACAGGTCCTTCCGAGGCGGTCGTGACGACTGTAAGCAGACTTTTTCTGCTTACAGGTCCTTCCGAGGCGGTCAAGATGGCTGTAAGCAGATTTTTTCTGCTTACAGGTCCTTCCGAGGCGGTCGTGACGACTGTAAGCAGACTTTTTCTGCTTACAGGTCCTTCCGAGGCGGTCAAGATGGCTGTAAGCAGATTTTTTCTGCTTACAGGTCCTTCCGAGGCGGTCAAGATGGCTGTAAGCAGATTTTTTCTGCTTACAGGTCCTTCCGAGGCGGTCGTGACGGCTGTAAGCAGATTTTTTCTGCTTACAGGTCCTTCCGAGGCGGTCAAGATGGCTGTAAGCAGACTTTTTCTGCTTACAGATCATTCCGAGGCGGTCAAGATGGCTGTAAGCAGACTTTTTCTGCTTACAGATCATTCCGAGGCGGTCAAGATGGCTGTAAGCAGATTTTTTCTGCTTACAGGTCCTTCCGAGGCGGTCGTGACGACTGTAAGCAGACTTTTTCTGCTTACAGGTCCTTCCGAGGCGGTCGTGACGGCTGTAAGCAGATTTTTTCTGCTTACAGGTCCTTCCGAGGCGGTCGTGACGGCTGTAAGCAGATTTTTTCTGCTTACAGGTCCTTCCGAGGCGGTCAAGATGGCGGTAAGCAGACTTTTTCTGCTTTCAGATCCTTCCGAGGCGGTCAAGATGGCGGTAAGCAGACTTTTTCTGCTTACAGGTCCTTCCGAGGCGGTCAAGATGGCTGTAAGCAGACTTTTTCTGCTTACAGGTCCTTCCGAGGCGGTCGTGACGGCTGTAAGCAGACTTTTTCTGCTTACAGGTCCTTCCGAGGCGGTCAAGATGGCTGTAAGCAGACTTTTTCTGCTTACAGGTCCTTCCGAGGCGGTCGTGACGGCTGTAAGCAGATTTTTTCTGCTTACAGATCCTTCCGAGGCGGTCGTGACGGCTGTAAGCAGATTTTTTCTGCTTGCCATAGAAAAGAAAAAGATTCGCCATAGATGAACTATAGCGAATCTAGCTCGTGCGGATCATATGATGGCCTTGTCAGGCCCAAGCCTGAATCCTGATCAATACAGCGTCATGTACTGATCGCGTTCCCATTGATGGACTTGCGTGCGGTACATGTCGTACTCGATCTCCTTCAGCTCGATGAAATGCGCCAGCGCGTGATCGCCCATCGCGTCACAGATGATGTCGTCCTGCAGCAGCTCATCGATCGCTTCCTTCAGCGACTCCGGCAAGCTCGGAATGCCCGCCTCCAGTCTCTCCTCATCGGTCATGATGTAGATGTTCCGGTCGATCGGATCCGGCAGCTTCATCTTCTTCTCGATGCCGTCGAGACCTGCGCGCAGCATCAGGGCGAGTGCCAGATACGGATTGGCAGCCGGGTCCGGACTGCGCACCTCGATGCGGGTGCTGAGTCCCCGCGATGCAGGGACGCGGATCATCGGGCTGCGGTTGCTGGCGGACCAGGCGACATAACAAGGCGCTTCATAGCCTGGGACGAGCCGTTTGTACGAGTTGACCGTCGGATTGGTAACGGCCGTGAAGCCGCGGGCATGATGCAGGATGCCGGACATGAAGTAACGCGCGGTTTCGCTCAGGCCCAGACGGTCGTTCTCGTCATAGAACGCATTCTTGTCCCCCTTGAACAGGGACAGATGGCAGTGCATGCCCGAACCGTTCATGCCAAACAGCGGCTTCGGCATAAAGGTGGCATGCAGGCCGTGCTGGCGAGCGATAGTTTTGACGACGAGCTTGAATGTCTGGATCTGGTCGGCAGCTTTCACCGCATCCGCGTACTTGAAGTCGATCTCGTGCTGCCCCGGGGATACTTCATGGTGCGAAGCCTCAATCTCGAATCCCATCTCCAGCAAAGTAAGCACGATCTCGCGTCGGCAGTTCTCGCCGAGGTCCGTCGGCGCCAGGTCGAAGTAACCGCCATGATCGTTCAGTTCCAGCGTGGGATCGCCCTTCTCATCGGTCTTGAACAGGAAAAATTCCGGCTCAGGCCCCACATTCATCGTCGTGAAGCCCATCGCTTCGGCCAGCTTCAGATTGCGCTTCAGGATGCCGCGCGGGTCGCCGGCGAACGGTGTTCCGTCCGGCATGTACACGTCGCAGATCAGACGCGCGACGCGGTCGGTCGTTACCCATGGGAAGATGACCCATGTGTCCAGATCCGGATACAGATACATGTCCGATTCCTCGATCCGGACATATCCTTCGATGGATGAGCCGTCAAACATCATCTTGTTGTCCAGCGCCTTTTCGAGCTGGCTCACCGGTATTTCGACGTTCTTGATCGTGCCGAGCAGATCGGTAAATTGCAGGCGGATGAATTTGACGTTGTTGTCCTTCGCTTGCTTCAGAATATCTTCCCTCGTGTAGCTCACAAGACCAACTCCCTTGAAATGTATATATCGTTGCGTGATACCGGACTGCGATGGTGAAGTGCGACCATTTCACATGGACATATCGATTCGATTCGTGCACATGAATGGGATGAACTGGATCATACGAACATCAGGCATCGCGATCATGATTCGCAGATCACGATGCGATCACCCATGCGCAACAATCCGATCGATGCATGCACCGGCATGCGATGGACTGGTCATATGAACATCGGGCATCGATATCCGATGAATCTCACAACGCGATGCGTTCACCGGAGCACAACCGACCAGACCGGTGCATGCGTCGGAATGCGATGGCCTGAATCAGAGATCCATGCATGGAGCCTGTCAAGATCATTTGAAGAATCTCGACAATTCACCCTGCAGCAAGGATGCCTTGCCATGGCGATTGCCGGTGATCAGCTGCTGTTTGAGCATCTTCCTGAGCTGCGAATCGGACAGCTCGCGGCGTTTTACTTCCGTCTGCGGCGTGATAACGGTCGCTTCCTCGGACTCCTTGCTTACCGGCTTCATCATCTGCTTGATGCCAGCGATATTGACGCCCTTCTCGATCAAGCTCTTGATCTCAAGTAAGCGCTCTACGTCGTTGAACGAGAACAGCCGCTGGTTGCCTTCCGTACGGGCCGGGACGATCAATTCGTGTTGCTCATAATAACGAATTTGCCGGGCTGACAGATCCGTAAGCTTCATTACGATGCCGATCGGAAACAGAGCCATGTTGCGGCGAATTTCGTCACTCATTGAACACACCACCTACGTAAAGGAATGGAGTAATAGAAGTTATTTATCATTGTACCATGAAACATAAATGTGTCAAGTCATGTAAGGTTTGCGCACAAAAAAATAAAGGAGCCCATTCACAATTAATGTCAGAAATTCGTCAATAATCCGCGCTGCACCATCCGATCGATCGCCGTCAGAATGCCGATCTTGGCATGGGCATACGTCAGTCCGCCCTGGACATAGGCGATGTATGGCTCGCGAATCGGCGCATCCGCCGACAATTCCAGGCTGCCGCCCTGGATGAAGGTGCCCGCCGCCATGATCACCGGATGCTCGTAGCCCGGCATCTCCCATGGCTCCGGCACCACATGCGCATCGATCGCCGAAGCCTGCTGTATGCCCTGGACGAAGGCGATCAGATCCTCGGCCGAATGAAAGCGAATCGCCTGGATGATGTCGGAGCGGACGGCTTCTGGCGATGGTGATGTGTCAAAGCCCAGCTCGCGGAACAGCGACGCGGCTAAGACGCTACCCTTCAAGGCTTGTCCAACGGCATGCGGCGCAAGGAATAGCCCCTGATAGATCAGGGCGGTGGCGCCCAGCATCGAGCCGACCTCCCCGCCCAGTCCAGGCACGGTATGGCGATACGCGGCCAGCTCCACGCAGCGCTTCGTGCCGGCGATATAGCCGCCTGTATGGGCCAGCCCGCCGCCCGGGTTCTTGATCAGCGAACCCGCCATCAGGTCGACGCCGACCTCGGTAGGCTCCAGCTTCTCGGTAAACTCGCCGTAGCAGTTGTCGACGAAGATGATCAGGTCCTCGCGGATCGCGCGAATGCGCTGCACCATCTCGGCGATCTGATGCACGGTGAACGAGCTGCGCCACGCATAGCCGCGCGAACGCTGGATGCCGATCACCTTCGTGCGCGGCGTGATCGATTGCTCGACGAGCTCCCAGTTGACGGACCCGTCCTCGAGCAGCGGCGTCTCGCTGTAGGAGATCCCCATATCGCGAAGCGACCCGGTGCCGTCTCCCTCGCTGCCGATCACCTTGTGCAGGGTGTCGTATGGCGTACCGGTGATGTACAGCAGATGATCGCCCGGGCGCAGCACGCCGAACAGCGCGGTGCCGATCGCATGCGTGCCGGATGCAAAATGCGGTCGAACCAGCGCGGCCTCGGCGCCAAACACGTCCGCATACACCGCATCCAGCAGTTCCCGGCCCCTGTCATTGTAGCCGTAGCCTGTGGAGGAATGCAGATGGTAATCGCTCACCCTGTGCTTCTGGAACGCCTCGATCACCTTCGCCTGATTCCATTCCGCCGTGCGTTCGATGCGCGCGAAATAAGGCGCAGCGATTCGCTCCGCCCGCTCGATCAGCTTCTGATAACGATCCAATAACTCCCGAATATGAGCATGCGCCAAATGTTCCACTTCTCCTCTTCCATGATGTCAGTCTGTATGATTCGATGTTCCTTGTCCCATAAAGTTGCCATAAAAGTCATGTGATCAAAATCAACCTGATCATGTCGTGTTTCTTCGCACTGTGACCTTTGCTCACATGACAGGAAGCTCTTCCTGCTTCACCCGATACTCGCCCAGCTCACGCGCGTACTGTCGATGTCTGGTCTCGCTGGCGCGTACCCGATAGGCGACCATCCCATCCTCCGAGGCTTCCTCATCCAGCATGCTTACCTCGCCGAGCTGATACAGACGCGCGATCAGGTCGCCTCGCGCCGCCGGTATCCGGTACACGTACTCCGCCTGGTCCAGCTTGTTCTGCAGGAACAGCTTCAGCCGCTCCAGATCCTCATCCGAAAAGGCGGAGATTCCGAGCGACGGCTCCTGCGAGATCAGGCTCTCCCGCTCTGACGGGGTCAGCAGATCGATCTTGTTGAAGACGACCACCCTGTCCTTGCCGCCCGCGCCCAGCTCGTCCAACACTTCGTTAACGACCTTCATCTGCTCGTCGCGCATCGGGGACGAACTGTCGACGACGTGCAGGATGATGTCCGCCTCGTTTACCTCCTCCAGCGTCGCGCGGAATGCGGCGACCAGATCGTGGGGCAACTGCTGGATGAAGCCGACCGTATCGGTCAGCACCACTTCCAGGCCGCTTGGCAGCGCAAGCCTGCGCGAAGTCGGGTCCAGGGTGGCGAACAGCCTGTTCTCAGCCAGCACATCGGCATTTGTCAGGCGATTCAGCAGCGTCGATTTGCCGGCGTTGGTGTACCCGACCAGCGCGATCTGCGTGACGCCGGTCTTGCGCCGCTGCGCGCGATGCAGCTTGCGGTGCCGCGCCACCTCGGCCAGCTGCTCGCGCAGGTCGCGGATGCGTCGCTGGATATGGCGGCGGTCCGTCTCCAGCTTCGTCTCGCCGGGACCGCGCGTGCCGATGCCGCCGCCCAGCCGCGACAGATTGCTGTAATGGCCGGCCAGCCGCGGCAAGAGATACTGCAGCTGCGCCAGCTCGACCTGCAGCCGACCCTCCCGAGTCTTGGCCCGCTGAGCGAAGATGTCGAGGATGAGCTGCGTGCGATCGATGATCTTGCAGTCGATCGCCGACTCGAGATTGCGAACCTGCGCTCCGGACAGCTCCTGGTTGAAGAGGATGACGTTGGCACCCAGGCTTTCCTTCAGGGCTCGGATCTCCTCGACCTTGCCCTTGCCGATGAACCAGGCCGAATCGATGCTGTCCCGATGCTGCACGACCGATGTCAGCGGCTCCACGCCTGCAGTCTCCGCCAGGCTGCGCAGCTCATCCAGCGAGTGGCACACCGCTTCCTCCGACCGTTGCTCGTTCTTCAGCTCCAGGCTGACCAGAATGGCTCTTTCCTGTATATCTTGCTTGGTATCGATTGGTGTATGTCGCATCGTTTCATCCCTTGCTATGTAAAATCAAAGATAGATCGGCCCGTCATGATCCGGATCGATCTTCAGATCCTCGGGGCAGATCTGCATCAGCTCCTGCTTCGTCAGCGGCCGATTCCGCTGTTTGAGCAGCCTGACCGCCTGCCGCCTCACGCATCGCTCGATCGTATTACGCACGAATCGGGCATTGCTGAAGTTGCGGGCGAATCTCAGCCTTTCTTCCTGCAGGTATTGCTTGAAGCGCATGAAGGTCTGCGGCAGGAACACGTATTCCCGCTCCTTCAGCATCAGCTCCGCGATCTGCAGCAGCTGGTCCAGCGTATAGTCCGGAAAATCGATCTGGATCGGAAAGCGCGAAGGCAAGCCCGGATTCATCGCCATAAAGACATCCATCTCATCCGGATATCCCGCCAGAATCAGGATAAACTGATCCTTGTAATCCTCCTGCGCCTTCACCAGCGTATCGATCGCTTCCTTGCCGAAGTCCTTCTCCCCGCCTCGCGTCAGGCTGTACGCCTCATCGATGAACAGCACGCCGCCCAGCGCCCGCTTGATCAGTTCCCGCGTCTTGATCGCGGTGTGGCCGATGTATTCGCCCACCAGATCCGCTCTCTCCGCCTCTATAAAATGACCCTTGCTGAGCAGGCCCATATTGCGAAACAGCCTGGCGATCAGCCTTGCCACCGTCGTCTTGCCAGTCCCTGGATTGCCGCGGAAGATCATGTGATACATCTGCGGCGAACAGGCGAGTCCCGCCTCCTGCCGATACTTCGAGATCTGCAGCATCGCATAGATCTCGAAGATCGTCTCCTTCACCTTCTCCATGCCGACCATCTCATCGAGTTCGCGCGCAAGCTCCGCGAACGGTTCGGGTGTACCTGCTTCCTCCGACCAACGTTTGGGCGAAGCCTTCGTCTCCGCTTCCACTTCGTCCACTCGCCGCAAGACGACATTGATCTGACGCGAAGAATGCGACGGTCTGCGAAGCGAAGCCACCACCTGATCGCTCATGTAGGCACCTCCGATCGTCCAGGATCGTGTTATACGCCTATTATACGCGAGTTGCCGCAAATCGTGACATGAACTTGCCCGAAGCCTGACGACAAGCCTGTACATCCGGTGCGTACCGGGCCCACCTCTGCCTGATCCCGGTCAGGCCGACCGCATCGATGCTGGATCTTGTGCCTGATCCGGTCAGGCCGACCGCATCAATGCCGACTCCTGTGCCTGATCCGGTCAGACTGACGGTCTCTATACCGGCTCTTGTGCCTGATCCGGTCAGCCGACCGCATCGGTGCCGACTCCTGTGCCTGATCCGGTCAGGCTGACGGTCTCTATACCGGCTCTTGTGCCTGTTCCATTCAGGCTGCCAGCGTCGGTCACGGCCTGGTCAGCTCGATGCCGGAGCCCGGGAGCAAGCCAGCTCGATCGATCGGGCGGCCTCGTCCGCCGCCACCAATCGGCTGCGCAGCCTCTCGTCCGGCAACGGGCAGGCATCGTACCGGCCGAACCAGCGATACCGGTTCCGGGCGACGAAGCGGTATGCCGCATCCCTCAGCGCCTTCGGAAGGATCACGAACGCATAGGCGGCACGCCAGCGAGGCAGCCTGCGAACGATGCGCAGGGCAGCGGAGGAATGGGTAAGAAAGCGTCCCCTCTCGATGACCACGAGCGAATCCGGCGCGCCATGAGCCAGCTTGCAATCGGCGCATGCCGCAAGTGCCCGGATGACGTCGTCCGACTGCAGCGAGGCGAAGCGAATCTTCCCCTCCGGATCACGATCGATGATGAACCGCACCAGCCTGCTGCACAGCACACATTCTGCATCATACAACACAATCAGGCGATCCTGCATCCATCTCCCCTCCCTTGAAGCGGACCTGTCATGAATCGAAGTCGTGTGAGGCTCTGTCAAGCTTCCGGCGATGCCGGAAGCCTGTCTGTCGGGCATCGACGAGGACGGCCATGGAGATACCCCGCAAATGAACGGGCATGTTCATGCGGCATGGCATCTGCAGGTGACCGGGATCGCATGCACCATCCCTTCTTCCCCAAGCAGGATCCCGCCGCCGATCGCATCACGGTCCCCCGTCATACGCCGATCAGGAATCGCTTCACGCAGGAGACGACCTGATCAGTCTCCACATCCCAACAGATAACATGCTTCGATCTGGGGAAGGTGATCACCTGCGTCTCACCCGGGATGACGCGTCTCAGGTATTCGGCGCTCCGCGGATGAACGATCTGGTCGCGTCCGGACTGGCAGATCAGCGTTGGCTGGCGGATATGCCTGAACTCGTGACGAAGCCTGGCTGCCATCTTCATAAACTGCAGCAGGGCCGTCTGCGGAACCTTCGAGACGCGGCGGAATTGCGTCATATCCCGCTCGCGCAGCTTCTCCCACACGAACGAGAAGAATCGCATCGGACTGACATAGATCACCGAGGCGTTCAGCAGCACCACGCGCTCCACCGGATAACGGTTCGCGACATATGCCGCAAGCAAGCCTCCCATCGAGAACCCCACAACGGAGAACGAACCGTACTGCCTGGCGCACAGCTCCGCCTCCTGCTCCACGGTCGTGATCCAGTCTGTCCAGCGCACGTTGCCGATGTTCGCAAATCCGTTCTCATGTCCCGGCAGCATCGGCGTCCGACAATTCCAGTCATGTTCGCGCAGCATGTTCGTGATCGGTTCAACGTCCGAGGGGGCGCCGGTGAATCCGTGGAGCAGCAGCGCGTTCGTATGGATCTGCATGGTTGATTGTCGTTGTTCCATCACGTCCTGCATGTACAAGCACCCTTTCTTTTGACGTCAACCTTACTGGTATTCCCGATCCTATTTTTCCATATTCAGCATCAGATTATCAAAGTGTATCACAGTGATCCTCCGATGGCCAAGCCAGCCAGGCCGACGGCAGCAGCCAAACATAAAAAGCTGACCCGGCTTTGTTGCGGCTGCCGAATCAGCTTGATGAACCTTGCTTGCCCTGCCTGTGCATCTGTTGCAGCGTTATTCGACGTTATCAGGCATCAGGTTGATATTGCGCGACGGAGTGAACGTGGAGATGGCATGCTTATATATCATCTGCTGCCGTCCCTCGCTGTCTAGGATG
>Ga0310826_101320_pt1 | contig 13170 bp, 11 predicted proteins | sample WT_ome_FD_201306 | JGI IMG/M metagenome (GOLD analysis project Ga0310826, IMG submission 201306) | Sorghum-adapted microbial communities enriched on wild type (WT) sorghum from Joint BioEnergy Institute, Emeryville, California, United... ... | reverse complement strand
TATTGATTTTATCGACTTCGATCCGCGCTGGCTGGATGATGTTAACCCATCAAATTTTCATAAAACCATGCTAGGGGAGGTGATGAACTCCCATAATATTTTACCATTAGCGATGATACGGTTCCCCGCGCATGATCCGGAACGCCCGGTACAGCTGTTCCAACAGCATGACCCGCATGAGTTGGTGCGGATAGGTCAGGCGGCCGAAGGAGAGGCGTTTGTCGGCGCGGCGCAGCACATCGGGGGAAAGGCCCAGCGAACCGCCGATGACGAACGCCACCGAACCGCCGCCGTATACGGCTTGTTGCTCCAGGTGCGCGGCCAGCTGCTCGCTGGTCCACAGTTCGCCTTCCACATCCAGCGCCACGACATGGACGTCCTGTCCGAGCGCAGCGAGAACGCGCTCGCCTTCCCGCGATTTCACCTGTGCTTCCTCCGCCGGGCTGAGCGACTCCGGCGCCTTCTCGTCGGGCACCTCCCGAATTTCAAGCCGCGCGTATGGCCGCAGACGTTTCTCGTATTCCCTGGTCGCTTCGGTCCAGTATTTCTCTTTCAGTTTGCCGACCGCGACGATGCGGATGTTCATTTTTGGACTCCCCCGCTCCTCAACCGCGCCAAAGATTTCCCTTCCGGCAGACACAGCCCCGCCGCGACCAACGCCGCCAGGATCACGCTCGTCACGGCCGGGTCGTAGTGGGAACCGTTCTCGGGGAAAAGTACATACGTGACATTGATCATGGCGTAGAAAAGAACCGCCACCGGCACCTGCCGACCGCTGCCAACGTAGAGCCAGACGATCAGCATGCGCGCGAGGACGGTAAAAACGCATTGCCAAAATATCCACGTGGCGGAACGGCCCGCCTGAATATAGGGGATCACGTGCCAGACCGCCCACACCGCGCCCAGGATGAGGGATGCCGCCAAAGCGCTCCGCCGCTTCAGCAGCGGATCGGCGGCATACCCAATCCAGCCCGATTCTTCGGCCACGGCGCCGACGAGAAACACGGCAAATGCCGCCAGCGCGGATAACAAGGAAAACTCCGGTTCAGGCACCGGCCTGCCCAGCATGCGCATCGCCGCGTAGGACAGCAGCATGACCACGGGCATCGTCAAAAAGCCCAGCAGATACCAGATCCGGAACCCCGCCAAACGAATCGCAAACACCCGGTTGAACAGCATCCGGACCCCGACGCGCCCTGCCCGCAGACTGGCCAGAATGACCGCCGCCAGCAGCGGGCAGGCGGCCTGTAGCGCGCTGACCGGTATTTGGGCGAAAACGGGGCTTGGATTCCAAAACCCAATAAGCCAAAACGGAATCGAAAGGGCGAAAAGCAGCAGGAAAAAGGATCTCGCCGCCTTGTCGCCGGAACCGGCGGTAGCGATCGGAAGCCCCTCCTCTTTCCGATACCCGGGCGCCAACCCCAAGCTTTTCCATAAAAATTCTACCGCAGGGTCGGCGCTTTTTCATCCCGCCGATCCGACCCGCTGCCCGCTGAACTGGCTTTCGTACAGTTCGGCGTAGAATCCTTTTTTCGCCAGCAGCTGCTCGTGGGTGCCCTGCTCGATCACGGTCCCGTCGCGCATGACCAAGATCAGGTCGGCGTCCCGGATCGTGGACAGGCGGTGCGCGATGACGAAGCTCGTGCGTCCTTTCATCAGCCGGCTCATGGCGCGCTGGATCTGCAGTTCCGTCCGCGTATCGACATTGCTGGTCGCCTCGTCCAGGATGAGCATGGGCGGATCGGCCAGAAATGCCCGCGCGATCGTGAGCAGCTGTTTCTGTCCCTGCGACAGGTTGGACGCTTCTTCGTTCAGCACGGTGTCGTACCCGTCCGGCAGCGTGCGGATGAAGCGGTCGGCATACGCCGCCTTCGCCGCGGCCACCACTTCCTCGTCGGTGGCGCCCTCCTTGCCGTAGGCGATATTGTCGCGAATCGTGCCGTGGAACAGCCAGGTATCCTGCAGCACCATCCCGAACATGCCGCGCACTTCGCCCCGCGCCAGTTCGGCGATGTCCCGCCCGTCGATCGTGATGCGGCCGCCTTTCAAATCGTAAAACCGCATCAGCAGATTGACCAGCGTCGTTTTGCCGGCGCCGGTCGGCCCGACGATGGCGACGGTCTGGCCCGCTTTGACGTCGATGTTCATGTCCTCGATCAGCGGTGTGTCGTCCCGGTACGAAAAGCGCACATGCTCGAAGCGAACGTTCCCCGCGGGCTTGCCGGACGAGGCCGCGTGTACAGGATCCGGCGTCTCCTCTTCCTCATCCAGGAGTTCAAACACCCGCTCCGCCGCCGCGATCGTGGCCTGGATGATGTTGGCGATTTGCGCCGTCTGGGTGATCGGCATGGTGAACTGCCGGGAATACGAGATGAACGCCTGGACGTCGCCGATCTCGATCGCCCGTCGCATGACGAAAATGCCGCCAAGCACGCTGATGAACACGTAGCCGATATTGCCGATGAACCCCATGACGGGCATGATCACGCCGGACAGAAACTGCGCGCGCCAGCCGGCCTCGTACCATTTGGCGTTGATTTCCTCGAAACGGGCAATGGACCGCTTCTCCCGGCCGAACGCCTTGACCACGGGATGACCGGTGAACATTTCCTCCACATGGCCGTTCAGTTCCCCGAGCGAACGCTGCATGTCCCGGAAATGCTTCTGCGAGCGCTTCGTGATGAATCCGATCGCCACAAAACTGAGCGGCAGCGTCACCAGCGCGATCAGCGTCAGCAGCGGGCTGATCGTCAGCATCATGACCACTGCGCCGACCAGCATCACAATGGAAGTAATGAACTGGGTCAGGCTTTGCTGGAACGTGTTGCTGATCGTGTCGATGTCGTTCACCACGCGGCTGAGCGTGTCCCCGTGCGGACGTCCGTCATAAAACTTCAGCGGCAGGCGGGCGAGCTTGCGGTTGACCGCTTCGCGCAGGTCATAGACCATCTTCTGCACGACGCCGGCCATCACGTATTGCTGGAGATAGGCAAACAACGCGCTGGCGGCGTAGAGGGCCGCAAGCGTCAGCAAAATTTCCCCGATCCGCCCAAAATCGATGCCCGTCCCGGTCCCCCTGATCATCCCGAGCAATCCCTCGAACATCACGGTCGTCGCCTGGCCCAGAATCTTGGGGCTGAAAATGGTGAACACCGTGCTGAGCGCCGCGGTCAGAAACACAAAGGCCAAAGCGGGGGCGTGCGGCCGGAGAAAGGCCGCAAGGCGCCGTAGCGTCGCCTTGAAATTTTTCGGCTTTTGATGAGGCATGCCCATCATGCCCGGTCCGTGATGGGGTCCGGGAACGGGTCTTGGGTGCCGTGCCGGCCCGCTCATGCGATTTCCTCCTCCGAGAGCTGCGAAGCCACGATTTCACGATAGACTTCGCATGTCTCCAAAAGTTCGCGGTGCGTGCCGATGCCGGCCACTTCCCCTTGATCGAGCACGACGATCCGGTCGGCGTCCATCACCGTGCTGACCCGCTGGGCCACGACGATGACCGTCGCGTGGCCGATCTCCTCCCGCAGTGCCCGGCGCAGCGCGGCATCGGTCTTGTAATCGAGGGCCGAAAAACTGTCGTCGAACAGGTAAATCCCCGCTTTGCGCACCAGGGCGCGGGCGATGGTCAGCCGCTGCTTCTGCCCGCCGGACAGATTGGCGCCGCCCTGCTCGATGAACGTATCGTACCCGTCCTTCATTCCGCCGATGAACGACGCGGCCTGGGCCACTTCCGCCGCTCTGCGGACTTCCTCGTCCGTCGCGTCTTCCTTGCCGTAACGGATGTTTTCGGCGACCGTGCCGCTGAACAAAATCGACTTTTGCGACACCAGCCCAATCCGCCCGCGAAGCCGCGCCAGGGGAAGTTCCCGGACATCCGTGCCTCCCACCAGCACCTGCCCTTCGTCCGGATCGAAAAACCGGGGAATCAGGTGAATCAGCGTTGATTTGCCGGAGCCCGTGCCGCCGATGACAGCCGTCACCTCGCCGGGCCTTGCCGTGAACGACACGTTGCGCAACGCCGGCATTTCCGCCCCGGGATACCGGAAGGTCACCTGGCGAAACTCCACGGCGAGAGGGGCGCGATCCCGGTCGTCCGCGGACTCCATGCCGCCGTGCCCGTCTAGCAGCGCCGGTTTCGTGTCCAGCACTTCGTTGATCCGGACGGCGGACGCCTGCGCGCGGGGCAGCAAAATGAACATCATCGACGCAAACATCAGCGAAAACATGATCTGCCACGCATACTGAATAAAGGCCATCAGGTCCCCGACGCCCAGATGCCCGGCTTCGATCCGGAATCCCCCGAACCAGACGATCGCCATGACCGCCACATTGACCGTCAGCGTCATGAGCGGCATCGTCAGCGCCATCATTCGGTTGATCCGGATGGCGGTGGCGGTCAGATCGCGATTCGCTCCCTCGAACCGCCGCTGTTCGTGTGCCGAACGGTTGAAGGCGCGAATGACGCGGACCCCGGTCAGATGTTCGCGAAGCACGCGGTTCAGGTTGTCCAGCCGAACCTGCAGCGCCCGGAACAGCGGCCCGGCTTTCCGGAACAGAATCAGGATGACGATCGCGAGCACCGGAATGATGCCCACGATCGTGAGCGCCAGCGTGGCGTCGATGGATACCGCCATGATCACGCCGCCGATGCACATCATCGGCGCCATGACCATCACGCGCATCAGCATGGTGAGCACCTGGTACACCTGCTGAATGTCGTTGGTCGTCCGCGTGATCAGCGAAGCGGTGCCGAGCCGGTCGAATTCGTGCAGCGAGAAGGATTCCACATGCGAAAACATGCGGCTGCGCAGATCCCGCGCGAACCCGCCCGCCGACTTGGCCGACCAGAGGCTGGCGCCCACCGAACAGACCCCTCCGAGGCCGGCCACCAGCAGCATGAGGCCGCCGATGCGCCAGATATAGGCGAGATCCTCCCGCACCACGCCTTTGTTGACGATGTCCGCCATCAGCGTCGGCAGCACCAGCTCGGCCAGCGATTGCAAAAACACCAGCGCCAGCGCCGCCGCGACTTGCCAACGATACGGCTTCAAAAAAGACAGCAGCCTGATCACGTCCGGCTCCCCTCGCCCAAAGCGGCATGGCCCTCATGGGACCTGCACGCCTCATGTTTTTCCTCGAAATATTGAATGGCCTCGCCGAGCAGCTCCACCAGCATCCGGGCCCGTTCCTCGCCCAGCCGCGCGATGAGTCCTTCCATCTCCTTGCGCAGGGATTCTTCCGCCCCCCGCATGATTCGCAGGCCTTCTTCGGTCAGCCTTACGCGCACGACGCGCCGGTCTTCCGGATCCGGTCCCCGCTCCACCAGCCCTCTCGCTTCCAGGCCGTTGATCATTTGTGTCACCGACGGCGTCTTGACCCGAAGCAGGCTGCCAAGTTCGGAAACCTTCGGCCCGCGCTGATGCAAGCGCAAATGCCGCGAAATGACAAAGAGCAGAATCGATTCGCCGACCGTGCAACCCTCCACCATCCGGCCATACAACTGCACGCGTCCGATGTGCCGCAACACCCGGATCAACGTCTGGGACAGCGTTTCTTCCACCATCCACACCCTTTGCGCAAAAAATTAGTTAAGTAACCTAAATATAAAAAGTCGATCCAACCAAGTCAAGCGGACGCCCGGGCGGGCCGCGGACGGCGGGTCGCCTTACGCGCCCACCGCCGCCGGACCCTGCTGCGACCGGTACATCGCGTAATATTTGCCGCGCAGCGCCATCAGTTCGTCATGGGTGCCGCGCTCCACGATCCGCCCGCGGTCCAGCACCAGAATCTGGTCGGCCGACCGGATCGTCGACAGCCGGTGCGCGATCACGAACGTCGTGCGCCCCCGCTTGAGCACGTCAAGCGCGCGCTGGATGATCGTCTCCGTCTCGGTGTCGACGCTGGACGTCGCCTCGTCCAGAATGAGAATCGCCGGATCGAACGCCAGCGCCCGGGCGAACGAAATGAGCTGCCGCTGTCCGGCCGAAAGCGTCGCGCCCTTCTCGATGATCGGCTCGTCGATGCCGCCCGGCAAACTCGCGAACATGTCGTAGGCGCCCACTTCCCGCAGCGCCTGTTCCACCCGCTCCCGCGAAATGCGCGGATCCCCGAGGCTGACGTTGGAAGCGATCATGCCCGTGAACAGAAACGGATCCTGCAGCACGATGCCCATGTGGCGCCGCAAGTGCTGCCTGGACCATTCCCGGATGTCCTTGCCGTCGATCAGGATGGCTCCCTCCTGAATGTCGTAAAACCGGAACAACAGATTCATGATGGTGCTCTTGCCCGATCCGGTATGCCCGACAAGCGCCACGGTCTCGCCGGGCCGGGCGTGGAACGAAATGTTGCGCAGCACCGGTTCGCCATCCTTGTACGCGAACGACACGTCGCGGAACTCCACTTCCCCCCGGTACCGCGGCATATCGCCTTCCGCCACGTCCACCCCCGGCTGATCCAGCAATTCGAACACCCGCTCCGCCGACACCCGGGCCGTTTCCAGATTGGACAGCTGGTTGACGATGCCCACAACCGGGTTCATCATCCGATTCATCAGCTCGATGGCCGCGTAAAGCACCCCCACCGTCACGGACGGGCCCAGCCGCCCGCCGGCAAACAGCAGCACCAACATCAGAAACGTCACGTTCCGGAGCGTGTTGGCCAGGTTGTGGGACGTCACGGCGTTGAGCATGAGCAGCTTTTTCTGATAGGAGAAATACGAACGGTTCAGTTCATCGAACTCCCGACCCGTCCGCTTCTCGCGACGGAACGCCCGAATGATCGGCATCCCCTGGATCGACTCGTTGATCATCGCATTGATGTCGCTCAGCCTGGCCCGCAGAAAACGGTTGATCCTGCCGGCCACCCGGCGATACAGCAGGATCCAAGCCGCCAGAATCGGAATCATCGGCAAAGCGAACATCGCCAGACGCACATCCAGCAAAAACAGCGCCACGAGCACCGCGGCGATGGTAATGATGCCCGAGAAAAAGTTGGCCAGTACGTTCACAAACAGCTCGCGCACCGCCTCGGTGTCGTTCGTGATCCGCGAAACGATTTTCCCCGCCGGCATGTTGTCATAGTACCCGACCGGCAAGCGCTGCGTGTGCGCGTACACGTCCTCCCGCATTTTCTGCACGATCCGGTTGGCCGAGATTTGCAGCATCAGCCGCTGGCCATACGTGAACAACGAACCGAAAAGAAGCAGGCCCAGGTACAGCGCGCACAGCCGGATCATCTCCGCCAATTCCGGGCGGAAGAACGCCCACATCTCCCGCGTCGGTACGCGGATCGCCGGATATCGCCGCACGCCGTCCTCCGTCTCCACCGTCAGCATGCCGCCGTCCACGGAGCGCTTGCCGTCCGCGGCCACATCGCCTTCCACGAAGTAGTAGCTGCGCCCGACCTGCAGCACCCTCGCGGGGGCGCCCAAGGGCTCGCCGGGCGCGAAGCGGTCCTCCCGTTTGTACCATTTGCCGCGGAACGGCACCGCCTTCGCCTGCTCGCCCGGCACCTCGCGCCAAACCTTTTCGATGCCGAGAATGTTGTCGTCGATGACCCGCCTGGCCAGGAACGGCGCCGTCATGTCGACGATGAGCGCAAGCACCAGGAAGGCCAGCGCGATCCAAATCGTTTTTTTGTACATGAGCGCGTATTGAAGCAAACGTCTCCCCGTCGTCTGCATACGATCGTTTCCTTTCCCATCAAATGCGCCGCGGTTTCCGCCGCCGCGGACGGAACCCGCCCGGCGCTCACCCTGCTTCCGCGACCGCTTCCAGCTGCTGGCGTTCAAACTGCTCGCGGTACCAGCCTCCCTTGGCCAGCAGCTCCTCGTGCGTGCCGCGCTCGACAATGCGCCCTTCATCGAGCACAAGGATCAGATCGGCGTGCATGACCGCCGACAGCCGGTGGGTCGCGATGATCGTCGTCTTGCCGGCCCGCTCCTTGCGGATGCCGTCGATGATTTCCGCTTCCGTCCTGCCATCGACGGCGGACAGGGCGTCGTCGAGGATGAGAATCTCGGGATCGGCGATCAGCGCCCGCGCGATGCTCACCCGCTGTTTCTGGCCGCCGGACAGCGCCACGCCTTTTTCCCCGACCATCGTCTCCAGCCCGTCCGGCAGGAACGCCACGTCCTTCGCGAACGCCGCCCGCTCCAGCGCCCGTTGCAGCACGGCTTCATCCGCCTCCGGCCCGACGCCGAACAGGATGTTTTCGCGGACCGTGCGGGAGAACAGGAGCGGCTCCTGCGGCACGTAACCGATCCAGCCGAGCAGCCGGTCAAGCGGAAGCCGTTCGATCGGCACGCCGCCGATCACGATTTCCCCCTGCCCGCATGGATACTCCCTAAGCAGCTGGCGCAGAAGCGTCGTTTTGCCGCTGCCCGTCCGTCCGACGACGCCGAGGGTCTGCCCCCGTTCCAGGCGGAACGACACGTCGACCAGGTTGTCGACCGCCGAGCTCGGATACCGGAACGTCACGTTCCGGAATTCGATCCACGCCGGGCAGTCGACGGTGAGGGGATTCTCCGGTTCGGTGACGTCCGGCTTGTAGGCCAGCGTCTCGTTCACCCGGTCCAGCGAGGCGTTGCCGCGCTGCATGACGTTGATCAGCTCGCCGATCGCGAACATCGGCCAGATCAGCATGCCGAGGAGCACATGGAACGACACCATTTCCCCCAGCGTAATCTCGCTGCGGAAGACGAGATAGCCGCCGTAGCAAATGCCGATCAGGTAGCTGAGGTTGATGAGCACTTTGGCGGTGGGCTCGAACAGCGCGTCAATCCTGGCGACGGCGATGTTTTTGCGCAGCACTTCCTGCGTCTTCGCCCGGAAGCGGGCTTCGCTCGCTTTCTCCTGCACGAACGCGCGGATGACGCGCACGCCCGACACGGACTCCAGTACCTGGTTGTTCAGCTCGCCGAACGCGTCCTGCGCCCGCATGAACCGCTCGTGAATCATCTTTCCGAACCGCTGCATGAGCAGCGCCATGATCGGCATTGGCAAGAGCGAGGCCAGCGTCAGTTTCCAGCTGATCATCGCAAACATGATGACCAGCACCGTCAGCATGAAGAACGTGGAATCCACGAGCGTCAGGATGCCATAGCCCGCCGTGATGGATACCGCCCACAGGTCGTTGGTCGACCGCGCCATCAGATCCCCCGTGTGGTTGCGCTCGTAAAATGTAGGGGTCATCCGCAGAAAATGGCGCATGAGCCGTTTCCGCAGCGTGAGTTCCAGCACGTTCGAGCCGCCGAACAGCCCGCGCTGCCAGATGACCGAAAGCAGATAGCTGGCCGCGGCGATGCCGGCCCAAAGCGCCATCCAGAAAGCAAACGCCCTGCCCGTCAGCGTGCCTTGATGCACGCCGTCGACCAGTATCCCGATCAGCCAGGGCGGGATGACATCCAGAAAGCCGACGAAGATGAGCAGCAATACCGCCGCCGTGTACCGTTTCCAATGCTCCCGGAAAAACCACCACAATTTCCCCAATACCGCAAACATGGTTCTCCTCCGAACGGTTGCGAACATGCGTTCTGATTGATGCGCATCAAAAAGGCGCATGATTACGGAGCACGTAACCATGCGCCCGATCTATGAAACGGAAAGCCTAACGCTTCAAGCGCAATGGATGACGCTCCGTGCCGTATGGTTGACCTGCCGCAGGTTGAGCGAAAATCATCGATCTTGCCATCAACACGGGCGTCTCCTCCCTTCAGGAAATCTACTTGCAACTTTACCATCGCGCGGAAATGCTGTCAATGTCCTTTTTGTTATTCGTTTTCGTCTTCCTTTTCCGCCAACTGCAACACCGTCGTGCGCCGCTCGCCGTCCCGGTAATACGTCACCTTGAGTTTGTCTCCGATGCGCTTTTCCCGATACAAATATTTCCGCAGTTCCAGCGTGCTGCCGATGGGCGTGTCGTCGAGCTGCACGATGATGTCGGGGAACCTGAGGCCCGCCGCCTTGGCCGGACCGTACGTTTCCAGCACGACAACCCCTTCGGTGACGCCTTCGGGAATGACCGGACCGGCGGCCTCATCCCCCTTGTCCTCGTCCCTGCCGTCCCGTCCGTCGCCGGCGTCGTCTTCGTCATCCTGTTCGGCATCTTGCAGGTACAAGGAAAGATTGACGGAAGCGACGCCCATGTAGGGTCGCTTCACCTTGCCGTACTGGATCAGCGACTCCATGACGGGCAAAGCGCTGTGCATCGGGATGGCAAAGCCGATTCCCTCGACGCCCATGAACGCCACTTTCATGCTGTTGATGCCGACCACTTCGCCGTTCAGGTTGGCCAGGGCGCCTCCGCTGTTGCCCTGGTTGATGGCCGCGTCGGTCTGGATGACTTCCTGTTCCCAGTCATATTCGCCGTCCTGGTCCAGCGAGACCGGGATGACCCGGTCCGTATACGAGACGATGCCCATCGACAACGAGTCGCCGAAGCCGAGCGGATTGCCCACCGCAATGACCGTTTCGCCGACGCGCAGCTTGCGCGAATCGCCGATCTCGGCCACGTTGGCAATGTCGCTGCCGTCCACTTCCAGCACCGCCAGATCGCTGATCGTGTCCTTGCCGACGATGGAGGCCGCCAGCTCGCGTCCGTTGTTGAGCACCACCCGGATCTCGGAGGCGTTCTGCACCACGTGCGCGTTGGTGACAATGAGGGCTTTGCCGCCTTTTTTCTGGAAAATAATCCCGGATCCCAGCATGGTGTTTTCTACGCGGAACCTTCTGCCGTCGGCGCGCTGCCCTTCCCGCGCCGCATGGTTGATGATGCTGACCACCACCGGGCGAACCTTGGCGGCCGCCTGGATGGTCCGCTCGGAAGGGTCCATGTACGGAGCGGCACCGGCCATGACCGGAATGTCTCCCCGATATTCCGCGCTCCGGAACGCGCCGAAGAGGGCGAACAGGAGCGCCACCGCAAGGGAACTTGCCAAAGAAGAAACCAAGGCCACCCGCAAGGCGTGATTATCGCGGAACGTCCCCCGCGGAAAGCCGAAATTTCGGCCGCGAAAACGCCATCCGGAGCGCCGGGGAACTTTCGTGGAATAGAAATTGTCGCGAAACAGGCCCATGGCCGCATCATCCTTCCAGCTCGGAAGCGCGCCTTTCTCAAACGGATGGCTCAAACTCCGGAAGAAGGCATACTGTGAGGTGATTTGACTAAAATAGTAATAGAATCGGAGAGCGGAAGCAAGGGCGCGCGACGGGAGACGCCCCGTGCCGCGCGCGCCGCGGACGATTCCAACGTCCGGCGGGGAAAGGAAGGAATCGCGATGGATGACGAAAAGGAGAGCGTGCTTCTGGCGGTGTGCACGCTCATCGAACTATTGGTCGCCAAGGGTTTGATCACCCCGGAGGAAATTCGCCGGACAGCCGCGGAGATGGAAGAAGCGCTGGCGCTGCGTCGTTTGGCCGGCCAGCATCATCCCACGGGGTCGGACGATCGGGATATGTTTCGCACAGCATGAACTCGCCCGACCGGAAGGTAACCCCGTTTTCCTCCAGTATTCTATTCACCGTGAGCTTGGCCAAATCCATCAGATTGTGTTCCAGGCTGAGGTGGGCCAGATAGACCCTGCGCGTTCCTCCGGAAAGGAGCCTGAGGAGCGCCTCGCCCGCCGCGTCGTTGGACAGGTGCCCCGTGTCGCCCAGGATGCGGCGCTTGACGTTCCACGGATAGCGGCCCATTCTCAGCATCTCCACGTCGTGATTGGCTTCCAGCACCAGAACGTCGGCGTTCGCCAGCCGCCCGATGACCTTGTCGCTGACGTAGCCAAGGTCGGTGGCCATGGCAAGCTTCGTTCCCCCGGCGTAGAAACAGTAGCCGACCGGTTCCGCCGCATCGTGCGATACCGCGTAGGATTCCACCCTTAAATCGGCGATTTCCAGCACGCCGCCCGTCGGCAATACCTTCCGCAGGGATGCGTCCAGGCCCTCCAGTTCCTTGCGAATGGCGCCCAGGGTTTTCTCGTTGGCATAGACCGGCACGTTGTATTTGCGCACAAAAGCCCCCAGGCCGCGGATGTGATCGGTGTGTTCGTGCGTGACCAGAACGGCGTCGATGTCGGCGCCCGAAACGCTCCGTTCCGCCATCAGCGCTTCGATTCTTTTCAGGCTCAGCCCGGCGTCGACCAGCACGGTCGCCTCTTTCGTGGCCACGACGGCGGCGTTGCCGGTGGATCCGCTGGCCAGGATGGTAAACGATAACGACATGTTCTCCTCCGGTTTCTCTCCCGATGATCGTATCGGCCATGGCGCCAGGCGGCAATCGCCGGCGCGCTCATGCCTGCGGCGAAGCGTCCGTACCGGCGACGGATTTCTCCGCGCTCACCTCGCCGCTGATGGCATGAATATAGTAAACTTCGCCGTCCTCCAGCAAAACCCTCCACGTCGGCGCCGTCACCTGCGTCTCCGTGTCGTCGAAAATGTGCCCGTGGTAACCCAGGCGAATTTCCCGGATCACCGCGCCGTACGGCAAGTATTTCTCGATCAGGTTGGCCACCGCCTGGGCCGCGGGCAATACTTTGCGCGCGGTCATGCCGTCGGATGGCAGAATCGCGATCCGATCCTGGCGGTACGCCGTGATTTTCTGGTCCCGGTGATGCAGTTCCAGCCGCACCCCGAACATCGGCCAGCCGTTCGCCATCCGGTTGAACACGAACACGCCATCCCGGCTGGCGGACGGATCGAGCTCGTACGCCTCCAGCTCCGGGACGACCCCGCCGAGTTCCTTCCGCAATTCCTTTTCCAGGAACACGATCCGGCTGTCCCGCGGCGGATCGATGGGGATCGGATCGCCTTCCTCCCGCCGGGAGAGAAAAGAAAACGCCAGCTCCGCAAGCTGCGGGGTATAGGTCGGGATGGGCGCGTCGACGCGGATCTGTTTTTGCCGCATCGCCTGCTGCGTCTCCGGCGGAAGCGACGTCCAGCCGGCGGCCGCATTGATCCGCTGGCTCCAGTCCTGCCACAATTGGTAGCCCAGAACGACATTCAGCGCCAGAAAGGCGATGATGAGCACCGTTTTCGCCTGCCGCCAGTTCATCGCTTCACCTCCGCTCGTATAGTAGTTTTTGAAGGCAGTTGCCTGGCCGATTTCCAGTCTCCTCGGGGACTGGAGGCCACCTTCAAAATTTCCAACTTGCTCTTTGAAAATTTCACATCAGGGACTGGA
>Ga0310826_101319_pt1 | contig 13171 bp, 15 predicted proteins | sample WT_ome_FD_201306 | JGI IMG/M metagenome (GOLD analysis project Ga0310826, IMG submission 201306) | Sorghum-adapted microbial communities enriched on wild type (WT) sorghum from Joint BioEnergy Institute, Emeryville, California, United... ... | reverse complement strand
CGGGCAGACGCCGGTCGTCGTCAAGCGGATCCAGCCGAAGATCCGCGGCATCCTCGTCGTCGCCAAGGGCGCGGAGAACCGGACGGTCCGCGAGCTCATCCTGGACGCCGTGCGGAAGGGCACCGGCGTGCCGGCCGGCCGCATCTCGGTCGTGCCGCGGAAGACGGGTTAAGCGGCAAAGCATTCACGGGGAGGAGAACGATCATGAACACGAGAAGGCAGACGATTTGGCTGGTGTCGATGTTGAGCCTGATGGTCGTGCTGTCCGCGTACTATCTGTTCACGGAGGATCTCGACACGGGGCCGCAGGACAGCCGGCACACGGCGGAGGACGACCACGGCATCGTCGTCGACGAGGCGGAACCGGGAAGCGAATGGGCGGCGGACGGCTCGTACCTGACGGAGGAGGAGGCCGAGGTGCTTCGCCAGCTCGAGGCGCAGGGCATCGGCTCGTCGGGCGGCGATTATATCGCGAAGCTGCAATACGCGCGCACCGAAGAGTTCGCGGAGGAGGCGGAGCGGCTGTACGGCATCATCTCGGACACGAGTCTGGATCCGGCCGAATCGTCCGCGGCGATGGAAGAGCTCAGCCGTCTGGAGGACAAGGAGGAGAAGCTGACCGGCATCGAGGAGCAGCTTCAGGCCCGCTTCCCGAACGTCGTCGTGACGGAGGAGAACAACCGGTACAAGGTCGTCGTCCAGAGCGAGAAGCTGGGGACCTCGGACGCGGTCGACATCGTCGACCTCGTCATGAAGACGATGGACGTGACGGCCGACCGGGTGTCGGTGCAATATGTGCCCTGACGCGCGACGCGCGTCGGCGGCGATCGTGTCAGCCGGACGGCCGCCGGAGCGGACCTCCGGCATTTTTCTTGACCGGCGCGGGCCTGAATGCGGAGCAGGAAAAAGATGTACGAGTTCCTTCTTGTTTGTGCTATAATACTTACGTTCAGTGAAGGAACCCGCGCGCGACAGGCCTTCCGCCGCCGCGCGCAGGCGCTTAAGGAGTGAAAATCAGGCTCATGTTCAAACTCAGCGAGATCAAGGAACTGATCAAACTGGTCGATTCGACTTCGGTGCAGGAACTGGAGGTCGAAAGCGACGGCTCGCGCCTGGTCATCCGCAAGCCGGGCAAACCCGAGGCCGCCCATGTTCCGGCGCCGCAAGCCGTTCCTGCGCATATACCGGCGGCTCCCGCGGCCGCAGCCGGCGCGCCGGCTCCCGCGGCCGCGGCGCCCGCGGAACCGGCTCCCGCACCGGCCCGCGCGGACAATCTGCACACGATCGTATCCCCGATGGTCGGCACGTTCTACCGCGCGCCTTCGCCGGACGCGCCGCCGTTCGTCAACGTGGGCGACCGCGTCACGGAGAAGACCGTCGTCTGCATTCTCGAGGCGATGAAGCTGATGAACCCGCTCGAAGCCGAAGTGCGGGGCGAGATCGTCGACATTCTCGTCGAGAACGGACAGCTGGTCGAGTACGGACAGCCGCTTTTCCTCGTGAAGCCGGACTGATCCGGCGGCGGCTCACGCATCGTCGAAAGGGGTAACTACGCGTTGAACTTTCATAAAATCCTGATCGCCAACCGCGGCGAGATCGCCGTCCGGATCATCCGCGCCTGCCGCGAGCTCGGCATCGCGACGGTCGCCGTCTATTCGGAGGCGGACCGCGACGCGCTGCACGTGCGGCTGGCGGACGAGGCGTACTGCATCGGGCCGACACCGCTCAAGGACAGCTACCTGAACTTCGCGAACATCATGAGCGTCGCGACGCTGACCGGGTGCGACGCGATCCACCCCGGCTACGGCTTCCTGTCCGAGAACGCGGATTTCGCGGAGATCGTCGAGTCCTGCAACATCGCGTTCATCGGCCCGCCGGCGGAAGCGATCGCCCGCATGGGCGACAAGTCCGAAGCGAAGCGGACGATGAAGGAGGCCGACGTGCCGGTCATCCCCGGCTCCGACGGGCTCGTGAGCGACACGGACGAAGCGGTCCGCATCGCCCGCGAGATCGGCTACCCGGTCATCATCAAGGCGACGGCGGGCGGCGGCGGCCGCGGCATCCGCATCGCGGAGGACGAAGAGGCGCTGATCGCGGGAATCGAGACCGCGCGCCAGGAGGCCGAGAAGGCGTTCGGCAACGGCGGCGTCTACATCGAGAAATATCTGACGGGCATGAAGCACGTCGAGATCCAGATCATGGCCGACAAGTACGGCAACGTCGTCCATCTGTTCGAACGCGACTGCTCCGTGCAGCGCCGCCGGCAGAAGCTGATCGAGGAGGCGCCCTGCCCGGTGCTGACGCCCGAGATCCGGGAGCGGATGGGCCAGGCGGCCGTGCGCGCCGCGAAGGCGGTCGGCTACGTCGGCGCGGGCACGCTCGAGTTTCTGCTCGGGCCGGACGGCGCGTTCTATTTCATGGAAATGAACACCCGCATCCAGGTCGAGCATCCGGTGACGGAGATGATCACGGGCGTCGATCTGATCCGCGAGATGATCCGCGTCGCGGAAGGGCACCCGCTGTCGTTCGCGCAGGAGGACCTGAAGATCAACGGCTGGTCGATCGAATGCCGCATCAACGCGGAGGACCCGGAGCGGAATTTCATGCCGTCCCCGGGCACGCTGCAGTTCTATCTGCCGCCGGGCGGCATCGGCGTGCGCGTCGACAGCGGCGCGTATCCGGGGCTCGTCATCTCGCCCCACTACGACTCGATGATTGCAAAGCTGATCGTCTGGGCCCCGACGCGCGAGGAGGCGATCGCGCGCATGAAGCGCGCGCTGGCCGAATTCGCGGTCGACGGCATCAAGACGACGATCCCGTTCCATCTCAGGGTGCTGAACCATCCGGTGTTCGCGCGCGGCGACTTCGACATCAAGTTCCTCGAGGAGCACGATCTGTTCGCCGATGAAGCGGGTTTGTCATAATTCCCGCCGAATGTTATAGTATAGAAATAAATGCGGATAAGCCCTGATTAAGCCCCGGGACCACGTGTCCGGCGCACCGGAGTTTCGCGGCTCCGGCGTCCGGAAGCGGCCGGGGCCTGACACGGGAGGTGCAGCATGGAAAGCATTGCGGAAGCAGCCGATTTCGAGCGCACCGAGATCGGCACGATCCAGATCGCGCCGGAAGTGATCGCGGTGATCGCGGGCCTGGCGACGGTGGAAGTGGGCGGCGTCGCGGGCATGAGCGGCGGCATCGCCGGAGGCATCGCGGAGCTGCTCGGCCGGAAGAATCTGGCCAAGGGCGTCAAGGTCGAGGTCGGCCAGAAGGAAGCCGCGGTCGATGTTTCGATTGTCGTCGAATACGGATACCGGATTCCGGAAGTCGCCTCCGAAATCCAGCGCAGCGTGAAGCGGTCGATCGAGACGATGACCGGCCTGACGGTTGTCGAGGTGAACGTCCACATCCACGACGTCCATTTCAAATCGGCCGAGAAGACGGAGGAAGAAGAGACGAACCGGGTGAAGTAACGGCTTTACACGGGTTTTCCCCTCGTGGACGGCATGCCGCCCGTCGGGGGGATTTTCATTATGGGGAGAGATGATGAATTGGCCAGGGTATTGGACAAGCTGCTGCTGTTCATCTACAGTCTGATCATCCTCGCGGCTTCTTTCGCGGCGCTCGGCATCGCCGCGGGCGTCGTTCCCGAGGATGATGCGCTGGATTTCGTCCGTGAAGAACTGTACGGCGGATGGGGCGTCCGGACCGCCGTCATCGTCGTCTCCGCCATCACGCTGTTGATCAGCCTGCGCTTCCTCTACGTCGCGCTTCGCCGCGGCGGCGGCGCAGCGCCGTCGATCGACCAGCGGACCGAGATCGGGGACATCCGCATCTCGCTCGAGACCGTCGAAAATCTGGCGCTCAAGGCGGCTTCCCGCCAGCGCGGCGTGCAGGATCTCCGCGCCCGCATCCGGGTCACCGACGCCGGCGTCGACATCTCGATCCGCGCCGTCGTGGACGGCGACAGCCCGATTCCGGCGCTGACGGAGGAAATGCAGCGGGCGGTCAGGGACCATGTCGAGGAAATCACCGGAATTCCCGTGGCGAATGTCGCCGTATTCGTCGCGAACATCGTGCGGACCCAGACGTTCAAGAACCGCGTGGAATAGAAGGGGGAGACTGCCATGTTCTGGAGGGATCTCCTGTCGACGCACGGGGGACGGGCCGCGGGCGTGCTGGCCGGCGTGTTCTTCGGCATCATCTATCTGATCGCGGGCTTCTGGGATATGCTGTTTTTCGCGCTGCTCGTTTGGATCGGCTATTCGATAGGCAGAATGAAAGACGAGCGGAGCGGACCGGTGATTCCCTGGGACCGGCTGACCGAATGGCTGGGCGACAGGTGGCGCCGGTTCCGATAGACCCTGTGATTTCCTCCGTGCGCCGGAGGCGCCGTTCTTCCCGGTTCGGTGCAGGGAGGAGATCATGGGTTTTTTTCGCTTGCAGAACGGATTCGGCTCGGGTAAGGGGCCGGGCCCATGGCATTCAGGAGGCAATATGAGACGCAGATTGGCGCGCGAGATCGCCGTGCAGGCGTTGTACCAGATGGAGATGAACGATGTGGCCGTCGCGGACGCGGTCGCGATGATCGCGGAGGAAGCGTCGCGGGAAGACAGCGAGCTCGGCGCGGAGGAATCCGTTCTCCGGCACGCGGTGCCGCGGGCGCTGGAGCTGGTCGAGGGCGTGACCGGCTCGCGGTCCGCGATCGACGGGATGCTGCAGCAATATTTGACCGGCTGGCAAATGGACAGGCTCTCCCGCGTCGACCGGCAGATTCTGCGGCTGGCCGCCTACGAGATCGTCTGGCGGGACGACGTTCCGCCCAAGGCGGCGGTGAACGAGGCGATCGAGCTGGCGAAGCGCTTCGGCACCGAGGAATCGGGCAAGTTCGTCAACGGCGTGCTCGGCCGGGTCCTTGACGAGCTGGAGAAACTGAAGCAGAACCGGCCAATTTGACGGGAGGAGTGGAACCATGTCCGCAACAATCATTGACGGAAAAGCCATTTCGAACGCGATCCGCGAGGAGATCCGGGCGGAGGCGGAGGCGCTCGGACAGAGGGGCGTCGTGCCGGGACTGGCCGTTGTCCTCGTCGGCGACGATCCGGCGTCGAAGGTGTACGTCGGGAACAAGGAGAAGGCGTGCCTGGCGATGGGCTTTCATTCGGAGGTGCTCCGGCTGCCGGCGGAGACGCCGCAGGATGAGCTTCTTGCGGCGATCGACCGGCTGAACGGCGATCCGGCCATCCACGGCATCCTCGTGCAGCTGCCGCTGCCGAAGCATACAGACGAGAAGGCGGTCATCGACGCGATCCGCCCCGACAAGGACGTCGACGGCTTCCACCCGGTGAACACGGGGAATCTGATGATCGGCGCGGACAGCCTGCCGCCGTGCACGCCGGCCGGCTGCGTCGAGCTGCTCAAGCGGTCGGGCATCGGGATCGCCGGCAAGCACGCGGTCGTCATCGGCCGCAGCAACATCGTCGGCAAGCCGGCGGCCATGCTGCTCCTGCGCGAGCACGCGACGGTGACGATCTGCCATTCGCGCACGGCCAATCTGGAGGAGATCGCACGGCAAGCCGACATCCTTGTCGTTGCGATCGGCAAGCCGAAGGCGATTGACGCCCGGTATGTGAAGCCCGGCGCCGTCGTCCTCGACGTCGGTGTCAACCGGCTTCCGGATGGCAAGCTGGCCGGGGACGTCGATTTCGAGAGCGCGTCGGCGGTCGCCGGCTGGATTACGCCGGTGCCGGGCGGCGTCGGACCGATGACGATCACGATGCTGCTCCGCAACACGCTCATCGCGGCGAAGCGCATCCACGGCATCGGCTGAACGGCCGCGGCCGTTCCGGGGAGTGGAGTCAGTGGGAGAGGCGCGCGTTTTCACGGTCCGGGAGATTACCCGGTATATCCGGATGAAGCTGGAATCGGACGAACTGCTCGGCGACGTCTGGCTGCGCGGGGAAATTTCGAACTTCACGCATCACTCGAGCGGGCACATGTACTTCACACTGAAGGACGAAGCCAGCCGGATCAAATGCATCATGTTCGCCGCCCATAACCGGAAGCTTCCCTTCATGCCGCGCGACGGGACGAAGGTAATCGCCCGCGGCAACGTGTCGGTCTACGAGCGGGACGGCAATTATCAATTCTATGTGACGCAGATGCAGTCGGACGGAATCGGCTCGCTGTACCTCGCGTTCGAGCAGCTGAAGCGGAAGCTGGAGGCCGAGGGGCTGTTCGACCCGGCGCGCAAGCGGCCGCCGCCGCGATTCCCCAGGACGATCGGCGTCGTCACGTCGCCGACCGGCGCCGCGATCCGGGACATTCTGACGACGCTCGGCCGCCGGTATCCGCAGGCGAAGGTCACCCTCGTCCCGGTGCTCGTCCAGGGGCAGGGCGCGGCGCCGTCGATCGTGCGGGCGATCGAGCTGCTGAACCGGATCGGCGAGGCGGACGTCCTGATCGTCGGGCGCGGCGGCGGATCGCTCGAGGAGCTGTGGGCGTTCAACGAGGAGATCGTCGCCCGCGCCATCGCGGCGTCCCGCATCCCGGTCATCTCCGCCGTCGGGCACGAGACGGATTTCACGATCGCCGACTTCGCGGCGGATCTCCGCGCCCCGACGCCGACGGCGGCGGCCGAGCTGGCGGTGCCGCACATCGCGGAGCTGCGGGACACGCTGGAGCATCTGGGGCGCCGCATGCGCGGCGCGCTGTCGGCTGCCGTCGAGTCGCGCAAGACGCGGCTCGCGCGCGTCCGCCGCTCGCCGGCGCTGCTCTATCCGCGGCGCTATCTGCTCGCGCACGCGGAGCGGCTCGACCGGGCAAACGAGCGGCTGCGCGAGCGGATGCGGCATCGGGCCGGGCAGAGCCGGCAGCGGCTGCTCGGCGCGCGGGCGCGCCTCGCGGCGGCGCATCCGGGCGGCCGGGCCGACGTGGCCGCGGCCCGGCGGCGCGAGGCGGAGCGGCGCCTTGCGGCCGCCATGCGGGCGGCCGCGAAGGACGGCGCGCAGCGCCTCGCGATGGCGATGCGCCAGCTTGACGCGCTCAGTCCGCTCAAGGTGATGATGCGCGGCTACAGCCTTGTCTACGACGAGCGGGAGGAGCGGCTGATCCGGTCGATCCGGGACGTCCAGCCGGGCGACATGGTGAAGGTGCGGCTTGCGGACGGCCGGCTGGATTGCCATATCTGGTCCATGAGAGGAGAGGACGATCATGGCGGAAACGAACGTTGAGCGGACGGGCGGCGAGATGCCCGACAAGGGCGAATCGTCCGGCGAAGCTTCCCTGAGCTTCGAGGCAGCGATGGATCAGCTCGAGGCGATTGTCGCGAAGCTGGAATCGGGCGACGTGCCGCTCGAGCAGGCGATCGAGCTGTTCCAGGAAGGGATGCGGCTGTCGCGGCTGTGCGGCAGCAAGCTGGAGCAGGTCGAGCGGAAAATCGAGATGCTGATCGAGACGGAGCAGGGATTGCAGCGGAAGCCCTTCGCTCCGGAGGAATGACCGGCGCCGGCGATGCGGCGCTTTTTCAAGATTCTGACGGCAGGGATTGGAGCTTCGTGAGCATGACGGTCGAGACCTACATCGCGCGGCTGGCCGGCGCGGTCGAACGGGCGCTGGACGGCGCCCTTCCGGCGGAATGGGACGTGCCGGCCAGGCTGCGCGAAGCGATGATGTATTCGCTGAAGGCCGGCGGAAAGCGGATTCGCCCGGTGCTGGTGCTGGCCGCCGCGGAGGCGGTGCGGGGCGACGACTCGGCGGCGGAGGCGGCAATGCCGGCCGCCTGCGCCGTCGAGCTGGTGCACACCTATTCGCTGATCCACGACGACCTTCCGGCGATGGACGATGACGATTTCCGCCGGGGCAAGCCGACGAACCACAGGGTGTTCGGGGAAGCGATGGCGATTCTGGCCGGAGACGCGCTGCTCACCCACGCGTTCCATCTGATCGCGGAAGCCGCCCTCGCCGGACGGCTGCCCGCCGATGCCGCGCTGGCGATCACGGCCGATCTGGCCCGGCTCGCCGGCGCCTCCGGCATGGTCGGCGGCCAGGCGGCCGACATGCTCGGCGAGCAGGGCGTGACGACGCTGGACGATCTGCGCTACATCCATCTGCACAAGACGAGCGATCTGATCGTGTTCTCGCTGACGGCCGGCGGGCGGGCCGCCGGCGCGACCCCGGCGCAGATCGGCGCGCTCGCGGAATTCGGTACGCGGATCGGACTGGCGTTCCAGATCCGGGACGACATCCTCGACGTCGTCGGCGACGAGAAGGTGCTCGGCAAGAAGACGAACAGCGACGAGCGGAGCCGGAAGGTCACCTACCCGTACCTGATCGGGCTGGACGGGAGCCGCGCCGAGGTCGAGCGGCTGACGCGCGAGGCGAAGGAGGCTCTGCTGGACGCCGGCCTGCGCAAGCCGGAGCTGCTGCTCGGCATCGCCGAGTATCTGATGCGGCGCGACCGTTGAGGCATCCGGCAGACCGCCGGCGGGAGAGCCGCGGGCGCGCCGGCCGGGTGTCGCGCCGTTCCGATTGTGGTATAATGGCCCTGCGCGCATGTGCATGACGCAACGCCATCGGCCAAGCGGGCGGCAGCGCCCGGAGGGCCGGCGCGGATCCTGAGCGGCGCCGGCGGGCCGGGAGGCGTTCCGTCAGACGAAAGCGAGGTAGACGCATGCTGCTCGAACAAATCCGGGGACCGGAGGATCTGAAGGCGCTGCCGGTCGACCAGCTCGACGAGCTGGCGCGGGAAGCGCGGCGGTTTCTGATCGAGAAGCTGTCCGTGACCGGCGGCCATCTGGCGTCGAATCTCGGCGTCGTGGAGCTGACGCTAGCGCTGCACTATGTTTTCGACAGCCCGAAGGACAAGCTGATTTTCGACGTTGGACACCAGGCGTACGTGCACAAAATGATCACCGGCCGGATGCACCGGTTCGATACGCTGCGCCGGCACAAGGGGCTGTGCGGGTTCGTGAAGCGCTCGGAAAGCGAGCACGACGTCTGGGAAGCCGGACACAGCAGCACGTCGCTTTCGGGCGCCATGGGCATGGCGCTCGCCCGCGATCTGAAGGGCGAGAGCCACCAGGTTGTCGCGGTCATCGGCGACGGCGCGCTGACCGGCGGCATGGCGCTCGAAGCGCTGAACCATATCGGCCATGAGAAGAAGAAGCTGATCGTCGTCTTGAACGACAACGAAATGTCGATCGCGCCGAACGTCGGCGCGCTGCACAACTACCTCGGCCGGATCCGCTCGGACCGCCATTACCTCAAGGCGAAGGAGGAGCTGCAGCAACTCCTGAACCGGATTCCGGCGATCGGCGGCAAGCTGGCGAAGACGGCCGAACGCGTGAAGGACAGCCTGAAATACATGGTTGTGCCGGGCATGTGGTTCGAGGAGCTCGGCTACACGTATCTCGGCCCGGTGGACGGGCACGACATCCGCAAGCTGCTCGAGGCGCTCCATCAGGCGAAATCCGTCGGGGGCCCGGTGCTCGTCCATGTGCTGACCGTGAAGGGCAAGGGCTACAAGCCGGCCGAAGCCGATTCGCACAAATGGCACGGCATCACGCCGTACAAGATCGAATCCGGCCAGGTGCTGAAGGCGGTCGGACCGCCGACGTACACGGACGTGTTCGGCGAGGCGCTGGTCGAGCTCGCGGAGCGCGATCCGCGCATCGTCGCGGTGACGCCGGCGATGCCCGGCGGCTCGGGGCTGCTGAAGTTCGCGGAGCGGTTCCCGGACCGGATGTTCGACGTCGGCATCGCCGAGCAGCACGCGGCGACGATGTGCGCCGCGCTCGCGCTGGAGGGCATGAAGCCGGTATTCGCGGTCTATTCGACGTTCCTGCAGCGGGCGTATGACCAGGTCGTGCACGACATCTGCCGGCACAACGCGAACGTGATCTTCGCGATCGACCGGGCCGGGCTGGTCGGTCCGGACGGCGAGACGCACCAGGGCGTGTTCGACATCGCGTTCCTGCGCCATATTCCGAACATGGTGCTCATGATGCCGAAGGACGAGAACGAGCTGCGGCGCATGCTGCGCACGGCCGTCGAATACGACGGCGGCCCGGTCGCGGTACGCTATCCGCGGGCCGCGGGGGTCGGCGTCGCGCTCGATCCCGATCCGCAGCCGGTTCCGATCGGCGCGTGGGAGACGGTCCGCGAAGGCGACGGCCTTGTCGCGCTCGCCTGCGGCCCGATGGTCGGCCTCGCGATGGAGGCGGCGGAGCAGCTCAAGCGGGACGGCGTGCGGCTGCGCGTCGTCAACGCCCGGTTCATGAAGCCACTTGACGAGGCGATGCTGCTCGATCTCGCCGGCGACGGCCTGCCCGTCATCGTGCTCGAGGAGGGCGCGGTGCACGGCGGCTTGGGCAGCGCGGTGCTCGAATTCTACGCGCTGCGCGGCATCGACCATATGCGGATCCGGCTGATCGGCGTGCCCGACCGATTCATCGAGCACGGTTCGATCAAGGAGCAGCGCGCGGAGATCGGGCTGACCGTCGAACGGATCGTCAGCGAAGCGAAGCAGCTGCGGGCACGGCCGGGGGCGCGCGCCGGCGCGATCCGGAGCTGACGGGGACGGCGGAAGGCGGGCATGTCGGACAAGGATCTCAAGGGCAAGGAACGGATTGACGTGCTCCTCGTGGAGCGGGGTTTTTTCGAAAGCAGGGAAAAGGCGAAGGCGGCGGTGATGGCCGGGCTGGTGCTGGCGGACGGCGAACGGGTCGAGAAGAGCGGGGCGAAGGTGCCGCGCACGGCGGCGATCACGGTGAAGGGCGCGCCGCATCCGTATGTGAGCCGCGGCGGGCTCAAGCTGGAGAAGGCGATCCGCGCGTTCGGCATCGCGATGGAAGGCCGCGTCATGCTCGACATCGGCGCGTCGACCGGCGGCTTCACCGATTGCGCGCTGCAGCACGGCGCCGCCCACGTCTACGCGATCGACGTCGGCTACAATCAGCTCGACTGGTCGCTCCGGCAGGACAGCCGGGTGACCGTCATGGAGCGGACGAATTTCCGCTATCTGAAGCCGGAGGATCTGCGCGGACCGCGGCCGGATTTCGCCGCGATCGACGTCTCGTTCATTTCGCTGCGGCTCATGCTGCCGACGCTGAAGGCCTTCATGCCGCCCGGCGCGGGTGTCGTCGCGCTGATCAAGCCGCAGTTCGAGGCGGGGCGCGAAGCCGTCGGCAAGTCCGGCGTGGTGCGCGATCCGGCGGTGCACGAGGAGGTGCTTGCCCGGGTGTGCGGATTCGCGGATGCGGAAGGCTTCGGCCTGCAGGGGCTCACCTGGTCGCCGATCACGGGCGGCGAGGGCAACATCGAGTTTCTGGCTTACTGGCTTTCGGGCGAACCCGCCGGTTTTCAAGCTTCGCCCGGGGCGCTGGCGGAGCTCGTGGCGGAGGCGCACGCGGCGTTCCGGCGGAATTGAAGGTTTGGACGCACCTGTGCCATCGCTTCGCTTGCCGCGGGGCGGAGAACCGTTCCATGGCGGTGAACAAGGCCATGGCGCAAAGCATGCGGGGTCAATCGGTTGAACGATCGGTTGGCCTCTTTGTTTTGCTTCCGGATGCGGCTTTCGCAAACGTGAATTTTCTGGTATACTTGGGACGCAAACAAACGTTCTCATTTTCTTGCGTTAAACGGATGGAAGGATTTGCCGCCCCGCAGCGAGAACCTTTAGAGCATGCGAATCCATGCGCGGCTGTCGCGCGGAGGGGGCGGCGGATGTGAGCAATGCGGCCGACTGGTTTCTCATGATCGCCGCGGGCGGCCTGATCGCCGTCTGGCTGTTTCGCCGGTTCTATGTGTGGCTCCACGAGCCGCCGGCCAGCCGCGTCTACCGGCTGGGCGAGGGAGCGGAACCGGACCCCGGAGACGAGGCGGTGCGCTTTCTGACCGAATGCGGCTACGAGGTCGTCTCGGGCAAGCACCGCGTGCCGATCGAGATCGAAGTGGACGGCGAGCTGCTGCAGGCGCGGTTGTTCATCGACTATGTCGCCGTGAAGGACGGGCGGACGTGGCTCGTGAAGACGGCGCGCGACCGAATGCCGGTCGACTGGACCGGAAGCGGCGTCCGCGAACGGTTTCTCGTCTACGCGCTGCTCGTGCCCACGGCGGAAGGCATCGTGTACGCCGACCCGCGGGAGCGGCGGCTGCGGACGATCACGTTCGCGATCGGAACGGAAAGCTAAGGAGGCAGGCCAACGATGAAAGGCTACAGGCAGATGAAGATCCGGGAGATCATCGGCGAGCGGGAGATCGAGACGCAGGACGAGCTCGTCGAGGCGCTCCGCCGCGCCGGCTTGAACGTGACGCAGGCGACCGTCTCCCGCGACATCAAGGAGATGCAGCTCGTCAAGGTGCCGACCGAAGACGGTCGCTACAAATATTCGCTCGCGCCGGAGAGCCGCGTCTATCCGCTGCAGAAGCTGAAACGGGCGATGCAGGATCATTTCGTCCATATCGACCGGGCGGACAACCTTATCGTCATGAAATGCCAGCCCGGCACGGCGAACACGATCGGATCGCTCATCGACGCGATGGAGTGGAGCGAGGTCATGGGCACGATCTGCGGCGACGACACGATCCTGATCATCTGCCGGACGAAGGAGAAGAGCAAGGCGACCGTCGACCGGCTGATCGGCCTGTTGCATGAATCGGGGCGGAAATAGCCATCGTATTAACGGGCAGGAAGGGGACACGTCATGCTTCGCGAGCTGTCGATACGCAATCTGGCTGTCATCGAGCACGTATCCGTTTCCTTCGCGGAGGGGTTCCATGTGCTGACCGGCGAGACCGGCGCGGGCAAATCGATTCTGATCGACGCGCTCAGCCTTGCCATCGGCGGCCGCGGCGCGGCCGACATCGTGCGCTACGGCTGCGACAAAGCCGAGATCGAGGCGCTGTTCGATCCGCCGGCCGGCCATCCGGTCCGGGACGTGCTCGAATCGCTCGGCATCGAAGCGGAACCGGACGAGCCGATTGTCGTGCGGCGCGAGCTGTCGGTTCAGGGCAAGAGCGTGTGCCGCGTGAACGGCCGGATCGTCAACCTGTCGATGCTCCGGGAGATCGGCGATTTGCTCGTCAACATCCACGGCCAGCACGAACATCAGTCGCTGCTCAAGACGGAGCGCCATCTCGAATGGCTCGACATCTACGCGGGCGAGAAGCTGGC
>Ga0310826_101318_pt1 | contig 13195 bp, 13 predicted proteins | sample WT_ome_FD_201306 | JGI IMG/M metagenome (GOLD analysis project Ga0310826, IMG submission 201306) | Sorghum-adapted microbial communities enriched on wild type (WT) sorghum from Joint BioEnergy Institute, Emeryville, California, United... ... | reverse complement strand
TGTTCTCGCCCGGCGCCGACTCCGGCACTTACGATTACTTCAATGAAGCCATCCTGGAAAAAGCGGGCATCCGCAGCGACGGGCAAATCAGCTTCAGCGAGGACGACAACACGCTGGTGCAGGGCGTCGCCGGCAACAAGGGCGGCATCGGCTACTTCGGCTACGCCTACTACGAGGAGAACGCCGACAAGCTGAAGGTCGTGCCGATCGACGGCGGAAGCGGTCCGGTCACGCCGACGCTCGACACGATCAAGGACGGCACCTACTCGCCGCTGTCCCGCCCGCTGTTCATCTATGTCAGCAACCAGGCGCTGGAAGAGCGTCCGGAAGTGAAGGACTTCGTCCGCTTCTATATCGAGAACATCGGCGGCATGGCGAAGGATGTCGGCTACGTCCCGCTGCCTGACGAGCGATACGCGGAAGAAGCGTCCAAGATCAAGGCCTGACGGCTTCATCGGTTTCGCGCATAACGGGAGAAGGATGTGATGTCGCCCCACGGCATCACATTTTTCTCGGCGAAATTGTTAACGAATCGTGAAGACGGGGGAGGAGTCCACGCATGAACGGCGAGTGGCCGCAGGCCGGCGGAGCCGTCGAGCCGCTGAAGCAGAAGCCGGAGAGCGTCCGCGCCGCCGGCGCCTATTCCTTCAAGAACGAGCGCGAATCCTTCATGAACCGGCTGATGCCCGCGCTGCTCGCGCTATGCGCTTCGGTCTCGATCATCACGACCGTCGGCATCGTCTACACGCTGGTGTCGGAAACGGTCCTGTTCTTTCGCGAGGTTCCGCTCGCCGATTTCCTGACCGGCACGCGTTGGTCGCCGCTGTTCGAGCCGAGGGCGTTCGGCGTCCTGCCGCTGCTCGCCGGCACGCTGCTGATCACGGTCATCGCTTGTATCGTCGCGATGCCGATCGGGCTCGCCAGCGCCATTTACCTGAGCGAGTACGCGCCGCGCAGGGTGCGGAGCATCATCAAGCCGATCCTGGAAGTGCTCGCGGGGGTGCCGACGATCGTCTACGGCTATTTTGCCCTGAGTTTCATGACGCCGATCGTGCGGACGATTTTTCCGGAGACCGGGATCTTCAACGCCCTGAGCGCCGGCATCGTCGTCGGCATCATGATCATTCCGATGGTGACGTCGCTCAGCGAGGACGCGATGAACGCCGTACCTAAGAGCCTGCGCGACGGCGCGTACGCGCTTGGCGCCACGCGGTTCGAGTCGGCGCTCAAGATCGTGCTGCCCGCGGCGCTGTCGGGCATCGTCGCCTCGTTCGTGCTCGCGTTCTCGCGGGCGGTCGGCGAGACGATGATCGTGACGGTCGCGGCGGGCGCGACGCCGAATCTGACGGTGAATCCCCTCGAGAGCATCCAGACGATGACGGCCTACATCGTGCAGGTCAGCCTCGGCGACACGCAGCGCGGCTCGATCGAGTACGGCAGCATTTTCGCCGTCGGGATGGCGCTGTTCGCCATCACGTTTCTGCTGAACCTGCTGGCGCAATATGCGGCCAGGAAATTCCGGGAGGAGTACTGACCATGGACCTCATGCAAGGCGCGAGCAGGGAGAGCATCGCCCGCCGCCGGAAAACCGATTTCGTCCTCCACCTGCTGTTCGCCGCGGCGACGTCCGTCGGCGTCATCGCCCTGTGCGCGCTGCTGATCGACATCCTGATCGACGGGATCGGCAGACTAAGGCCCGAGCTGTTCGAAAACTTTCCGTCGCGCCGCGCCGACCGCGCCGGCATGAAATCCGCCATCGTCGGCTCGATGTACATGCTGTGCATCATGCTGCCGGTCAGCTTCGTCCTCGGCGTCGGCGCCGCGATCTGGCTCGAGGAATACGCGGGGCGGAACCGGTTCACCCGGCTGATCCAGCTCAACATCAGCACGTTGGCCGGCGTCCCGTCGATCGTCTACGGCATCCTGGGCCTGACGCTGTTCGTACGGCTCCTCATGCTGCAGCGGAGCCTGCTCGCCGGCGCGCTCACGATGACGATCCTCGTGCTGCCGATCATCATCGTCTCGGCGCAGGAGGCGCTTCGCGCCGTGCCGAAGTCGCGCCGCGACGCGTCCTACGCCCTCGGCGCGAACAAGTGGCAGACGGTGTCGCGGGCGGTGCTGCCGTCGGCGCTGCCCGGCATTCTGACGGGCGTCATCCTCGCGATGTCGCGCGCGATCGGCGAGACGGCGCCGCTCATCATGATCGGCGCGCTCACCTACGTGGCGTTCCTGCCGAAGGGCGTGCTCGACCCGTTCACCGTCATGCCGATCCAGATCTACAACTGGCTGTCGAGGCCGCAGCCCGAGTTCCACGAGCTGGCCGCCGCCGGCATCATCGTGCTGCTCGCGATGCTCCTGCTCATGAATTTCGCGGCGATTCTGCTGCGGAACAAATTTTCGAAAAGATCCTGAAAGCCCGGAGGAATGTCCCATGCCCGTGACCGCTGTCAACACCGGCCCCGCGCAAGCCCGCGCATCGCGGACGCTCATCGAGATTGACCGGCTCAACCTTTATTATGGCGATTTCCACGCGCTGAAGAACGTGTCGCTTGACATCCCGGAGCGGGCGATCACCGCCTTCATCGGCCCGTCCGGCTGCGGCAAGTCGACGCTGCTCCGCACGCTCAACCGGATGAACGATCTCATCCCGGGCACGCGGATCGAAGGGCGGATCGCGATCGCCGGAACGGACATCTATTCGCCGGAGGTGGACGTCGAGACGCTGCGCAAGAAGGTCGGCATGGTGTTCCAGCAGCCGAATCCTTTTCCGAAATCGATCTACGACAACGTCGCCTACGGCCCGCGGCTGCACGGCATCCGGAAGAAGAGCCGGCTGGACGAGATCGTCGAGTCGAGCCTCCGGGCCGCCGCGCTGTGGAACGAGGTGAAGGACCATCTGAAGCGATCCGCGCTCAGCCTCTCGGGCGGCCAGCAGCAGCGGCTCTGCATCGCCCGGGCGCTCGCGGTCGAGCCGGACATCCTGCTCATGGACGAGGCGACGTCCGCGCTCGACCCGATCTCGACGCTGAAGATCGAGGAGCTCGTGCAGCAGCTCAAGGAGCGCTACACGATCGTGATGGTGACGCACAACATGCATCAGGCGGCGCGCGTCTCGAACCGGACCGTCTTCTTCCTGAACGGCGAGGTCATCGAGAGCGCGGATACGGAGAAGCTGTTCTCCGACCCTTCCGACAGCCGGACGGAAGACTATATCAGCGGCCGGTTCGGATGACGGATGAACCTGGCGGAAAGGAGCGCGATGTCCGTTGATCAGGCGGGTCGAGTTTGACGAAGGTCTGGATGAACTGAAGGCGCTGCTGCTTGAAATGGGCGAGCGCGTCGAAAAGGCGATCGAAGCGTCGATGCGGGCGCTGCAGGCGGTCGACGGGGACGGCGCCCGGAAAGTGATCGCGGACGATCCCGAACTCAACCGGCTCGAGGAGCGGATCGTCGAGCTCGGCACGCGGCTCATCGCGACGCAGCAGCCGGTCGCGAAGGATCTGCGGCGCATCCTCGTCGCGTTCCGCATCTCGAACGATCTGGAGCGGATGGGGGATCTTGCGGTCGACATCGCCAAGGCGGTGCTGCGCCTGGAAGGGCGGGAACTGATCAAGCCGCTGGTCGACCTGCCGAGGATGGCGGAGCTCGTGCAGACGATGACCCGGGAATCGATCCGGGCGTTCCTGCACGAGAACGTCGACCTCGCGTACAAAATGGCCCGCGACGACGACGCGGTCGACGCCATGTACGGCAGCGTGCTGCAGGAGTTGTTCGCCCTCCGGCCGGCCGGCGCGCGGGATTCGTCGCAGGCGATGCTGCTCAGTTTCGTCGGCCGCTATCTCGAGCGGATCGCCGACCACGCGACGAATATCGGCGAATCGGTCGTCTATCTCGTGACGAACAAGCGGCCGGATTTGAACCGGTGATCGCCCGGGCGGCAAACCCCGGCTATACGCGCGGCGAATAAATCATATAGGAACGAAATATTGGATGACCGCGCGCGGGCCGTGTGATAATGGGCTCACCAAGCGCTTGAAGGAAGGTGGGCCCATGACCGCGCAAAGCTGGCAATCCGATTTTTACGACGACAAGCTCGGTTTCGTCTCCGAACTCGGCCGGGGGATGGTGGACCTTCTGGCGCCGAAGCGGGGAGAGACGATTCTGGACCTCGGCTGCGGCACGGGCGATCTGGCGCATGAAATCGCGCAACGCGGAGCCGCCGTCATCGGCATCGACCTTTCCGCGGACATGATCGCCGCCGCCAGGGAGAAGTACCCCGGGCTCGACTTTCGCGTCGGCGACGGCGAACGGTTTACGCTGGAACAGCCGGTGGACGCGGTGTTCTCGAACGCCGCCCTGCATTGGATGAGAAAGCCGGAGCGCGTCATCCGGTGCGTGTGGAACGCGCTGAAGCCGGGCGGACGGTTCGTCGCCGAGTTCGGCGGCAAGGGCAATGTCGGGACGGTGGTCGACGCGATCATCCGGGTGCTTCGGCGGGATTTCGGAATGGATGTCGCGGACCGCAATCCCTGGTATTTTCCGGGCATCGGCGAGTACAGCGCGCTGCTTGAGCGGCAGGGGTTCCATGTCGTGTGCGCCGCCCATCTCGACCGCCCCACGCGGATGCAGGACGGCCGGGACGGACTGCGGCTCTGGATCCGGGGATTCGCGGATTTCTTTTTCGAGGGGCTCGGGGATCGGGACAAAGAAACCGCGATCGCCGCCATCGAATCCGAAACGCGGGACGGGCTGCACAAGGACGGGGCCTGGCACATCGATTACAAAAGACTGCGGATCATCGCCGTCAAACCGGCGGGCGAATAGCGCGGGAAATCGCCGCTTCCGAACGGGAGGCGGCATTTTTGCGTGTTTTGCGGGCGACAGGCGGGCCGAATGTGTTATAGTAGTCGGTAGACGGTTGATAGTGAGGTGCCGCCAGTGGACAAATGGATCCTGATTGACGGCAGCAGCATCGCGTTCCGCGCGTTCTTCGCGATGCCGACGCTGACGAACGCCGCCGGCATGCATACGAACGCCGTGTACGGGTTCGCGACGATGCTGCTCAAACTGATCGAAGAAGAGAAGCCGACGCACATGCTGGTCGCGTTCGACGCCAGCAAGATCACCTTCCGCCACGAAGGGTACAAGGACTACAAGGGCGGCCGCGAGAAGACACCGCCGGAGCTGGGCGAGCAGTTCCCGCTCATCAAGGAGCTGCTGGACGCGCTTGGCGTCGCCCATTACGAACTGGAGAACTACGAGGCCGACGACATCATCGGCACGCTGTCGCGGATCGCCGAGGAAGCCGGCAAGGAGACGCTGATCGTCTCCGGCGACAAGGACATGCTGCAGCTCGTCTCCGACCGCGTGACGGTGGCGATCACCCGCAAGGGCATCAGCGAGGTGGAGCGCTTCACGCCCGAAGCGATCAAGGAGAAATACGGGCTCGAACCGCTGCAGATCATTGATCTGAAGGGGCTGATGGGCGACGCGTCGGACAACATTCCCGGCATCCCGGGCGTCGGCGAGAAGACGGCGCTGAAGCTGCTGCACGAGTACGGCTCGGTCGAGAACGTGCTCGCGAACGCCGCGAACCTCAAAGGCAAAATGCGTGAGAACGTCGAGCGGCACCGGGAGGACGCGCTGATGAGCAAGCGGCTCGCGACGATTTTCCGCGAGGTGCCGCTGGACCGCGGCGAAGCGGAGATCGCGTACCGGGGATATGACCGCAAGTTGCTTGCGCCGGCGCTGAAGAAGCTGGGATTCCGCTCGCTCATGGAGCGGCTGGGCCTGGGCGACGCCGAAGCCGGATCGGGGACGGAACCGGCGGCGGATGCGGCGGGGGCCGGCGTGGCCGAACTACCGGCGGCTGCCGACCTGTGCATCATACGACACACGCCATTGTCTATAGCTGTGCTTTCGGCGGACAAGCTGGCGAAAGCCGAAGCGGTCGTGATCGATTCCGCCGGCGAAAATCCGAACCAGGCTTCGCTGATCGGGCTCGCGATCGCGATCGGCGACACCGTGCACGTCCTGACGGCGGATACGCTGAAATCCGAAGGCGCTGCCGCCGTGCGGGAGTGGCTGGCCGATCCCGAGCGGCCGAAGACCGGCTACGACCTGCACAAGGCCGCGCTCGTCCTCGGCTGGGACGGAATCGGGCTGGACGGTTACGGATTCGACGTGCTGCTGGCGGCCTATCTGCTCGATCCGACCGGCGGCCAAGACGAGATCGGCAGCCTGGCGGCCAAGTACGGGCAGCCGCCGGTCAAGCCGGATGACGAGGTATACGGCAAGGGCGCCAAATTCGCGGTGCCGGACGAAGAGACGCTGGCCGCGCATCTGGCGCGGAAGGCGGACGCGATCCGGCGGATCGCGCCGATGCAGCAGCGGGAGCTGGAGCGGCTCGGCATGCGCCGGCTCTACTACGAGCTGGAGCAGCCGCTCTCGCGCGTGCTGTGCGGGATGGAGCGGCAGGGCATCGCGGTCGACGCGGACGAGCTCGAAGCGATCGGCCGCGAGCTCGAGCGCCAGATCACCGACCTGATTTCGGCGATCTACCGGCTCGCCGGCACCGAGTTCAATCTGAATTCGCCGAAGCAGCTCGGCGAGATTCTGTTCGAGAAGCTCGGCCTGCCCGTCCGGAAGAAGACGAAGACCGGCTATTCGACGGACGCCGAAGTGCTGGAATCGCTCGAGCCGTATCACGAGATCATCGGCCTCATCCTCCATTACCGGCAGCTCTCGAAACTGCAGTCGACGTACATTGAAGGACTGCTGAAGGAAATCCGGCAGGAGACGGGCAAGGTCCACACCTATTACCGGCAGACGATCGCCGCGACCGGCCGGCTCTCCAGCCAGTTCCCGAACCTGCAGAACATTCCGATCCGGATCGAGGAAGGCCGGCGCATCCGCAAGGCTTTTGTCCCTTCGGAACCGGGTTGGTACATTCTGGCCGCCGACTACTCGCAGATCGAGCTGCGCGTGCTCGCCCATATCTCCGGCGACGAGCGGCTGAAGGAAGCGTTCGTCTCCGGCATGGACATCCATACGAAGACGGCGATGGACGTGTTCGGCGTGCCGGCGGACGAGGTCGACGCGAACATGCGCCGGCAGGCGAAGGCCGTCAACTTCGGCATTGTCTACGGCATCAGCGACTACGGACTCGCGACGAACCTGAAAATCACGCGGAAGGAAGCGGCGGCGTTCATCGAGCAGTATTTCGCGGTGTTCAAGGGCGTGCGCCAATACATGGACGACATCGTCGCGAAGGCGCGGCGGGACGGCTATGTGACGACGCTGCTCGAGCGGCGCCGGTATCTGCCGGAGATCAACGCGTCGAACTACAATCTCCGTTCCTTTGCGGAGCGGACGGCGATGAACACGCCGATCCAGGGCACGGCGGCGGACATCATCAAGCTCGCGATGGTGAAGATGGACGCGGAGCTGAAGGCGCGCGGGCTGCGCAGCCGGATGCTGCTGCAGGTGCACGACGAGCTCGTGTTCGAAGTGCCGGAGGACGAACTCGAGACGATGAAGGCGCTCGTGCCGTCCGTGATGGAGAACGCGATCGAGCTGGACGTGCCCCTCAAGGCGGAAGTGAGCTATGGCAAGAACTGGTACGAAGCCAAATGATCCGGCCGCACGCCGGGGAAAGGGGAGACGCCATGCCGGAGTTGCCTGAAGTCGAGACCGTGGCGCGCACGCTGAACGAGCTGGTCGCCGGCAAGACGGTCCGCGCCGTCACCGTGCGGCTTCCCCGCATCATCCGGCGGCCGGAGGAGCCGGAGGCGTTCGCCGCCGCGCTTGAAGGCCGAAGCATCCTGAGCGTTCACCGGCGCGGCAAATTTCTGCGGTTTGTACTTGACGACCTGGTGCTCGTCTCGCACCTGCGCATGGAGGGGCGGTACGGCGTCTGCCCGTCGGACGAGCCGGAGGAGAAGCACACCCATGTGCTGTTCCATCTGACGGACGGCACGGATCTCCGGTACAAGGACGTCCGCCAGTTCGGCACGATGCATCTGTTCCGGCCGGGCGAGGAATTCGCGCAGCCGCCGCTCAGCAAGCTGGGGATGGAGCCGCTCGGCGACGATTTCACCGCGGAAGCGCTGCGCCGGCTGCTCGGCCATCGCAAGGCGCCGATCAAGCCGCTGCTGCTGAATCAGGCATATGTCGCGGGGCTCGGCAATATTTATGTGGACGAGTCGCTTCACAAGGCCGGCATCCATCCGGAGCGGCCGGCGTCGTCGCTGCGCCCGGCCGAATGGGGGCGGCTGCACGAAGCGATCCGCGGGACGCTCCGGGAAGCGGTGGATGCGGGCGGCTCGTCGGTGAGATCCTATGTGAACGGCCAGGGCGAGATGGGGATGTTCCAGCTTCGCCTGCATGTGTACGGCCGGGAGGGCGAGCCCTGCCGGACGTGCGGAACGGAGATCGTGAAGACGGTGCTCGGCGGGCGAGGCACCCATGTCTGTCCGGCCTGCCAGCCGTACCGGAAAGCCCGCGCCCGGAACCCCAAGGGCAAGGCGCCCGCCGCCATCCCGCGGCGGATGGCCGGGGGCGAGGCGGATTCCCGCCCCTGATCACCCCTCCATGCTCCCTGCATATGATGGCATTACCATCTTGGGCGGCCTTGCGGAGGCCGCCGCGCAGGGAGGGGCATTCATGTTCGCATCGGGCGCGTCGCTCGCGCTGCTCGCGCTGGCGGTCAGCCTCGACGGCTTCGGCGTCGGCGCATCCTACGGCATTCGCGGCATCCGGATTCCGGCCTTGTCCGTCTTCATCATCGCGGCCTGCTCCGGCGCCGTCGTCTGGATGGCGATGGCGGCCGGCGGCTGGCTGACGGCCGTGCTGCCGCGCGCGGTCGCGCAATCCGCCGGCGCCGTGCTGCTGATCGCCGTCGGATTGTGGGCGCTTGCGCAGCTCGGCCGCGGGACGGACGCCGGCGCGGACCGGGAACCGGGGGATGGCGCGGAAGGCTGCGCCGGCGCTCCGGAAGCGGCGGGATCGGGCGATGCGGCCATGCATGATCCCGCGCCGGAAGATTCCGGCGCTTCTGCCCGTCATACCGATTCGCCATCGCTGCGGTCGGTCATCCGCATCGAGCTTCGCCGGCTCGGTCTCGTGATCTGCGTGCTGCGCGCGCCGCAAGCGGCCGACATGGACCGGTCGGGGACGATCTCCGCTTCGGAGGCGGTGCTGCTCGGCGTCGCGCTGTCGCTTGACGCGCTCGGCGCGGGGTTCGGCGCGGCGATGGTGGGCTTTCCCGCGCTTCCGTCCTCGCTTCTCATCGCCGCCGCGAGCGGCATGTTCCTGCTGGCGGGACTGAGATTCGGCCGGAGATTCGCGGTCCGGTTCGGCGGATCGAAGGCTGTATCCGTCCTGCCCGGACTGATTCTGATCGCGACGGGCATTGCCCGATTGATGGATTTGTGACGAGGTGACGGCATTGATCATCGGACTTACCGGCGGCATCGCGTGCGGCAAGAGCACGGTTGCCGCCATGCTTGCGGAGCGCGGCGCCTTCGTCGTCGACGCCGACCGGATCGCCCGCGAAGTCGTCATGCCGGGCGAGCCGGCCCTGGCGGAAGTCGCCGCCGTCTTCGGACAAGCGGTCATCCGGGATGACGGCACGCTGGACCGGCGGAAGCTGGGCGAGATCGTGTTCGCCGACCCGGACAAGCGGAAGCGGCTGGAGGCGATCCTCCATCCGGCCATCCGCGAGCGGATGTGGGCGCGCATCCGGCAGATCAAGGCGGACGAGCCCGGCCGGATCGTCGTTGCGGACATTCCGCTCCTGTACGAGACCGGTCAGGAGGACCTGTATGACGGCGTCATCGTCGTCTATGTGCCGCGCGAACTGCAGATCAAGCGGCTGCTCGCGCGCAACCCGGAGCTGGGCGAAGCGAAGGCCCGCGAACGGATCGACGCGCAGATGGATATCGAACGGAAGAAGGAAAAGGCGGAGTGGGTCATCGACAACAGCGGCAGCCCGGAATCGACCGAGCGGCAGGTGGAAGCGCTCTGGCGCGAGCTTGCGGGCACGCGGGAAACATGAGGCGGCGCGGCAGAAAGAGGCGCGGTTGGCTGGCAGTGGTGCTTCTTTTGCTCCTGGCGGTGCTGTATGCCGAACAGAGCAATTGGGTGAAGCAGCTCCTGTATCCGATCGCGTACCGGGACGACATCCGGGCGAGCGCGCTCAGCCACGGCGTGGAGCCGCATCTCGTCGCTGCCGTCATCCGCGTCGAATCGAACTACAAGACCGGCAAGGTGTCGAGCAAAGGCGCGCTGGGCATCATGCAGATCATGCCGGACACGGCGGCCTGGATCGTGGAGCAGGCGAACTACGAAGGCGTGACGTTGGACAAGATCCGGCACCGCGCGGACGTCGGCATCGAGCTCGGCACCTGGTACCTGGCGTCGCTGCTCCGGCAATTCGACGGCAACCTGGCGACGGCCGTCGCCGCGTACAACGCGGGTCCCGGCAATGTGCGGGCATGGCTGTCGCAGGGCGTATGGGACGGCACCCTCGAAACGAGCGACGACATTCCGTTCGGGGAGACGCGGCGGTATGTACAACGTGTCATTTATTACTATAATAAATACAAGTCGATTTATCCGGATTTGTGACAGCCGCGCGCGGCGCGAACGCAAAAAGCCGGGGTGCCCGCCGCCCGTTCCGGCGGCGAACACCCCGGCCTGACGATAAAGCCTCGTTTGCCGCGTATTATTTGAATTGCCCTGCCAGCGATTGCTCGGCAATTTGCACCAGCTTCCGGGTGATGTAACCACCGATGGAGCCGGCGTCACGCGTCGTGAGGTTGCCGTAATACCCGTCCTGCGGGAGGGCAATGCCCAGCTCCTGGGCGACTTCGTACTTCATCTGATCCAGCGCGGCATTCGCTTGCGGCACCACCAGTTGATTGCTGTTGCGGTTTGCGCCCGGCATGTCGCTTCACCTCCCTTGCGTGTGGTACCTGTATTATGCGCGATTCGCCGGACATCATGACGGTTCGCCGCTGGTGAGTTGTTCCCATGCCAAACGCATGCAATCGGCCATGTCTGGAGGTTTCGAAACCATGAAATGCCCGTATTGCGAACATCCCGGCACGAAGGTGCTCGATTCGCGTCCGGCCAACGAGAACAAGTCGATTCGCCGTCGCCGCGAGTGCGAACGTTGCGCCCGGCGCTTCACGACGTTCGAAATGATCGAGGAGACGCCGCTCATTGTCATCAAGAAGGACGGCCGGCGCGAGGAATTCAGTCGCGACAAGATGCTGCGCGGGCTGCTCAAGGCTTGCGAGAAGCGGCCCGTATCGGTCGAGCAGCTCGAAGTGATCGTGTCCGAAGTCGAGAAGGAGATCCGCGCGACGGCGAAGGCCGAGGTTGAAAGCCGCGAAATCGGCGAGCTGGTCATGGAGCAGCTCTACCCGGTCGACGAAGTGGCCTATGTCCGGTTCGCGTCCGTCTACCGGCAGTTCAAGGACATCAACATGTTCATGAAGGAACTGACGAACCTGCTCGCGAAGCACGCCATGGAGAACAAGTCCGACAGTTGACAATCCGGACGGCTCCGTGCTATATTATTCTCTGTTGCCGCACTTCATCGCATGCGCGGCAAATCGGGAAATTCGGGCCTTTAGCTCAGCTGGGAGAGCGCTACACTGGCAGTGTAGAGGTCGGCGGTTCGAGCCCGCTAAGGTCCACCATACCATGTACGGCAGCAGTCCTCCGGGACTGCTTTTTCATGGCAGTGCGTCATGCGGCCGCTGTCCAGGTCCGCCGCCGGTTGCAACCGTCGATAAAAACTTGCCGCAAATTGACGTGCAAAACCTGTTGACACGGACGAGCGAAGATGATATTATCTTCTTCGTCAGCTTCGATGAAGCGACATCCACAACACGGGTTCTTAGCTCAGTTGGTAGAGCAGGTGACTCTTAATCATCAGGTCCAGGGTTCGAGTCCCTGAGAACCCACCATCCACACGAACACGAACCGTCGGCTTGAAGGCCGGCGGTTTTTGCTTTGTTCCGGACGTTATCCGAGCGTCGGTAATTTTCCGCTTTAGCCAAACGGGGTGCTGCGGCCGGACGGGACGGCGTCTACAATGGATACGGGCACAGGGTTTGCAAAGGAGAGGAACGACCGTGCACGAAGTCGAAATCACAATTCGCGCCAAGCGTGACGACGACCGCGGATGGCTGACGGAGAGGCTGGAGGCGAGCTGGGGGTCCGCCAGGATGGTCAGCAACGGCAAGCTGTACGATGTCCGCGACCAGGCCGGGCTGATCGCCGAAATCGGCGGAGAGCCGGCGGGCATGCTGATGTATCACGTCGAAGGCGGGGAATGCGAGATCCGGCTGCTGGAGAGCTTCCGTCCCGGCATCGGGATCGGCGGGCGGCTCATCCGCGCGGTGATCGACAAGGCCCGGCAGGCCGGCTGCAGCCGCCTGTGGGTCGTCACCACGAACGGCAACACGCACGCGCTGCGGTTCTACCAGATGAACGGGTTTCATCTGCATGCGCTCCGCGCCAATGCGCTCGAGGCCTCGCGCAAGATCAAGCCGGAAATTCCGGTAACCGGCATCGACGGCATCCCGCTGCGCGACGAGATCGAGCTGAGCATGGCGCTGTGACGGAGGCGGGACTTGGCTGCCGCAGACGTTCCCCGACGTTGAACCGATAGGTCCGATAACGAAGTTTGCCGCTTGCGACGACCAGGTGGTTGGCATCGACCAATCGGCGCAAAATGCTGCGCGCATACCGATCGGCGGCACTCAAGTGTGAAGCCGGTTCCCGCGGTGTGAACGGCCTACCCCTGGTGGAAATCCCGGATTTCCCATTCCGCGTACAAGTGATTGAACGATCCGATGACGGGACGCCGGATGCAGCGCAGATACTCCGCCATGCCGTGGCGGGGCCCTTTTTCCACGTTCGCGCCCCCTGTGGTTCTTCTCGGAAAACACGATATCCCTCCCCAATCGCATCGAACGATTCCCCAACGCGCCGCAATCTCCGCAATGCCGTTGAAAAACCGAGCTCACGCCTGAATTCGCCCGCCCGCGCCAACAGTCCCGAAGTTAGAGTAAAATTTGCGTAGGGGTAAAGACTGGAAAATGGGGACATAGAAAGAGAGCCTCTCCTTTGGTAGAGTGAAATTTGGCAACAACACACACCAAAAGGAGGAGGCTCCTAT
>Ga0310826_101309_pt1 | contig 13344 bp, 10 predicted proteins | sample WT_ome_FD_201306 | JGI IMG/M metagenome (GOLD analysis project Ga0310826, IMG submission 201306) | Sorghum-adapted microbial communities enriched on wild type (WT) sorghum from Joint BioEnergy Institute, Emeryville, California, United... ... | reverse complement strand
TACGGCTTCTAGCGGTACTGTGTACCGCTAAATCCTTCATGAAAGGCCACAGCAGCCCGCTAACGGTACGCTGTACCGCTGGAGGCGGCAACGGGCTGCCGTACGCTTCCGGCTACGGCTTCTAGCGGTACTGTGTACCGTTAAATCCTTCATGAAAGGCCACAGCAGCCCGCTAACGGTACGCTGTACCGCTGTAGGCGGCGCGGGAACGCGCCCCGGACGGCACATTTCTCCGCGGCATCCGCGCAGCATGTAAAGGACCCTTTACGTAAAGCTCGCTTTACATTATGATAAAAAATGAAACGCCCGGCTGGACCGTCGAAATTCCGAGGTGGGGCATTTGAAGAACAGACTTCCGGAGTACCGCAAAAAACACAACCTGTCCCAGGACAAACTGGCCGAGATGCTTCACGTCACGCGGCAAACCATCATTTCGATCGAGAAGGGCAAATACAACCCTTCGCTGCCGCTCGCGATCAGAATCGCCCGGATTTTCCATGCCAGCGTGGAAGATATTTTCATTGTCGAGGAAGAGGATTAGGAAAGGAGTGCGATCATGCTGTCCCGAAAACTGCTTGTGCTCATCGGCGTCGGCTGGCTGGTGATCGGCGGCTTCACGACGCTGGTGCAAATGATGGCCGGCAACTCCGGAAAATTCGACAACTTCGAAAACTTCTTCGTCATCGCCGCACTGGCGATCATCAGCTTCGCCATGGCGGATCTGGCTCCCCACCTGCAGCGCAAGGACGAACGCATCCAGTTCATCCGCCAAAAAGGCGCGCTGTACACCTCCGTTCTCGCTCTCGCTTACTGCGGCGGGCTGTGGCTGCTCATCCGTTACGGCTTCCTGGACATCGACGTCAAGCAGGCCGTCCTCATTCTGCTTTCGCTCATCGCCTCCACGCTGTTCATCTCTTGGGTCGTGCTGTCGAGAAAACATTGATTCCGGACACGCAACGAGGCGGGACCACAACGGTCCCGCCTGCCAATGTCGTCTCCCCGGATCGGCCGGGGTGGACCTTCCGGACGGTCGGGAGCCGGTCATGACCCTGGCTCCCGCGGGATGGGCCCGGCGCCACGACTTCCGGCGCGTCGCCGCGGAGCCGGACCGGCCACAGCGCCGTCGGATCGCCGGACTCGATGAAGACGACGCCCTTCCGCCTTCCGCCCACCGCGTCCGGTCACAGCATGCCCGCGAGGACGCGCGGCATGACGTACAGCGAACACTGCTTCTCCACCGCGCCGAGCTCCCATGCGACCTTCGGCATGCCGTACACGACGGAGGAGGCCTCGTCCTGGCCGATCGTCCGGGCGCCCTTGCGCCGCATGGCGAGCAACCCCTTCGCCCCGTCGTATCCCATGCCCGTCAGGATGACGCCGATCGAGCGGCTTCCCGCTTCCCGCGCCACCGATTCGAACAGGACGTCAATCGAGGGACAGTGGCGGTTCACCTTTTCTCCCGCAAAACATTCCACCTTGAAACGGTCGCCCGAACGCTTCACCCGCATGTGGCGGTCCCCCGGCGCGATCAGCACGGTGCCGCGCTCCGCCGCATCGCCGGTCTCCGCCTCCTTCACGCGGAACCCCAGCGACCGGTTCAGCCGCTCGGCGAACATGCGCGAGAATCTGGCCGGGATGTGCTGGACGATGACGATGCCGGGCACGTCGCGCGGCAGGCCGCCGAGCAGCGTGTAGATCGCTTCGGGCCCGCCGGTGGAGGCGCCGATCGCGATCAGCTTCGGGGACGGCCGGGCGGAAGGCGCGCCGGCCGGGGACGCCGCCCGGCGCGGCGCGCCCGGGACGGCTTCGGCGGCCGGCCGGCTGCCGGGCCGCACGATCCTCGCCCGGGAAGCAATCCGGATCTTCTCGGCCAGCTCGTCCACGAACCGCTCCGTCCGCGCCGTTCCGCCGTCCGGTTTCGGGATGAAGTCGACCGCCCCGGCGTTCATCGCGTCGAACACGGCCGAGCTGACGGCGCTCATCACGATGACGGGCAGCGGATATTGCGGCAGCAGCTTCCGCAGAAATTCGATGCCGTTCATCCTCGGCATGTGGACATCGCAGACCATCACATCCGGATGGTGCTCCAGGATGCGATCCCTCGCCTCGAAGGGATCGGCCGCCGCGGCGACGACGTCGATGTCGGGAAACGCCGCGAGCCCGCCGGCGAGCAGCCGGCGGAACACGGCGGAATCGTCGACGACGAGCACCCTGATTCGTTTGCGCATGGACAACCGGACAACCCCTTTCTTCATTCCTTGCGGTAAATCGACGGCTTCACGTACCTGAACGGGGATTCGAACCGGTTGATCGTCTCCGAATGCCCGATGAACAGATAGCCTCCGGGCGCCAGACTGTCGCAAAACTTGCGGATCAATTGCCGGCGCGTATTTTCGTCGAAATAGATCATCACGTTCCGGCAGAAAATGACATGGAACTTCTTGCGGAACGGGAACGGGTCCATCAGGTTGAAGCGGCGGAACACCACTTCCTGCCGGATGCGGCCCGCCACCGCGTAGCCGCCGTCCCCGTGCGGCACGAAATAGGAAAGCCGCCAGCGCTTCGGCAACGGCTCGACGGACTCGGCGGGATACACGCCCTTGACGGCCTGTTGAAGCGCCCGTTCCGATATGTCGGTGGCGAGCAGCGTCGTGTCCCACCCCATCCGGGCATTGCCCAGATATTCGTCGATCAGCATCGCCAGCGTATACGGTTCTTCTCCCGTGGAGCACCCGGCGCTCCACACCCGGAGGTCCTTGTCCGTCAGACGGGGCATGATCTCGGGCAGCACCTTGTCCCGGAAATAATCGAAATGGTCCGCTTCCCGCATGAAGAAGGTGTGGTTGGTCGTCAGCCGGTTGATCAGCGTCACGGCGGCCGCGCCGCTGCGGTCGCCCGCCACGTAGTCCAGATAATCGGTGAAGTTGTCGAAGTTCAGCGACTGCAGGACGCGGCCCAGCCTGCCCAGCACGAGCATCTTCTTCTCCCTGCTCAGGTGAAGGCCGAAGCTCCTCTTCACAAACGCGGCCAGACGTTCAAACTCCTTGTCCGTAATTCCGATCATGCGATCGCCCTGCTCCGCGACGGAAGCGAGAGCCGCACGGCTCTCCGCCGGACGGCTCTCCCCCCGCTCAAGTGGAATATTTGCCGAATTCATGGTCGCTCAGCGCGATCTTCGTCTGGCGGGCCGTCGCGACCGGCTCCGCAGCGTCACCCGACGGCTCGGCGGCCGGCTGCCGGATTTGCGCGGCTTGCGGGACGGCGATCTGGCCCTTGCGCAGCTTGAACCGCTTCACCTGCTCGTTCAGCAGATTCGCCTGCGCGGACAGCTCTTCGCTCGTCGCGGCGCCTTCCTCGAGATTCGCCGAAGTCTGCTGCACGACCTGGGACACCTGCATGATGCCCTGGTTGATCTGGTTGATGCCGATCGCCTGCTCGTTGGACGCCGTCGCGATGCTGTCGACGAGCGCGGCGACCCTGGACACGTCGTCGACGATCTGCTGCAGCGCATTCGCGGTCTCCTGCGCGATCTTCGTGCCGACGTCCGTCTTCCGGATCGAGCCTTCGATGAGCTCGGTCGTCTCCTTCGCCGCATTGGCGGAACGCGCCGCCAGGTTGCGGACTTCCTCCGCCACGACGGCGAAGCCTTTGCCGTGCTGCCCGGCCCGGGCCGCCTCCACCGCGGCGTTGAGCGCGAGAATGTTCGTCTGGAACGCGATCTCGTCGATGACCTTGATGATCTTCGAGATGTTCTGCGCGGCCGTGTTGATTTCGTCCATCGCGCCCAGCATTTCCTTCATCTGGGCGTTGCCGTTCAGCGCGTTCCGCTTCGCGGCTTCGGCCAGCTCGTTCGCCTGGTTCGACGCGTCCGCGTTCTGCTGGGTCTGCGACGAAATCTCCTCGATGGAAGCGGTGAGCTGCTCGACGGAGCTCGCCTGCTCGGTCGCGCCCTGCGACAGCGAGACGCTCAGCGCCGAGATCTGCCGCGCGCCGGCGGCCACTTGATCGGCCGCGGTCTGGATGTTGCCCATGATCTCGTTCAGGTTGTCGCTCATCTTCCGGAACGCTTCCCCGAGTTGTCCGATCTCGTCCTTGCTGTCGATGTCGATGTGCATGTTCAGGTCTCCGTCGGCGATCCGGTCGGCCGCCGCCACCAGCTTGCCCACCGGCTTGCTGATCATGCGGGAGACCATGATGCCGAACAGGAGCGATACGGCCGTCAGGACGATGACGGTCACGATCATGACCACCGAAGTGGTGTCGGTGGATTTCGCCAATGCTTCGGCGTTCTTGACGCCGTTCGCCGTGCGGACATCGAACATTTCCATGATCATGTCGTTGGCCGCCGACGCCTTCGCCGCGCCTTCCGCTTCCATCAGGGCGACGGCTTCTTCATTCCGCCCCGCGAGCGCCAGTTTGATGATCTCTTCCTGGACCGTCTTGAATTCCTCGAAATTCCGAACCATCTCCTGGAACTTCCGCCGATTCTCTTCGGTTCGGATGGTCGTTCCGAATTTCTCGAAATTGGTTTCGATCTCCGCCACGATTTCCCTGATTTCGGCGGCCAGCTCTTGTTTCTCCGCCTGATTGCCGGTCAGCAGCATGCTGGCCAACCGGTAACGGTTCCGGTTGAAGTCGATGCCCGCCGAACCGAGATCGCCGAGCGACAACCCGTAGTCCTCATACAGATCTCTGTACTCCGCGTCCACATTGTCCATGTTGATGATGCCGAACGCGCCCAAAAAGCCCGCCATGCAGGCGACGATGACAAATGTCGAAATGAGTTTCGTCCCGATTCTCATGTTCTTGAACCATTTCATGGGTTATCCGCTCCCGTGTCCGTCAGTTGTCGAGCAGTTGCTCGGCTTCTTCGTCGGTCAACAGTTTCTCGATATCCAGCAGCAGTTTGACTTCGCCGGCCGTCTGGCCGATGCCCATGATGAACCGGTTGCCGCGCCTCGCCAGCTCGGGCGGGGCCGCGACCGCGCCGGACGGGATGTTGACGACTTCGGCGACGCTGTCGACGATCAGCCCGATCGACAGGTCGCGGATGTCGACGACGATGATGCATGTCCGCTCCCGGTATTCCCGGAACGGCTTGTTGAACCGCACCCGCATGTCCATGACCGGTATGATCTTGCCGCGCAGGTTGATGATGCCGCGCACGAAATCGGGCATGTCTGGCACGGGGGTGATTTTCTGCAGCCCGATGATCTCCGTGACGTGGCGAATCTCGATCCCGTAGGATTCGCCGTCCACGATGAACGTCAGGTATTTGTCCTTCTGCGAGTCTTCTTCCTCAAGCACCGTATGGCTCCGCACGGTTTCCGACATGGCTGTACTCTCCTTCGTGGTTGATGTTGAACAGCCCCTGGATGTCCAGGATCAGGCTGATGCTGCCGTCACCGAGCAGCGTGCATCCGGAAATGCCGCGCAGCCGGTTCAGCCGCCGGATGTACGCGGGAAGCGACTTGACGACGACCTGCTGCTGGCCGAGCAGTTCGTCGACGAACAGGCAGAGACCGCGCCCGTCCTGCTCCGCCATGATCAGCACGCCGTCCGGGATGTCCGCAAGGCCGCCGGCGACGCGGAACAGCCTGTGCAGGCGCAACACCGGATAGCATTCGCCCCGGACCACGATCATCTCGTTGCCTTCGGGATCGGTGATGATGTCGCCGGCCCGCGCCTTGAACGATTCCCGGATCGACGTCGTCGGGATGGTATACAGCGTGCCGCCCACCCGGGCGTTCATGCCGTCGATGATCGCCAGCGTGAGCGGAATCCGGATCGTGAACACCGTCCCTTCGCCGGCCTGGCTGTCGACGGCGATCGTTCCGCCCACCTCGGCGATGTTCTGCTGGACCACGTCCATGCCCACGCCCCGGCCGCTGTACTCCGTGATCTCCTCCTTGGTCGAGAAGCCGGGCAGGAAGATGAGCTGGAAGATCTCCCTGTCGTTCATGTCCGCTTCCGGCCGGTGGAGCAGCCCGCGCGCCTTCGCCTTCTCCAGGATTTTCGCCCGGTTCAGCCCGCAGCCGTCATCCCGCACGAGGATCAGCACTTCGCCGCCGTTGTTCAGCGCTTCGAGCGTGATCGTGCCCGTCTCCGGCTTGCCCGCCGCCAGGCGCTCTTCCGCCGCCTCGAGGCCATGATCGACCGCGTTGCGCACAAGATGCATGAGCGGGTCCGTAATGTGCTCGATGATGTTCTTGTCCACTTCCGTCTCTTCGCCGACCATCCGCAGCGCCACGTTCTTGCCGAGCTTCCTGCCCATGTCGCGGACGATGCGGTTCATGCGCTGGAACGTGGTGGCCAGAGGGACCATCCGGATTTCCATGACCTTGTCCTGGATTTCCTTCGTGATTTTCTGCAGTTGCCGGGCCGCCTTCTGAAACCGCTCCAGGTTCAGCCCGACGATATCCGGGTTCTGCGTCACCATCGCTTCCGCGATGACGAGCTCCCCGACGAGATCCATCAGCTCGTCCAGCTTGGCCACGTTCACATGGATCGTCGTGCCGTGCGGCGAGCCCGGCGCCGGATTTCCGGCCTCCCGCCTCGGCGCGCCGCCCGCATTGCCGGCCGCGGAAACGCCGTCGCCGGATACACCGCCGGACTCACCGCCGGATACACCGCCGGACTCACCGCCGGATTCGCCGCCGGTTTCGCTGCCGGGTTCGTTGCCGGGTTCGCCTCCCGCAGGCCGCGCTTCCGTTGCAATCGGTTCGCCCGCTTCCGCCCCGCCGGCGTCGGCGCCGCTGGCGTCCCGCTTCCCGTCGGCTTCCCCGCCGGGCGGCATTTCCCGCAGCTCCAGCTCCTTCAGGCAGCTGATGCCCGAGAGCGCCTCGCGGAGCTCGTCCAGGCTTCTGTCCGTGGTCATGAACAGTCGGAATCCCTGATCCCGCACGACGGCGTCGGCTTCGGGATCGTTCAGCAAATCCTCCGGAATGTGACGGACATCCGCCAGCCAATCCTTGACCCGGAAGTACGCCTGATACGCCCGGATGTTCGCCATTTCGCAGTCTTCCGTGAACACCAGCCGCGCGGTGTATTGGCGAAGGCCGCCGCCCGATGCCGGACCGGCGTCCGCCGCGCCGCCTCCGGTCCCGGGCCCAAGCTTGAGCGCCTCGAGCAGCCGGTCCACCTTGCCGATTACGACCGACGCTTCGCCGTCGGCGGGCTCGCCGTTTCGCAGTTTGTGCAGCTCGACCTTCGTGAAATCGACGCCTTCCAGCATCAGGTCGGACAGTCCGGACCAGTCCGCCGGATCGGACGGATGGTCCCGCAGGTGCGAGAACAAATCCTCCAGCGCATGCGCCAGGGCGGCGATGTTGTGGTACTGCATCATGGAAGAGGAGCCCTTGATCGTATGCATGATGCGGAAAATCTCGTGGATCGCCTCTTCCGTGAACCATCCGTCGTGCTCGCACGCAAGAATCAGTTCCTCGAGCTGGTCCACCAGTTGCGTCGTCTCCGCCAGATAGGCTTCAAAAATCGGATCGCCCCGCTGATCGCTCATCCCGACTCTCCTTGTCCGATTTTGGATCATTTGGATATAAAAAAGCCCTTCAGACATGAACATGGACATGAACATGACTGAAGGGCTTCGCACAAACACACTGGTCCCTCGAACAACATACAGCCTTGCGGCCGGCAACCTGGCAATCATAGTTCAATTTGCATTGAACCTTAGACCCATGGCTTTGCGTCACTGCCTTTCGGCAGTTTTGCCCTTAATCATGTTTTCAGTTGTATTCAGCAATTACAGCGACATAAAATAATGGTAATGTAAAACAATAATTCCGTTTTATTCAATTAATTATCCCTGTAAGCTTATTGTAAACGCTTTAGTGATCATTTACAAGACATAAATGCGCAAATTTTCATGCGTTAACTTATGCATGACATCAGACCTCGGCACTATACGGACCGAGGCGCCAAGACCGGCGTCCGCCTTCACGTCAAGGAAACACGGAGCCGAACCGAAGGTGCTGTAATTTGCATGCCACACGCCAAAATGGCATGTGATGAATCCAGCGGTCCTGTAGGTTGATTGATCAGCCGTGGAAAAAAAGAAGAACGCCCCGCGCGGCGTTCTTCCGAATCCCGTATTTACGACACCTGCTCGAACTGGCTGTTGTACAGTTCCGCGTAATGGCCGTTCTTCGCGAGCAGCTCGTCGTGCGTGCCGCTCTCGACGATGTCGCCGTCCTTCATGAACAGGATCAGGTCGGCGTTGCGGATCGTCGACAGCCGGTGGGCGATGACGAAGGACGTGCGGCCCTTCATCAGTTTGTCCATCGCCGCCTGGATCTGCGCCTCGGTGCGCGTGTCGACCGAGCTCGTGGCTTCGTCGAGAATGAGCATCGGCGCGTTCTCGACCATCGCGCGGGCGATCGTGATGAGCTGCTTCTGGCCGGCGGACAGGTTCACCTTGTCGTCCAGCACGGTATCGTATCCGTTCGGCAGGCTGCGGATGAAGTGGTGCAACCCGACGGCACGGCAGGCCCGCTCGACCTCCTCGTCGGTCACGCCCTGCTTGGCGTAGACGATGTTCTCGCGGATCGTCCCCTCGAACAGCCACGTGTCCTGCAGCACCATGCAGAACAGACTGTGCACGTTCTCCCGCGTCAAATCCTTGATCGACACGCCGTCGATCAGGATGTCGCCGTCGTTCATCTCGTTGAACCGCATGAGCAGGTTGACGAGCGTCGTCTTGCCCGCGCCGGTCGGCCCGACGATCGCGATCTTCTGGCCGGCCTTCGCGCGCGCCGAGAAGTCCTTGATGACGATCTTGTCCGTGCCCTCGTAGCCGAAGCGCACATGGCGGAACTCGACGTCGCCCCGGACATGGTCGAGCCGGGCCGTCTTGCGGCTCTCGTCCGCCATTTCCTCTTCGCCCAGGAACTCGAATACGCGCTCGGCCGCGGCCGCCGTCGACTGCAGGCTCGTGCCGATCTGGGCGAACTGCTGCAGCGGGCCCGTGAACAGCCGGATGTACACCATGAACGCGACGATCGTGCCGAAGCTCGTGTGGCCGTTCGTCGCGAGCAGCGCGCCGACGATGCAGACAACGACGTAGCCGAAGTTGCCGATGAAGCCCATGAGCGGCATCATCAGGCCGGACAGGAACTGCGACTTCCAGGCGCTCGCGTACAGCTTCTCGTTGATCTCGTTGAACCGCTCCCGCGCCTCACGCTCTCCGTTGTAGGCTTTCACGACGGTGTGGCCGGCGAACATCTCCTCCACATACCCGTTCACCATGCCCGTCTGCTGCTGCACGGCCGCGAAGTGCTTCTGCGACATGCCCATGATGCGCGCCATCAGGAAGAAGCCGATGAACGTGGACAGGATCGCCGAGACCGCCATGATCCAATTCGTCCAGAACATCATGACGAGCGAGCCGACGATCATCGTGACCGCGTTGATGAACGCGCCGACGCTGTTGTTCAGCATCTGCCCGATCAGGTCGACGTCGTTCGTGACGCGGCTGAGCACGTCGCCGGTGGAGTTGCGGTTGAAATAGGACAGCGGGAGGCGGTTGATTTTGCGCGAGATGTCGCTGCGGAGCCGCCTCGAGACGCGCTGCGTCACCGTCGCCATGATGAAGCCCTGGATGTAGTTGAACAGCAGGGACAACCCATACAGGATCGCGAGGAACGTGCCGACCCTCTCGACCGCGCGGATGTCGATGCCGCTCATCATGCCGGCCGCGATGATGTCGGTGATCTCGCTCAGCTTGTCGGGGCCGATGATGTTGAAGACCGCGCCGAAGAATCCGAGCACGAGCGCGACGATGATGGCCGGCAGATACGTGCCGATGTAGCCGAGCAGCTTGCGGATCGCGCCGCGGAAATCCTTCGGCTTGCCGCCCGCGAACATGCCCGGCGGGCCGCCGTGCGGTCCGCGCGGCATCCGGTATTCGCGCCTGTTGCTGTCGCCGATCTGGTATTCACGCCTGCCGCTCATAGGCGAGCTCCTCCTTCGAAAGCTGCGAATGGGCGATTTCCCGGTAGGTCGGGCAACTTGCCATCAGCTCGTCGTGCGTTCCCGTGCCGACGATCCGCCCCTCGTCGATGACGATGATCTTGTCGGCGCTCTTGATCGTGCCGATGCGCTGCGCGACGATGAGCACGGTCGTCCCCTTCGTCTCCCGCGCGAGCGCGGCTCGGAGCTCGCGGTCCGTCCGGTAGTCGAGCGCGGAGAACGAATCGTCGAAGATCAGGATTTCGGGCTTGCGGTAGATCGCCCTCGCGATCGACAACCGCTGCTTCTGCCCGCCGGACAGATTCGTGCCGCCCTGCGCGACCTTGCCTTCGTACCGCCCTTCCATCTGCTCGACGAAATCCCGGCTCTGCGCGATTTCGACCGCCCGCTTCACGGCCGCTTCGTCATCCGCGCCGTCGCCGCTTCCGCCTCCCCGACCGTACGCCACGTTGGAGCTGACCGTGCCGCTGAACAGCACCGCCCGCTGCGGCACGTAGCCGATGCGGCTGCGGAGCGCCTCGAGCGTATACTCCTTCACGTTGCGGCCGTCCACGAGCACCTCGCCCTCGGTGGCGTCGTAGAAGCGCGGGATCAAATTGACAAGCGTCGTCTTGCCGCTGCCCGTCGCGCCGATGAAGGCGACCGTCTCCCCCCTGCGCGCGGTGAAGCTGATGTCGCGCAGCACGTAGTCGGCGGCGTCGGGGTATTTGAAGCTGACGTTCCGGAACTCGATTTCCCCTTCGGCCCCGGGCTTGCCTTCTGTCGCGTCGCCGTCAAGGATGCTCACGTCCGTGTCGAGCACTTCCAGAATCCGCCGGGCCGCCACGGCCGCGCGCGGCATCATGACGAAGATCATGCTGAGCATCATGAAGGCGAAAATGACCTGCATCGCGTACGACGAAAACACGACCATGTCGGAGAACAGGAAGATCCGGTCCTCCATCCGGGCCGCATGGATCACGTACGCGCCGATCCAGTAGATGGACAGCGACATGCCCGACATGATGAAGCCCATGCCCGGGAACATGACCGCCAGCGTCCGCATCGCCGTCAGGTGGACGTTCGTCAGATCCTCGTTCGCCTTCTCGAATTTCGCGGTCTGATAGCCTTCCGCGTTGTAGGCGCGCACGACGCGGATGCCGGTCAGATTCTCGCGCGTCACGCGGTTCAGGTTGTCGGTGAGCGCCTGGATTTTCCGGAACCGGGGCAGGGTGATCGCGGTCACGACGGCCAGCATGATGACCAGCACCAGCACCGCGACGCCGGTGGCCGCCGTCCATTCCCAGTTCTTCCCGGAAATCTTGACCACGGCCCACACGGCCATGATCGGCGCCCGCACCAGCACCTGCAGCCCCATCGCGATCAGGATCTGCACCTGGTTGATATCGTTCGTCGTCCGGGTGATGAGGCTCGCGATCGAAAATTTGTTGACCTCCGCCATGGAGAACGACAGCGTCTTGTCGAACAGCGAGCTCCTGAGGCGCATCGACAGGCCGGCGGCCACCCGCGCCGCGAAATAGCCGACCACCATCGCGCACGCCATGCCGCCGATCGCGCACAGCAGCATGTACACGCCGTTCAGCACGATCTCGCCCATGTTGGACCCTTCGGACTGGACGAGCACGGTCACCTTCGACATGTAGCCGGGCAGCTTCAGGTCCAGCCACACCGACGCCACGATAAAGACAACGGAGATCGCCAGATAAAGCCATTCCGTCTTGCGCAAATACCTGAAAATCCGCAGCATCGCATCCCCCACCTTCTTCGGCTTCCATGATCATTCATTCTCGGCATCCATCTCGTGTATCCGCTTGAGGATGCGCACGAATTCCTTCGCGTCGTGCTCCCCCAGCTTGCGAAGCAGGCATTCCATGCCGCGTTTCGCCTCTTCGTGCCGCTTCATCGCGAACGCCCGGCCCGCTTCGGTGATGTGGACCAGCACCCTCCGCCTGTCGGCCTCGTCCCGCCTCCGCTCGATGAACCGCTTGCGTTCCAGGCTGTTCAGCGCGGAAGCCACGCGTCCGGTCGTGATCTGCAGCCAGCGGCTCAAATCGCCCGCCGGAACGCCGTCGCGATGGTGCGTCAGGTACACCAGAATGCCCAGTTCGCCGTGGGAAATCTCCCGCGGCTCCTCCGGAAACGGGCGGCACTTGTGCATGCGCATGGACTCGAACAATTCCTCGACAAGCCGGCGATAGTCCATGGGTCCACCTCCCGGGGCGCAGACAAGTATCTTACAGTGAAAGCTTTTAGTATAAGATATTTTAACGCCGCCGGATGCGCCGGTCAACCGGAAGCTCGCCGTCGAATTTGCTCCGGGTCTGGACTTCGAATGATTGACCGGGAAATCATTTGTCGGCGGCCCGCCGCCAAAAAACGCTATAGCCAATCTTTCCCGCCCCTAAACGGGTCCGGCGTCTTGCCGGACGAGCATGCCGCTTCCTATAATGAAAGCGATCTCCTGCCGACGGGGTGAAACGGATGACGGTCCGCATTGTCCGAAGTAACGGATCCCTCGGGCCGGGTCAAAACGCGTGCCGGCCGCCAAGGGGGCGGTCTGCCCTTTTGGACCCGTGGGGGTTGGGCGTCGGATGATGGAGAACGCATTTTTCCTGAAGCGGAAGGAGATCCAAAATTGAAAGCATCGGATTACAAAGCGCTGTACGGCCAGATCGGCGAGCTGAACGGCTGGGATTTCAGCAAGGTCAACTGTGTGACCGAGGGGCCGGACCCCGACTTCTATCGGGAAGTTCGCAAGGTGTGCCGGAAGTCGGATCTGCTGCTCGACATCGGCACCGGCGGCGGGGAGAAGGTGCTGCCGCTGGCGGACGACGTGCTGCTGCTCATCGGCATCGACCATGACGCCGGGATGGTGGAGACGGCGAACCGCAACGCCGCCGCTTCCGGCGCGACCAACGCCCGCTTCCTCAAGATGGAGGCGGATCGGCTGGCCTTTCCCGACGGCTTCTTCAACATCATCTCGTGCAGGCAGTCGGAGTTTTTCGCGGGTGAAGCCGCAAGGGTGCTGGTCCCGAGCGGCCGGTTTCTTACGCAGCAGGTCAGCGAGGGCGACAAGTTGAACATCAAGCGGGCGTTCGGCAGGGAGACCGGGAAACCCGGCACCCTGCGGGACAGATGCCTGCGAGAGCTGAAGGAAGCGGGATTCGTCGACATCGACGTGATCGAATTCACGATCATCGAGTATTTTCAGACGCCGGCGGATCTCATTTTCCTGCTGAAGCACACGCCCACCATCCCCGACTTCGGACGAAAGGATGAGCATTTCGAGATCCTCGAGCGGTTCATCCGGGAGAATACGACAGAGAAGGGCATTCGTTCGAACATGGAGCGCTTCATCCT
>Ga0310826_101308_pt1 | contig 13353 bp, 7 predicted proteins | sample WT_ome_FD_201306 | JGI IMG/M metagenome (GOLD analysis project Ga0310826, IMG submission 201306) | Sorghum-adapted microbial communities enriched on wild type (WT) sorghum from Joint BioEnergy Institute, Emeryville, California, United... ... | reverse complement strand
AGTCGACCTCGAAGCCGATGTCCTCGAGGGCGTCCTGGAGCACCGGGCGGCCCTGGGTGATCGCCTCGCCGTGGCGGTAGCCGGTGGTCCCGGTGTAGATCAGGATCTTCTTGCCCTCGCCCTGGGCCATGGCCTCGGGCGCAAACGCCGCGGCCCCCGCTAGGGCGAGCGCCGAGACGATGGCGAGGGCCAACGCCAGGGCGGCGAGGGTGGACAGACCGATCCGCACGCGCGCGGACGCACCGGCAACGTTCATCAGCTTCTCCTCCACTACTTGTCCGTCAATCCCCCCAAGCGGGCAGGACGGCCCGGCCCGCCTGACGTTCACGTCGGCGGATATCTAACCCACTTCCTACGGCCTGTCAAGCAGACTTTCGGCGGACCTCACTCATTAGTTCCGCCAGTTGGGTCAGGCGGCCGTCGCGAGGCCGCTTCAAGCGTCAGCCCGAGCCCTCGGAGGCCATCGGGATCAGGCGGCCTTCGGCGTCGATCGTCACGTTCGGGGCCTCGTCCGCCTCGCGCTGAAGCTCCTTGACCCGCTTGACCGGGACCTCGCCGAAGTAGGCCGCCGAGCGCCAGCGCCTGCCGTTCCAGACGTTGAGCGCGTACTCGGCCTCGGTCTCGGCGCTCTGGAAGACGACGGCGCAGTCACCGCCCTCCTCGACCTTCCGGCCGTTCTCGTCGATCAGCAAGAGGAGCGCGCCGGTGGCGTGGTGGATGAGCGTGTGCCGGGCCATCCCGAGCGCGCCCTCGTCGCCGTTCCAGATCCGCCGGCACTCCTCCAGCGCAGCCGAGAGCTTGGGCTCCTCGGGCTCATCCTCGCCGCCGATCGCCACCACGGCGATCAGCACGCCGAACAGGGCGAGCGCGCCCACCACCAAACCCAGGCGCTTGGTGCGCGACTCCCCCATCGCTGTCCCTTCTTCAGACGACTGCGCTCGACGCCGCCCAGATGTTGATGCCGCCGTCGACGGCGTACTGCTCGATGGCCGCGAGCTCGTCCGCCGAGAGCTCGAGCTTCTCGAGCGCGGCGACGTTCTGCTCGAGCTGCTCGACGCTCGAGGCGCCGATCAGCGCCGAGGTGATGCGCTCGTCACGCAGGACCCAGGCGATCGCGAGCTGGGCTAGCGTCTGGCCGCGCTCCTTCGCGATCTCGTTCAGCCCCCGGATGCGGTCGAGGTTCTGCTCGATCATGTCCCGCGTGAACGAGTCGCCCTGCGCGGCCCGCGAACCCTCGGGGATCCCGTTCAGGTACTTGTCGGTGAGCAGACCCTGGCCGAGCGGCGAGAACACGATGCAGCCGACGCCCTCCTCCTCCAGGACGTCGAGCAGGCCGCCCTCGATCCAGCGGTTGAGCAGCGAGTAGGAGGGCTGGTGGATCAGCATCGGCGTCCCCAGCTCGCGCAGGATGCGGGCCGCCTCGCGGGTGCGCTCCGCCGAGTACGAGGAGACGCCCGCGTACAGCGCCTTGCCCTGGCGCACCGCGGCGTCGAGGGCCATCATGGTCTCCTCGAGCGGGGTGTCGGGGTCGGCTCGGTGCGAGTAGAAGATGTCCACGTAGTCGAGCCCCATGCGCTGAAGGCTCTGGTCGAGGCTCGCGAGCAGGTACTTGCGTGAGCCCCAATTGCCGTAGGGGCCCGGCCACATCGGGTAGCCGGCCTTGGTCGAGATGATCAGCTCGTCGCGGTAGGCGCGGAGCTCGCGGGAGAGGACGCGGCCGAACGCCTCCTCGGCGGCGCCGGGCGGCGGGCCGTAGTTGTTGGCGAGGTCGAAGTGGGTGATGCCCATGTCGAAGGCGCGCGTGACGCGGGCGACCACCGACTCGTACGGGCGGTCGTCACCGAAGGACTGCCACAGCCCAAGCGAGATCGCGGGCAGCAGCAGGCCGCTTCGCCCGCAGCGCCGGTACGGGATCTTCTCGTAGCGATCCTCCGCCGCAACGTAGGTCATCCGCCGTCCTCCATCCTCCTTTTGCTCGGGTCTCACCTGCTCGGCCGCGCGCGCGGCTCCGCGGCCTCACTTTAAGGATGGCGGCGGGGCCGGTGCCGCCCGACCCCGGCCGCCGACGGCGACGAGCGGCAGGGGGCGGCCCCCGCCGTCGACGCGGTACTCGGTCTTGGCGACGCCGCTCGCCGGGCCGGCCGCGCCGCCGCCCGGCTCCACGGTCACGGTGCCGGACATCGACGGGAAGTGGACCGAGCAGTAGAACGTCCACTCGCCGGCCTCGTCGAACTTGCGGGTCGCCTGGGTGGCGTAGTCCGGGTCGTTCTCGCCCAACACGTTGCTGCCCAGGCGCTCGAACCCGTCCGCGCAGTCTTCTCCTCGTCCGAGCGGTCGCCGGCGGAAGCGGGGTTTGGGAGCGCCCTGGGCGGGGGCGCGCGGCGCGGCTTCAGCCGCAGGTGGGGACGCGCACGGGGTCGAGCACGCGCATGACCTTGCAACGCAGCCTGTTGACCGCGCGCTGCTTGATCGCGGTCGAGTACATGGCGCTGTCGCGGTCGCCGAGGGCGCGGCGCAGGGCGTTCTCGACCGTGTCCGCGCCCTTGCCGCCGGTCCGGGAAGCCGCGCGCAGGAGCTCGTAGTCCTCGCGCCCGTCCCTGATGCGCTTGAGGCGCATGGACTCGATCGGGATGTCGTGCTCGCCGCCAATCGCGGGGCTGCCCCGGAAGCCGTCGGGGGTGCCCGGGTAGAACAGCGTGCCGTCGCCGTTGCCGCCCCAGCGGTACTGGTCCTTCCACGCGGTCCGCAGCGCGAGCGAGACGTTGTGGTAGAGCTCGCCGCGCAGGTTGTAGTAGTGCGCGGCCCAGCCCATCGCCCGTGCGAGCGGGGCGGGCTGGTCGATCACGTAGGCGGGCCAGCCGTCGAAGTAGGGCGCCTCGAGCTCGTCGCAGCTGAACTGCGGGCAGGCGGTGTAGGCCCATAGCTCCTTGCGGGAGTCGGAGCCGAGGAACTGGTTGTAGGCGGGGCGCTGGTTGCCAGCCTGGGGGTTGCCGGGCCGGTTGACGAGGTAGTTGACGAGCGGCGTGAGGATGTCGATGTCGCGCTCGACCGCGATCGCGTCCTCGCGCTCGGCCTGCCGCGCGTTCTGGATCCACGCGGTGACCAGGGTCTTGGACTCGGGGAAGCGCTGGCGGGCGAGGGCGGCGTTGTCGCGGCAGTCGCGCCAGTCGTTCCAGTACTCGGGCTGGCGTTGCAGGGTCGGCTCGTCGCAGACGTAGGAGATGAAGCGGTCGGTGAACCCGTGGTTGTCCGCGAGCCGGCGCCACTCGGCGAGGCAGCCGTTGTTGCTCACGATGCACTGCCACATCGCGACGACCGACGTCAGCCGGGCGCCGCGCAGGCGGGGCGGCTCGGTGCCGGCGATGCCGCCCCCGTCCTCGCCCGCGATCAGGGGCAGGACGTAGTCGCGGAACTTCGCCGGGTCCGGCGGCTGGTCGAACCCGCCGGGGATCAGGTTCGGGATCGTCACGCGGTTCTCGAGCGCGGCGCGCGTGTAGAGGTAGGCGAGCCGCCAGTTGCGGTCGTTCTCCTGGTAGCACCAGTCGACCGCCCAGTGGGCGCGGCACGGGACGTAGCCCGGCGGCGTGTTGAGGAACGCGTTGCGCAGGCTGCTGGTCGACGGGATCGCGTGGTCGATCACGGTCAGCTTGACCGGGACGCGCCCCACCCTGCCAGCCTTGGAATCGACCTGGACCGTGCCGCGGTAGGTGCCAGGGGGCAGGTTGCGGCCGACGTAGATGTCGCCCCAGACGATCCTCCCCGAGCCGCGCTTGATCGTCATCGGGAACGCCGAGCGATTCTCGCGGTAGTAGGGGTCGACCTCCGGGATCAGGGGGTCGGGCCAGAGGCCCTGGGCGCCCTGGCGGGACGAGCGCGGCTTGCCCGCGGCGGACTTCACCTGGTAGGTCGCCGCGCGGTACAGGGTCACGTCGTCCATGGAGATCTCCGCGCCATCGGGGCCCCGGAGCGGACCGGCGATGCGCACGGTGACCCCCCGGAGCTTGCGGCGCTTCGCGTCGATGCGCAGCTGGAACGACTCGAACTCGTTGCGAGCGGCGAGCAGCTTGATCCGCTTCGAGGGCTTGCCGCCCGAAACGGAACGGGGCCGCAGCGTGGTCGACGAGCCGTAGGCGCGGACGCGGCCCTTCTTGGGCCTGGCGCGCGCGGACTGCGTGGCGGCCTCCGTGCTGTGCGCGGCGACCTCGAAGCCCGCGCGCGCAGCCGAGGTTTCCTCCGCGGCGCTCGTGGACGCGCAGGCGCTAACGACAACAAAAAACGCGGCCCCAAGGGCCGCGACGGTGAATCGGGCTAGGCTCGCGGCGAACGAAGAAGGGCCGCCGAGCACGCGCCCGAACGGGTACTCGGTCACGTGCCGACCCCTTGCCCAGCGAGGGCCGCCACAAACGGGCGCGCGATTTCGGATTCCAGGAGGAGCACGCCCCAGGCATCGGTCCAACCCCCGCCGACCCGTTACCGAGCGCCGTGAAACCTCGGCGCTCGTACTACACAAAACCAAGTACCCCACCCGGGTCACCCCAGGCCGAACCGCCAGCGCAGACGCCCCACGATTCAGCCCACGTTGCCGCTTTCCGGCAACGTGGGCTGAACGGACGGGCGGCCCCGGCGTGCGTTCAGCCGTGGTTGCCGTTTTCCGGCAACGTGGGCTGAAACCCGGTGGCGGGGTGGACGCGCGCCCGCCGGACCCACCGGCGCACCGCGGCGCAAGGGAGTTTCAGCCCTCGATGCCGCTTTCCGGCAACGTGGGCTGAACGGACGAGCGGGCCCGGCGTGCGTTCAGCCCTGGTTGCCGTTTTCCGGCAACGTGGGCTGAAACCCGTGCGTGGCGGGACGAAGGGGGCGGAGATCGTTCCGGCTGGGTTCTTGGTTGTGAGCATGGGTTTTCCACGGCCAGACGTCGCGCGCGTGATCCGCGAGCGCTCTCTGCACGGAGCGATCTCGCGAGAGCATCTCCTGGCCGCGGGAGTGAGTAGTTCGGCCATCCACCGGCTCCGCAGAGGCGGCCATCTGGAGACGGTCCACGACGGCGTCTACCTGGTCGCCGACACCGTGCGATCGCCGCGCGCTAAGGAGGCCGCGGCGCTGGTCGCCTGTGCCCCGGACGCGCACCTGAGTCGGCTGACGGCGGGGCGCCTCTGGGAGCTGCCCGTGCCAACCGCCTCCTACGTGTCCGTCACCGTCGAAGGGCGCTATCGGTCCTCGTTTCCGGGCGTGCGCGTTTCGTACGTCCGGGAGATGCTCCCGCAGGAGCGCCGCGAGATCGACGGCCTCAGCGTGACCTCCCCCGCCCTGACCCTCCTCGACCTCATGGGCGCTTTCGGACCTCGGGTGCTCGTGCCGGCGCTCAACGAGGCGCGCATCCAGGGCCTGGTCACGATGGAAGAGCTCGACACGACGACCAGGTTCCACTGGCTACGCCCTGGATCAGCGGCACTCCGGGCACACCTCGCGCGGGAACGCGGCCCCGAGATCACGCGCTCGGAGGCCGAGCGGCGAGCGCTCGAGCTGATGAAGAAACACGGGATCGTGCCCGACGAGAGCGACTACCCGATCGGCCCGTACCGCGTGGACTTCTACTTCCGGCGGGAACGAGTCGCGGTCGAGATCGACGGCTACCGCTACCACTCCACGCCCGAGCGCTTCGTCCACGACCGGCGCCGGACCGCGTACCTCGCGAGCCGCGGGATCATCGTGTTCCCGCTCGTCTGGGACGACATCGTTCACGAGTCCGCGAACGCAATGACCAACCTCACCGGCACCCTCGCCGGACGCCGCCACCTGTTCGACGGCTAGCCCCACTCGACTTTCAGCCCACGTTGCCGTTTTCCGGCAACGTGGGCTGAACGGACGGGCGGCCCCGGCGTGCGTTCAGCCGTGGTTGCCGTTTTCCGGCAACGTGGGCTGAAACCCGGTAATGCCTGGGCGGCCGGTGCGCGGAGCGGGGCTCAGGCGTCCGCCGGGGCCTTCGCCGTGCGCCGCCCGAACGGGTGCCACCAGTTGCGCTCGCCCAGCAGCACCGCCAGGGAGGGGACGAGGAGGGCGCGGACGAGGAACGTGTCCGCCAGCAGCCCGAGCGCGACGACGAAGCCGACCTGGAAGAGCGATTCGAGCTCGAGCGCCATCAGGACGGCGAACGTCGCGGCGAGGATCAGGCCGGCGCTCGTGATCACGCCGCCCGTGCGGGAGAGGGCGCCGGTCACGGCGGCACGGTTGTCGGCCTCGCGGTCGCGCTCCTCGCGGATCCGCGCGAGCAAAAAGACGTTGTAGTCGACGCCGAGGGCGACGAGGAAGATGAACGCGAACAGGGCGAGCATCGGGTCGCTGCCCGGCTGGCCCATGAGGTGCGTGAAGACCAGCGACGACGCGCCCAGCGCGAACGCGAAGGAGAGGATCACGGTCGCGATCACATACAGCGGCATCACGACCGAGCGCAGGAGCAGGGCGAGGATCGCGAAGACCAAGACGAGCGTGATGGGTACGATCAACCACGTGTCCCGGTGGATCGCCTGGCGCGTGTCGTACGCCTCCGCCACCTCGCCGCCGACGAGCGCGACCTCCTCGGCGTGCTCGCGCACGAGTTCGCGCAAGCCCGGGATCGACTCCGTCGCCTCGTCCGAGAAAGGATCGATCCGCAGGTACGCCTCGATCAACCCGAGGCTGTTGTCGGGCGCCCCTTCCTCGATCACGTCGATCGCGTCCAAGGAGCGCGCCATCAGGTAGGCCTCCCCCACCACCGTGTCGGAACCCTCGTTCAGCCTCGCAGTGACCTCCTCGGCCGAGGCGAAGTCGGTGATCACCCGCACGGGCGCCGCCCGCCCGAGCCCGAAGTGCTCCTGGATCACCTCCTGCCCCTCAACCGACTCCGGCGAGCTGCGGAACTGCTCGGTGAAGTCGAGGGGCTCGCGGCCGCCGATGTTGCCGAGCGCTCCCAGCCCGAGCACGGCGACGACGGCGATCGCGACCGACGCAGGGCGGCGCGCGACGAGGTCGGCCGTGCGCCGCCAAAAACGCGGCGGGTCGGGCGGCTCCTTCTGCACGTGCGGCGCCGACGGCCAAAACGCCCGGCGCCCCGCGGCGACGAGGATCGCGGGCAGAAGCGTGAGCCCCGCCGCCACCATCACCGCGACGCCCAGCGCGAGCAGCGGCCCCATCTCCCGGGTCGCGTTGAAGTCCGCGACGGCGAGGACCGCCATCGCGGCGACCACGATCGCGCCCGCGGAGAGGATCGCCGGGCCGGTCCGCTCGGCCGCCGCCGCCATCGCCCACTCGACGCTCTCCGTGCGCCGCAGCTCGTCGCGGAAGCGGGCGACGATCAGCAGGCAGTAGTCGGTGCCCGCGCCGAACATCAGCACGATCAGGATCGCCGTCGTCTGTCCGCTCACCGACGTGACCCCCGCCTCGACCAGCCCGTAGATCAACCCCGCGGCGACCAGGTAGGCGAGGCTCACCACCAGGATCGGGACGAACGCGACGAACGGCGAGCGGTAGATGGCCAGGAGCAGCGCCAGCAGCACGACGACGGTGACGACGAGCAGCGTCTCGTCGATCCCCTTGACCGCCTCGCTGCGGTCAGCCTCGTAGCCGGCCTCGCCGGTGACCCACGCGCGCAGGCCGTTCTCGCCCTCGGGCCCGGGGACGATCTCGCGGATCGTCGCCGCCGCGGCCTCGGCGGTCTGCGTGCTGTCGTCGGTCATCAGCGCCGACGCCAGCGTCACGTCACCGTCGGGCGAGTTCAGCAGGCCGGGGCCGGGGCTCATGTCCAGGACGTCGTCCTCCCCACAGGCCAGCCCGAACGCGTGCCCGACAGCCCGCAGGCTCGGGATGCGCGCCGAGCTGCAGATCTCGAACGCGTCCTGATCGATCCGGGCCCGGTCGTCGGCGCTGAGACCGCCCTCCCGGTAGTACGCGATCACCGCCGCCATCTCGGCGCCGGCGCGGAAGCGCTCGTCGAGGACGTCCTCGAACTCAGCCGACTCGGACCCGCGCACCAGGAAGGTGTCGCTCTCGTCGGCGGCCTCCTCCTGGAGCGCGGGCTGAAGCGGCGCGAGCGCGAGCGCGAGGACGACCCATGCCCCGATCACGACCCAGCGCGCCCGGCGCCCGGCGACGAACGCCGAGAGGCGAGCTAGTGGCCGGGATGCCCGGCTCGGCCTGGCCATCCGGGGCCTGAGGGGCGGCTAGAGGCCGCCCCCGACGCCCTCGATGAAGTCGACCACGCCGTCCTCGGTGTAGACGTAGATCGCCTTGAGGTTGATCTCGATCGGCACGGGCTGGCCCTCGCCGTCGGCCACCGAGACGTAGATCTCACAGCCGTACTGAGCGGCGTACTCCTGAGCCTCCTCGAGCGGCATGCCGATCAGCTCGGAGGTGTCGAACGAGTTCTCGGCGGGCTCGAACTTGTCTACCCCGGCCTCCTTGCCGGCGCGCTTCATCGGGCAGTAGAGCTTGGTCAAGTCCTCCGCCACGGGCTCGCCGCTCTCGCCGTCGTCCCCGCATCCCGCCGCGATCAGCGCCACGCTGATCAGAGCGGCCGCGACCCCTCTTTTGCGGCGCGCCAGCCTCCCACTCAGCGTATCGCTACTTGGTGCCATCGGTCTCCTCCACAGGCCTCGTTACGGCGGGTGAGATTAGTCGACTCAGGCGAACCGTTATTCCTCCCGCTGACGTAGTAAGGTGCGCGCACCGCGCTAAAGGGTCCGGTTTTCGCACAGAAGGAGGAGAGGTTGATGCGGATTCCGTTGCGTGGGGGGGTCACCCGTGTTCGCATGCTCGCGTTCGGGGGCGTCATCGGCTTGGCGCTCGCGCTGGTGGGAGCACCATCGGCGCTCGCCCAGGAGCCCGACGCGAAAGTGCTCATCTATACGGGCACGGTCGCGCACCGGCACGCCGCGACCATCAGCCAGGGCATCGGGCCGATTCAGGACGCGCTCGACGCGGCGAACATCGCCTACGACTGGGAGGACTGCGACGGGTACGGCACGGCACCCGGCCAATGCCACCACCCGGATAAGAACCCGCGCATCTTCACCGACGAGAACCTCTCCCAGTACGATGCGATCTTCCTGTTCAACGCCGGCGGAAACGAGCCGGGCCCGCTGTTCGATGAGGAGCAGCGCGACGCGATCAGGCGGTTCGTGAACAACGGCGGCGGCATCGCGGCCAACCACCTCGCCACCGACATGGGCGCCGGGCAGGTGTCCTGGGGCTGGTGGGACGGCGTGGGCAACAGCGCGCTGGGCACGACGATGCCCGGCCATCCGCCGTCGCCGCAGACCGCGACGATGTTCGTGACGGACCGCAACCACCCGTCCACCAAGGACCTGCCCGAGTCCTTCGAGCACTCGGACGAGCACTACCACTTCACCCGTAGCGTCCGCGGCACGCACCACGTGCTGATCTCGCTCGACGAGAGCGACATCGACTACCCCGCCGGCTCGAACCTGCCGATGGGCCACGACCACCCGGTCTCCTGGTGCCGCCTGTATGACGGCGGGCGGATCTGGGCCACGGCGATGGGCCACTACCCCGAGAACTACACCGAGAACGGCGGTGACAACTTCCTGATCAAGCACCTCGTCGGCGGCGTGCGCTGGGCGGCCGGCGTCGCCGGCACCGAGGGCGACTGCGGCGGCACGATCTGGTCGAACTTCCGCCGCGTCACGATCTCGACCAACGTGCAGGGGCCCATCGGCCTCGACGTGGCCGAGGACGGCCGCGTTTTCTGGACGGAGATCGGCCCGCAGGGGCTGCAGTCCTTCGGCCGCCTCAAGATGTGGGACCCCGGTACGGGTGACACCACCCTGGTCGCGCAGATCCCGACGCGGGCCGACGCGCTCAGCACCTCCGAGGACGGCGTGCTGGGCATGGTGCTCGACCCGGACTTCGAGGAGAACAACCGCCTCTACGTCTACTACTCGCCGCGCGGCGAGGGCGAGGACTGGCCCATGACGGGCACCGGGCACGCGCTCGGCTACAACCTGCTCTCGCGGTTCACCCTCAACGACGAGGGCACCCAGGTCGTCGACGAGCAGCCGATCCTCAAGGTGCCGAAGGTGAAGGTCGCCCCCAACGGCGACGGCATCGGCAACCCCGGCTCGCCGAACTGGCCTGCGCACTCCGGCGGCGCCGGGCTCGAGTTCGACGCCGAGGGCAACCTCTACCTCGGCGTCGGCGACGACGTGAACCCGTACGGCGAGGGCCAGAACGGCTACGCGCCTATGGACGAGCGCTTCGAGCACCGCTACGACGCGCGCAACACCTCAGCGAACACGAACGACCTGCGCGGCAAGATCCTGCGCATCAAGCCGCTCGACGAGATCCCCGACGGGGCCGAGCCCGGCATCGGGACGACCTACGAGATCCCCGAGGGGAACATGTTCGAGCCCGGCACGCCGAACACGAAGCCCGAGATCTACGCGATGGGCTTCCGGCAGCCGTTCACGCTCGACTCCGACCCCGCCAACCCCGGCACGATCGTCGTCGGCGAGTACGGGCCGGACGCGGGGCAGGGCAACCCGCAGCGCGGGCCGGCCGGCGTCGTGGAGTGGAACCACATCACCGGGCCGGGCTTCTACGGCTGGCCGTTCTGCACGGGCGACAACTCGCCGTCGAACACCTACGCGCGCTACGAGTACGCGACCGGCACCCCGGGCGCGTTCTATGACTGCCAGGCCGACACGGTGCCGAACGAGTCGCCGCACAACACCGGCTTCGACGAGCTGCCGAAGCCGATCCCCGCGGACCTCTGGTTCCGCAACGGCGGCGGCCATCCCGCTGAGTTCAACCTCGGCCCGTCGTCCGGCGAGCCGAACTCGGGCGCGATCTACCGCTACGACCCGGACAACCCGTCGGAGCGGAAGTGGCCCGCCTACTACGACGGGTCGTGGCTGGTGCTGGACCGCGCGCACAGCTGGTGGCGCGAGGTGCGGATGAAGGAGGACGGCAGCGGCCCGCTGCGCGTCAACAACTTCTTCCAGCCGAACCAGTTCGGCACCCCGACCCACAACTTCGCCATCCCGGTGGAGTTCGGGCCTGACGGCGCGCTCTACCTCGGCTTGTGGACCGGCGGCTGCTGCCGCACCCTGTCGGAGCAGCAGGGCCGCATCGTGCGGATCGATTACGTCGGCGACCAGGCCGACCAGACGCCGCCCGAGGTCGGTGCGAGCGTGGACGGCACGCAGAACGACGCGGGCGCGTACATCGACCGCGCGACCGTGAGGTTCAACGCCAGCGACGACATCGCTGGCGTCCGGGAGATCGAGTACCGGGTGAACGGTGGCGACTGGGAAACGCTCGACAACGACAACTTCTCCGAGCCGTTCCGCGCCTCGTTCACCCTGGAGGAACCCGGCAGCTACACGGTCGAGTACAGGGCGACCGACCGCTCCAACAACACGTCGGACACCGGCTCGCTGAAGCTCCGAGTCGCGGACGGCTCGAGCTGCACCTACGAGCTCTCGGACGAGTTCCACGGTCCGGAGATCGACGAGCGGTGGACCGTCCGCGTCGATTCGCCGCAGCACGAGGCGCGGATCGAGAATGGCCAGCTGATCCTCCCGGTCCTCGACGAGGTCGATGGCGACCGGACGGGTCCGCTGGCGTTCGTCGGCCAGCAGGTGCCGGACGGCGAGTGGTCGATCACGACGCGCGTCACGATCGACCACCAGACCAATTGGCAGCAGGCCGGTCTCATGCTGTGGCAGAGCGACGCGAACTTCGTCAAGGTCGGGTTCACGACCGACGGCCCGAGCAAGGGCCAGCGTCGCTTCGAGGTCACCGCCGACGACCCGAACAACGTCCGTCACTTCTCGACGTCGCTCAACGTCGGCGCCGACTTCCCGAACACGGCCTGGATCCGGATGTACCGCGAGGGCGATCTGGTGAAGGCCGAGGTCGCGGAGGACGTGAACGGCCAGCCCGGCCAGTGGCAGAAGCTCCCGGGCGAGCGCGCGGTGAAGGGCAACGATCCCGACAACGGCGCGCTCATCAACCCGCCGCGGGAGGGCCCGGGCGTGCTGGTCGGCCCGTACGCGGGCGGCCACCTCGACGGGCCGTGGAACCTCGAGGCGGCGTTCGACTTCGTCCGCTTCGCGGGCGATGAGATCGACTGCCCGCCCGACACCGATCCGCCGAGCACCTCGGTCCAGCTCAACGGCGAGGATCCGGTGCCGAGCTACGACGGTGACGTGGACGTCGCGCTCAAGGCCACCGACGGCCTCGACGCGAGCGCGTCCGGCGTGGCCGACACCGAGTACCGCGTCGACGGCGGCGACTGGGAGACCGCCTCGAACGACGACGGGGATGACCCGTTCGTGACGGAGTTCGAGGTCTCCGGCGACGGCGAGCACACCGTCGAGTTCCGCTCGACCGACGCCGCCGGCAACACCGAGGAGACCCGGTCGGTGACGTTCGAGATCGGGGGCGGCGACCCGGGTCCCGACGACACCACCCCGCCGCAGACCACCGCCACGCTGGATCCGGCCCAGCCCGGCCCCGGCGGCACCTACAACCAGCCGGTCACGGTCAACTTCCTGGCCAGCGACCCGGCCGGCGGTGACGGCGGGCCCGACCCGCAGACCCACGAGGTGGGCGCGGTCGGCTTCAACTGGGATCCGAGCGAGCTCGAGATCACCCAGGGCGACTCGGTGCACTGGGATTGGACGGAGGGCGGCGCGCACGACCTGTGCCTGGGCCCGCTCACGCCGGTGGACGAGATCGAGAACCTCCCCACCCAGTGCGCCGACGGGTTCGACCTGCTGGCGAGCAACGTGGTCCTGCCCAACGATCCGGCGTACGGCACCGAGGCGACCCGCACCTTCGACGAGCCCGGGACGTGGACCTTCTACTGCTCCGTCCACTTCCCGACGATGTCGGGCACGATCGAGGTCCAGCCCGCCTCCGGCGGCGCTGAGCCCTCCGGCGTCGCCTACACCGAGTACCGGGTGAACGGCGGCGAGTGGGTCCAGCTCGAGAACACCGGGGGCGACGAGCCCTTCGCCTCGAGCGCGACCTTCACCGAGCCCGGCTCGTACGTGGTCGAGTACCGCTCGGCCGATGTCGCGGGCAACGTCGAGGAGACCAAGCAGCTCTCCTTCGAGATCGCAGAGCCCCCGGTCGGCCCGGTGCCGGTCAACCTCGAGCCGCCCACAATCTCGGGTAACGGCAAGGCCGGCACGATGCTCACCTGCAACCCGGGCACCTGGACTGCGGCCGGCGCCTACACCTACACCTGGCTGCGCGACTCGGGCTCGGGCTTCGAGGTGGTCGACAACCGCTCGACCAACCCGAAGCGCTACCGCACCGCGCCCGAGGACGTGGGCTCGCAGGTGGCCTGCC
>Ga0310826_101300_pt1 | contig 13466 bp, 10 predicted proteins | sample WT_ome_FD_201306 | JGI IMG/M metagenome (GOLD analysis project Ga0310826, IMG submission 201306) | Sorghum-adapted microbial communities enriched on wild type (WT) sorghum from Joint BioEnergy Institute, Emeryville, California, United... ... | reverse complement strand
TTCCCCCAAAAACGGTTATCTAGTTTTGAGGGAATGATCCCACAATTTCATATCGCCTAGTGGTGATAGCGGAGAGGAAACACCCGTTCCCATCCCGAACACGGAAGTTAAGCTCTCCAGCGCCGATGGTAGTTGGGGCCAGCGCCCCTGCAAGAGTAGGTCGCTGCTAGGCAATCAACAGGCAGCCAATCGTGTATGGTGCACGGTTGGCTGTTTTTGTTTTTATCTTCTTGGTCGGGAAAATTTCTATTTTTAAGAAGGAGTTTTTTGCAATGTAGGGAATGCAAGTATTAAACGGGCAGTTATAAATATAAGGGATACAGGATCAATCCTGTTGGAGGTGATTGCCATGGGTATTGTGGATCTGTCTAAACGGGAAGTTTGGCGTCGATTTGTCCAAGAGGGAACATTCGATCAAGGGAGAATAAATCGAAGAATTGAAGAATCATGGCATCTTTGCCGCCAGAAAAACGTGGATCCTTATGATGGGAAAGGAAAAGTATTTTTGACCGACCATCTATTGGTCGAAAAAAGAGAAAGAAATCAACGGTTATTCCGCTGTGCTGTTCCTGTTTTAGAGCGGCTGCAACAATTATTTCAACAAATTCCCGCGCTTTTTCTCCTTATCGATAAAGAAGGGTACGTGTTGTATGCGAAAGGACATCCACAGGCGATGAAAAAGGCAAAAGAAATCAACTTTTTAGAGGGAGTCAAATGGACGGAGGAGGAAGTCGGAACGAATGCCATTGGCATGGCTTTAAGAACGAGAGAACCGATTACGGTTGTTGGATTTGATCACTATGCGATAGCTTCCCATCAATGGGTTTGTTCCGCTGCGCCGATTTACGATGAAAACAAAGAGCTCCTCGGTATCATTGATATGTCCTACCCGATCCATCACGGTCTATCCGAAGCACAAGACCATGTACTCGCCACGATTGTCGCTGCCTCCTACACCATCGAACAGCAGTTGCGATTCCAACAAAAAGAAGATCTATTGGAACTTTTCCGGCACGGTTTTCAAATAGAAGATTCGACTTCTTACTCCGTTATATGTGATGAACAGGAAAACATTGTGTGGGCCAATGATCGCTTGCGTTCATTTTGCTCGAGCACCATTGAACAGCCGTTGCAACAATTTTGCCAACGAATGTGGAAAGTCTCCTCTAAAGTTCCTATTTTTTCCTCCGTTTACGGTCATCTGATCGGCTATAAAATCACTTTGCAAAAAGCCCAAGATGAGAAGTCTTTGTCTTACTCTCTACCGTCATTTCGCTTTGACGGAGTGATTGGAACAAGTTCGTCTTTTGCTGCTGTGTTACAAAGTTGCTCTAAAGTTGCTAAAACGGATGTAACGGTTTATATTGCAGGGGAAACCGGGACAGGGAAGGAGTTGGTTGCTCGAGCGATTCATCAAAATAGTTTACGGAAAGATGGTCCATTTGTCGCTATCAATTGTGGAGCTATTCCGAAAGAATTAATCGGTAGTGAATTGTTTGGATATGCAGAAGGAGCGTTTACCGGGGCAAAACGCACAGGTTATGCGGGAAAATTCGTCCAAGCTCATGGCGGAACTATTTTTCTCGACGAAATCGGTGAGATCCCTCAAGAAATGCAAATCGCGCTGTTAAGAGTGCTCCAAGAAAGAGAAGTTGTGCCGATTGGTGGAGCAAAATCGATCCCTGTTGATGTTCGAGTCATCACAGCAACGCATCGCGATTTGTACGAGCTAGTCAAAGAAGGGAAGTTACGAGAGGATCTATTTTATCGTCTTTATGTGTATCCGATCCAACTCCCCGCGTTAAGGGAACGGAAGGAAGACATACCGTTTTTTGTCGATTACTATTGCCGGAAGAACGGTTGGAATGTTTGTTTGCCTCATTCAATCATGAACTTGTTGATGGACTATCATTGGCCCGGAAATATTAGGGAGCTGTTTAACGTATTAGAACGAATGAGAATCGAGTATGGAGACGAAGTCCCTACAATCTCTAAAGTAAAGTCAATGCTAATTGGATTGGAAGACAGCCGTAAAAAGGGAGAGGAGTTGTCATATCGAGAACAAACCGAAAGAGAGCAGATGATGAACGTACTAAGAGAAACAAAAGGAAATATTAGCAAGATGGCCGAACAGTTAGGCATTTCCCGCAGCACGTGTTACCGCAAGCTCAAAAAGTACAAGTTGATTTAGAATGAAACAAAATAGTACAAATTGATACAAGGCTAAGAAATACGTGTGTGCTTTGGTTGTAAAACGCTTACAAATAAAGGTTTTGTAAGCGTTTTTTTGTTGGCATGGAATTTGCTTTAAATAAACATGACACTACTTAAATAAAGGGAGGTTTATGTATGACTGTTGCTCGATCGCAGTCTATTGCCCTTACGAAGGAAAAAGCTAGGTGGATGTATCAGAAAATGAACGAGATTCGCCAGTTTGAGGACAAAGTCCATGAAATTTTCAGCAAGGGAGTATTGCCTGGTTTTGTTCATTTATATGCGGGTGAGGAAGCCGTAGCGGTAGGAGTTTGTGCCCATTTGACGGACAAGGATTATATTACAAGCACTCATCGGGGCCATGGGCATTGTATCGCCAAAGATTGTGATTTAAATGGGATGATGGCTGAAATTTATGGGAAAGCAACAGGGTTGTGCAAAGGGAAAGGGGGATCGATGCACATCGCTGACGTATCCAAAGGAATGCTTGGCGCGAACGGGATTGTCGGCGGGGGGTTCCCGCTCGCAGTCGGTGCTGGATTAACAGCAAAATTAAAGAAAACGGGTGCTGTAACTGTCTGCTTTTTCGGAGACGGTGCCAATAACCATGGCACCTTCCATGAAGGGATTAATTTGGCGGCTATTTGGAAATTGCCGGTGATTTTTGTGGCGGAAAACAACGGCTATGCGGAGTCAACACCGTTTGAATATGCATCCAGCTGTCGAAATATTGCTGACCGTGCTGGGGCATATAACATTCCGGGGGAAGTCGTTGATGGCAAGGATGTTATTGCCGTATACGAGGCGGCAAAAAGAGCAATTGAACGGGCTCGCAACGGCGAAGGACCGACCTTGATTGAATGTAAAACGTATCGGAACTATGGACATTTTGAAGGCGATGCGCAAACATATAAAACTCCGGAAGAAAAACGGAGACACTTACAAGAATTAGATGCTATTGAAAAGTTCCGCAATTATCTCCTTGCTAGCCAGTTATGTTCAGAACAAGAGTTGGTGGAAATCGAGCAAAATGTCGCCAAGGCGATTGAAAAGGCGGTAACATTTGCCGAAAACAGCCCATTTCCGACAGAAGAAGACTTGTTGCGAGATGTATATGTTTCTTATTAAAACGAAAGGTTAGGAGGGGAAAAGAATGGCGAGAACGATTTCCTTCTCAACGGCATTGAACGAAGCGATGAGACTAGCGATGCAAAAAGATGAAAATGTCATTTTGTTGGGGGAAGATGTCGCTGGCGGTGCAACGGTTGATCATTTGCAAGACGATGAAGCTTGGGGAGGGGTCATGGGGGTTACGAAAGGGCTCGTACAAGAATTTGGGAGAGACAGAGTGTTGGATACGCCGATTGCTGAAGCCGGATATATCGGGGCTGCTGTGAGTGCCGCAGCGACAGGGTTAAGGCCGATTGCCGAATTAATGTTTAACGATTTTATTGGGAGTTGTTTAGATGAAGTGATGAACCAAGCGGCTAAACTCCGCTATATGTTCGGTGGAAAGGCGAAAGTGCCCTTAACGATTCGCACGATGCACGGCGCAGGGTTTCGGGCAGCAGCACAACACTCGCAAAGTCTATATGCGCTTTTCACCCATATCCCAGGGTTAAAAGTTGTCGTTCCCTCTACCCCAGCGGATGCGAAAGGGCTGTTGCTCGCTTCTATTTTTGATGACGACCCGGTTATCTTTTTTGAAGATAAAACGCTTTATAACATAAGAGGGGAAGTAGAAGAGGGGTTTTATACTATTCCTTTCGGAAAAGCGGACATTAAAAGGGAGGGAGATGATTTAACGATTGTCGCCATCGGCAAGCAGGTGCATACAGCTTTACAGGCAGCTAAGATGTTACAAGAAAAGGGGATTGAAACAGAAGTGATCGATCCGCGAACGCTGTCTCCGCTTGATGAGGAAACGATTTTGTTATCTGTAGCGAAGACAGGACGGCTCATTGTCGTTGATGAGGCAAATCCGCGCTGCAGTGTAGCTACTGATATCTCGGCACTTGTAGCAGATAAAGGATTTGATTATTTAGATGCCCCCATTAAAATGATCACTGCCCCACATTGTCCTGTTCCGTTTTCACCGGCGTTAGAGGACCTCTATTTGCCGACGCCGGAAAAAGTGTTGCGTGCGGCAGCGGAGATTATAGGAGACGAAACGATTGTACCAGTATAAATGATATTAGCGTGTTGCCGACAGGACGTGGCAACACGCGCTCCTTGTATTTATTGGAAAAGGGGAGAGGAAATGTGGCTGTGGAAATTATTATGCCAAAGCTAGGAATGAGCATGGAAGAGGGAACGGTCGTCGAGTGGCTGAAGAAAAAGGGGGATCCGGTGAAAAAAGGCGAATCGGTCGTTGTGATCAGCTCTGATAAAATTGAAAAAGATATTGAAGCACCGCAAGACGGGGTGCTATTAGAGATTGTCGTTCAACAAGATGAAACAGCAAAAGTGGGAAATGTGATCGGCTATATCGGGGAACGAGGAGAAGATATGAATAGAGCTGCTGAAGAGGCAGCAACCAAGGTGGTGAAAGAGGAAGCCGAAGTTTCATCAAAACATATGTTGCGGGTTTCTCCGGCGGCAAGGAAGTTGGCGCGCGAAGCCGGGATCGATTTGCGTGACATTGTAGGAACAGGGCCAAAAGGAAGGGTGACGAGGGCGGATGTCGAAAAGGCGATTCAATCCAAACAAGCATCGTTATCCCACAATGATCAGACAGCCCCAAGTCGCCTACATGCGATCAACCATCGGAAAAATGTAGGCAGTGAACAACAAGGACTTCTCCAACTAGATGTCACTTCGCTTCAACATGAGAAGGTGACAATCAAACCCGTGACAGGAATGCGGAAAGTGATTGCTTCAAGAATGTTTGCCAGCCTGCAGCAAACCGCTCAACTCACTATTCATATGAAAGCAGATGTCACTAAGTTGGTTAACTTGCAAGAACAGCTGAAAAATGACTGGCAAGACGATCCGAATATCAAATGGACTATTACTGATTTTATCGCCCGGGCAACGATTTTAGCTTTGCAGGCACATAAACAAATGAACAGTCTCTATCAGGATGGACGCATCTACACGTATGAGTCCATTCATTTAGGAATCGCAGTAGCATTGGAAAACGGTCTTGTTGTCCCAGTCATACGATATGCAGAGAAGCTTTCGCTAAAGGAACTGTCGCAAAAAATTAAGGAATGTAGCACCAAGGCAAGGAATGGAGAATTGAGCAGTGAAGAAATGACAGGGTCTACATTCACGATCACTAGTTTAGGAGCGTATGGCGTAGAATTTTTCACTCCTGTGTTGAATCCGCCTGAGGTAGGAATTCTTGGTGTTGGAACTGTGACAGATATGGCCGTGTTTGTAGGAGATGCTGTTCAAAAAAGAAAGAGTTTACCGTTGAGCTTAACATTTGACCATCAAGTGATGGATGGGGCACCTGCGAGCCAGTTTCTTGGGATGATCAAATATTATTTGGAGAACCCTTATAAATTATTATGGTGACAGGGATGCAAGCGTAAAGATGCAGAAAGAATATAGACGCAAAAATATTACTTATCTGTTTCGTTTGCCGCAAATCTATGGCTTGTCTTTCAAATTCGATTCAATCGCCCTGCAAAGACCAGAATAGGTCATTGTTAGGCAACCAATCGTGATGCACGGTTGGTTGCTTTTATTTTTTGGGATTCATGCTGTTGGATTGAACGGAAAGACATCGAGGATGCACACAAGTGGGGAAGAAGCAATACAATACGATAGGCGGTGATCAATATTGGACTGATGGACTCTTGGCTGTAGTGGCAGACATGTACTGCTTCTGGATGGAGTTCCATTGCCTGGTGAAAAATTTTTTCTTTAGAGTAGTAGCGAAATATTCAGCTATTTTGTAAAATTAATATAAAAGGAAACTACTAGCTTCTACTATTGAAAGATTTATCATGTAGTGAATATTTAATTATACTAATATATTTTCATGTTTATTAATAATAGTGACATACTATTAGTAAAATGTGTTATAATAAATTGTGTAACCGCCCTCAACAAGGTAAACGGGGGTATCAGTGGAATCATTTCGAGCGGTCGCTCACCGCTTTTGTAAATATTAGTAGATAGGGATGGTAAACATGGGCAACAAACAAACCAAAACTGATGTGATCTTAATCGGCGCCGGCATTATGAGCGCCACGTTGGGAACGTTGTTAAAAGAGTTGGCACCGGAGTGGGACATCACTGTATTTGAAAGACTGGAAGAAGCAGGAGTGGAAAGCTCCAACGAGTGGAACAATGCCGGAACAGGGCATGCGGCTCTTTGCGAGCTGAACTATACCGTTGAGAAGCCCGATGGGTCCATTGACATCAGCAAAGCCATCAAAATCAATGAGCAATTTTACGTTTCCTTGCAGTTTTGGGCTTATTTAGTGAACAGCGGGGTGCTTCGTGATCCAAAAGAGTTCATTCGTCCGTTGCCTCATATGAGCTTCGTGCAAGGGGAAGACAATGTCGCATTTTTGAAAAAGCGGTATGAAACAATGGTGAATAACCCGCTGTTTAAAGGCATGGAATTTTCTGATGATCCGAAAAAGTTGGCCGAATGGATACCGCTCATGATGGAAAATCGCGTTGTGAACGAGCCGATCGCAGCTACGCGGATCGAATCAGGAACAGATGTGAACTTTGGGGCACTGACGCGCAAACTGTTTGAGCATTTAAAACGGAAAAATGTCGAGATTCATTACCGTCATCATGTTGATGACATCAAGCGGACAAGCGACGGTCTATGGGAGTTAAAAGTGCGCGATTTAGATAGCGGCGCTGTTGAACGTCATGTGGCCAAATTTGTCTTCATTGGTGCTGGGGGAGGAAGCCTCCATCTGTTGCAAAAATCCGGTATTCCGGAAGGAAGAGGGATTGGCGGATTCCCGGTCAGTGGATTGTTTATGGTGTGCAACAATCCGGATGTGGTTGAGCAGCACCATGCGAAAGTGTACGGCAAAGCGAAAGTCGGCGCGCCGCCGATGTCGGTTCCGCATTTGGATACGCGGTTTATCAACAATCAAAAAATGTTGTTGTTTGGACCGTTTGCCGGCTTCTCGCCGAAGTTTTTGAAAAACGGGTCGATGCTCGATTTATTTACATCGGTCAAACCGCATAACCTTTTGACGATGTTGGCGGCAGGCGTGAAAAATATGGCGCTTACCAATTACTTAATCCAGCAAGTGATGTTGTCGAAAGAACAACGCATGGAAGAGTTGCGCGAGTTTGTTCCGACAGCCAAAAGCGAGGAATGGGATGTCATTGTTGCTGGCCAGCGCGTGCAAGTGATCAAAGATACGGAAGCTGGCGGCAAAGGAACGTTGCAATTCGGTACAGAAGTCGTCCATGCGGCTGATGGTTCGATTGCGGCGTTGCTTGGCGCCTCGCCAGGCGCTTCGACCGCGGTTCATGTCATGCTAGAAGTAATCACGAAATGTTTCCCGGAACGAATGAAAGAGTGGGAGCCGAAGGTGAGAGAAATGATTCCTTCCTACGGTGTATCGCTCATGAAAAACGAACGACTTTTGCACGACATTCAAGCCGCAACAGCGGAGATGCTCGGTTTAAGAGAAGGACTGGCATTGCAGCTCGTTTGAATGTGTGTGATTCAGTAGATTGCCGGCCTGTGGCGCTCAGCGCCCATAAACAACAAGCTGCCCGAAGACGAAGGGCAGCTTTTTTTTAGCAGAACTTTCCTGTTGTTGGCCGTTGCTGCATGGAAGGCTGAAATGAGCTATACTGTATAGACAAACAGATCAAATCAAACAGGTCGGCTTTTGTCTATATTGGCCTGATTGGTGCCGCGGTTTGGAACGGCATTGGTCAAGTTATCAGACAATGTTGTAGCGGTAAACGAATAGATTAGGATACAATGTCCCCGTGCTTAAAGGCAGAGGGGCCTTGCGCAGGTTTCGTAAGGGGGTGATGTAATGAGGTGGGTGTCGTCATTAGAAAAGCGTCACTTTTTAACTTCGTTTTTGCAAAATTATCGCTTAAAGCATCCGGATGCCCGGTTTGTGCTCAATTATTTGCTTCAACATCCGCATTTGCTTGAAAACGTCCATTTTACCGAAAACGGGCAAAAACAAGCACGGTGGCTGATTATTTCGGCTGCGACGGCGGAGGAAGAAGGGCTTGTTTTTTATCGCGGTGGCCAGAAAAGCACGGGGTTGGCGGCGATTATGGGCGATTTGGCGCTGCGCCCGAATGAACCGTTGTATTTGACGCTTTACTTTCCGGGGAAGGCCAGAAATTTTTCGTATCTTCGGCTGATTGATCATCGGGCATTTGAGAACGTTCGTCGGCATGAGCGCCATGAAAAAATGGCGAAAGAAGCCGAGCAAGTGTTGGATGAAGCGTTAAAGCGTCATGAAATATCAAGGTTAAGACTGCAAATTGACCAGGCGCTCGACCGTAAAGATATGGATTTGTTTCAGAAGCTGACCGAACAATTAAAAAAATACGAAGGACAAAGCTGACGAGCAGCTATCAGCTTTGTCCAAGCGGCGCAACGCTCTATCGAATTCGCAGTCGATAAGACCTTTGTTTGACGAGTGTGATGGCAATCGGCTCGGTCGGCGGCCGTTTATTTCGAACACGGCGCGGCGTTAGGCAAGCGGGGCGATGGCGCTCGTGACGTCATAGTCATGAGGGTCGAGTTCGGTCGGGATGCCGAGCACGAGCTTGGCTAGTTCCGCCCCTAAATAAGGGCCGACGGTGAGCCCTGAGGAGCCGAGGCCGTTGGCGATGTAAAGGCCGGTAAAGCCGGGAAGTACCCCAAAGATCGGGAGAAACCCAGGTGTGCGCGGACGGAATCCAACCCGCGTTTCGATGTATGTGCAAACGGAGAGCCCTGGCGCAACGGTGAGCGCTTTGTCCAATAATTCGTGCATTCCTCCGGCGGTAGGGCGGACGTCCAAGCCTGCTTCATCTTCGTGTGTTGTTCCGATCACCATTCTACCTCTTGGAAAGGCGAGCATATACTGATTGCTCGGTGGCATGACAACAGGCCAATGGGACGTGTCGTGGTTCGGATGTTCTAAGTGAATGAGTTGTCCTTTTTGCGGTGTGACGAGCAGCTCGATGCCTAGAGGGCGAAGCAACTCGCCGGCCCAAGCGCCCGCCGTGATGATGACAGCTTCAGCGGCATAAGTCGTTCCATCCGCTTCCACGCCGATGATGCGCGTTCCCTGATGGAGAAGGCGAGCATTTCCACGAACATGAATGGCCCCGAGCTTTTGGGCCGCATTGAGAAGTGCAGTGCGCAGCGCTCGGCCGTTGACGCGAGCTCCCCCGCTTACATAAATGGCCTGATACCCATCAGCTAGTAGCGGAAACAACTCTTTTGCTTCCTTCGGATCAAGTTGCACGATGTCCCCGATTTCCGGTGCATCTTCGCGCCGTTTGAGAGCGCGCGCTTTCATCTGCTCAAGCTTTTGTTCATCCGTATGCAAGCAGAGCGTCCCGACGCGCGCATAGCCGGTTTCCGTTTCTCCATATGATTGCAGTTCTTCAATGAGGGAAGGATAAAACTTCGCCCCGCCTTTCGCCAATCGGTACCATTTTTGGTTGCGGCGCTGCGACAACCAAGGGCAAACGATCCCCGCCGCCGCATCGGTCGCCTGTCCTTTGTCACCGCGGTCGATGATCGTCACGGCAGCCCCTTCTTTCGCTAAGTGGTAGGCCACCGCCGCTCCTAAAATGCCAGCTCCGACAACGATGTACGATCCCATACTAACACCTTTTCCTTTTTTCTACTAGCATACCATACATAGTGCAAACGGAGAAGCTGCAGGGGAAGCTTGAATGGCTGATCGGTGAGCACAGTGCCGAAAAGCTTCCTTTTCTTAAAAGCCGCTAGGCATATTTTTTCCGTAAAAAATTTCGTCCATTTCTCTCTTCAGTTTGGCGGTCGTTTCCTCTACTTCTTGTTTAGATAAGGCATCTTTCGTATGTCCGAATAGATAGTTGTCTAAATCAAACTGCCGCAGCTTGCATTTTGTATGGAAAATGTTCTCTTGATAAATGTTCACGTCAATCATATCGTACTTCTCACGAATATCTTCTGGAATATAATTTTGAATCGATGTAATATCATGGTCAATAAACAATTTGTATCCGTGAATGTCACGTGTAAACCCGCGCACGCGGTAATCGATTATCATAATGTCGGCTTCAAACGACTGAATCAAATAATCGAGCGCTTTTAACGGCGAAATTTCTCCGCAGGTGACGACGTCAATATCGGCACGGAACGTACTAATTCCATCACTCGGATGGTATTCTGGGTATGTATGAACGGTAATATGGCTTTTATCAAGCGAAAGCACGACTGCCTCAGGCAACGGCGCCTCGGCTTGCGGCACTTCTACAACCGGCCCTTCGGAAACGAGCATCGTCACACTTGCGCCTTGCGGAACGTAATCTTGTTTGGCGATGTTTAACACATGGGCGCCGATGATGTCGGCGACGTGTTTCAAAATGTTTGTCAGCCGCTCGGCGTTGTAAACATCGTCGATATAGGAAATATACGCTTCCCGCTCCTTGGGTGTTTTCGTATAGCAAATATCGTACATATTGAAGCTGAGCGACTTCGTCAAATTGTTAAACCCGTGCAATTTCACGTGCGGTGTGTCGTTCATGGCTTAGATCATCCCTTTCGTTTTTTCTTAATTTGTCCGATTTGCACCCAATATAGTTGCTGTTTTGTGTAGAAAGGAATGGAGGCCAACTTCTCACTGCTAGATGGGCTCGATGGTTCTGTAAACAATCGGGTCTCTAGGCCAAAGTCGGCAAGAGCGGTGGACAAACACAATTATATAGAAAAAAGGACACCCCTTAGGCCGTTTCATGGCCGTTTGGGGTCGTCCCGCTTCAACTTGCTTGTTTTGCTTCATAGTCCCGAATCACCGAACGGACGATATGCAGCGAATCCCACTCGCCGCCGGAAAAAAAGATGATCGGGTACTTTTTCGGAAACAGGAGCGCCTGAATTTGTTTTGGCGGCGTTCCTTTTTCGTATAGGTCGATGATCGTGCCTTGGAGTTCAAGCAAATAGTCGAGCTTTCGCTGCAACGCCTCACGCCCGTTCGGGAGATAGCCGGCATGGGCGCAAAAGACGTCACCGAAATCGTACGTCAACACGTGTTGCAAGGAGGCGATGATCGTCGGAATGTCCTCCTCACGCAAGATGACTTTCGTTTTCTCTTGGCAGTATAAGTCGCCGCTAAACAGCTGCCCCGTTTCGCGGTTCAAAAAGACGACATGATCGATCGCATGGCCGGGCGTTGGGATCACATCCCACGTTGCGTTCCGGGAGGAAAACGTGGCGCCGATGGGTTTGGCGGCAAACGGGTCACGCTTTCCCCAAAAGATTTTCCGATACAATGGATAGTCCGCCTTTTGCCGGCAATACTCGATCATCGGCTCATTCATATAGATGGGCAATCCCATCGTTCGCTGCAAAAACGCCGCACAACCGGTATGGTCTTCGTGAAAATGAGTGATCACGACTTGGTCGATGTCTTGCTGTTGGAAAAACGAGGTGAATTCGTTTTCCATCGATTTTGCGCCGGTGTCAATCAAGACGCCGTCAACGACGAAGCAACGGACGGCAAGCCGAACACCTTGAAACATGGCCGTTCCTTTGGCGATATGCACATGTTGGACTATGTCCGTTTCAAACCGTTTTTTGATCACTTTATTGATCCACATGGTGAACGTCCCTCCTTTTATGCGGAGATGCTGGCACCATTATACCACAAAGAATGAATGTTCATTCATTTTTTGTTGTCAAATGGATCGATCAATCATCGTGTATGTCTGGGCGATATCAAAACAAAGCCTACGATAGTTCAACTGATTTCAATGATAAGCTGGTGAATATTCCTTATTTTTGGGGGAGTAGACGTTTGGTCAAGATGAACCATTAGAAAAAAGAAAGGGATGTTTCCTAGTACAGGAAGTATGGTAACATAATAGAAAATGATTTACATAGAAGAAGACACTCCATTTCGGCTTAACTAAACGAAAAAGGGAGAGGAAGAGGCGATGGATGCAGGGATGATAGCCTTTTTCGTGGCCATGGGATTTGCGCTTATTGTGCATGGCGGGCTTTGGTATTTGATTGTGAAGAAAAAGCGATATGAACTTATTTCCGGATTTGCGCTCCGTCCAAAGGAAGAGCAGGAGCTATTAATGGAAAACGGCTATGTGGAAGCAACGGGGAAATTGCTTTTCTATTCATGGTGGCTGCTGTTTATTGCCGTGTTAGCATACATATTTCGTTTACCGTATGTATTTGAGATTGGGTTAGCTGTTTTTCTCGTTTTTTTGCTTGGCGGCACTATTTACATTCAACGTTATGAAGTGAAACGGAAACGAAAAAAATATATTTGGCTTACAAGTGGAATTGCAGTAGCGGTCATCGCTTTGATTGTCGTGCTAGGATATTATGGGTTCCGGGAAAACGAAGTAGTCGTCCAGCCCGGGAAGTTGATTGTCATGGGAGAATATGGGGAAGAGTGGTCGACTCGCGACATTGAAGAGGTTCAATTATTAAAAGAGCTGCCAGAGGTCGTCTTTAAGGCCAACGGATTTGCGGCATATGGCCGATTGAAAGGGGAGTTTGTTCTTGAAAAACCGTACGGCAGGGGCAAGTTGTTTATCGTTAAGTCATCTTCACCGTATTTGTATGTGAAGCGGAGAGACGGGGCATACATCATGCTTAATCGCCGCACACCGGAAGAGACAAAGGAATTGTTCCAAGCGTTACAACAGCAGATAGATGATGAGCGTTCCTCCCAGTAAACGTCGGGCGATAGCAAGGGGAAGGAGGTCAGGATTGCATCCGTCCCATGAACGGTTGGTTATATCATCAGAAACGATGTCGGCACGATCATCGAAAACGAATTCGCCGCTTTTAGGGAAATGAAGAGAAGCATTGTAATGAAGAAAAGCCATTCCGAAAAGGCATGAGTGCGTTCGGAATGGCCTTTTTCCGATTTGGACGTCAGTAGGCTGTCCAGCCGGAATCGGCGACAATGACGGCACCGTTGATGAAGCTCGAGTCATCAGAAGCTAGAAACAGGGCGATTTTTGCGATTTCCTCCGGCTCGCCGGTGCGTGGATTCAAATGGGAACCAGCTGTGGCCCGCTCCATTCCGAACGGATGGGGAGCGGTGATCGTTGCGCCGATGTTG
>Ga0310826_101295_pt1 | contig 13576 bp, 11 predicted proteins | sample WT_ome_FD_201306 | JGI IMG/M metagenome (GOLD analysis project Ga0310826, IMG submission 201306) | Sorghum-adapted microbial communities enriched on wild type (WT) sorghum from Joint BioEnergy Institute, Emeryville, California, United... ... | reverse complement strand
TTCTACAATCGCAAACGAGTCCATTCGGCGATCGGGTATCTCACACCCATTCAATGCGAACAAATGTACGATTATGTTGCGTAATTTTCTCGATTCCATGTGTCCAATCTATTGACAGAGGTCCACTATCCATAACGATTTAATCCCATTGATTGCGGATAAGTTGGACATAACATTTATCCGTGCGATACCATCTTGACTAGCAGAGCTAAAGGAATAACTATTTAAGAAATTGCCATACATGACGAATAAAATTAATGTAGCTCATCAAAAATAAATTTACTTCGTTATTAGACTAGAAGGGGCAGAATGATGTGGAATTCCGAAGCTGATTTCGTTCAAACTTTCCTTTCCTCAAAAGGAATTATTAATCGACTGACAAAAAGAAACTACAAAATATTAACAGAAGTAAGGACAGGTTTTGGTCGCCCGGATATTCTTATCATAGAATATAATCCAAAAGTTATAGAAGCACGATTACATAAACTTAATCGTAGTGCGGGAGTTTTTTCAACAAAATCTGCATTCGCATTATCATACTTATCTACTTGCCGTTGGGTAACGGTTGATAACTTGGGAAAATTTCTTAATTGCCATGGTAATCAATTGAAAACAATTATTAGCATACTTATAGGTCGTGGATTGTTAGAGACAAAAGATCATTTGGTAAAGTTAAGACCCCGAGGTGAAATTTTGGCAATAGAACGAGTATGGGCTTTTGAAGCAAAATTATCTCATTGGAAAGAAGCTATAGAACAGGCCGAGAGGCACCTTTGGTTCACCCGAGATTCATATGTATTAATGCCAACTATACAAAAAGATTTAATTAATACAATTACTCGTGAATGTGGTAAAAGGGGTATAGGTTTAAGTTTCTTTAATGTGCAGACTGGTTTCGATACAGTTGTTAAACCTGCTAAATCGGGTGTAAGAAATTCTCCGTTTCTTTGGATGTTAAATGAAATGATCGTTGGAGGAAATAATGGTGGAACATCTGTTCTATCCTGACTCATCTGCTTTAATAAATGCCTTTCCAGAAGTAAAAATTGAACGAAAGCTTGGCGAAGGTGGTCAGAAATACGTCTATAAAGCAAATACAGAACAAGAAGGTACAGTTGCTTTAAAAATTATCAAAACGAATCAGCAATTGGAAAGGACGATTCGGGAAATCAATGCGGCTTCCAGTTTTAGTCCCCCAAGATTCCCCAAAATCTACAGATATGGACATAGTAAGGTTGGAGATATTGAAGTAGTCTTTATTGTTGAAGAATTCATTGATGGGATAAGTCTACGAGAACGAATTAATCAAGGAACGTTACCAGAGCAAGAGGCGTTAAAGATTGGCTTTGAATTGCTTTTAGCATTATGTGAGATTTCAAACAAAAATTTAGTCCATAGAGATATTAAGCCGGAAAATATTATGTTAAGGAATTCTGGGGAAGTTGTTTTATTGGATTTTGGTATAGCAAGGCACTTGGAACTGAATAGCTTAACTCACGATCTTGCTTTGATTGGCCCACTTACTCCTGGATATGCCGCACCCGAGCAAATTAATAATGAAAAACGAAGTATATCCCCAAGAACCGATCTTTTTGCATGGGGAATAGTCATGTATGAAATGATATCGGGTAGCAATCCATTTACCCAATCTTGTTCTACCGGTAATGAAGCACTTATTAGGACATTAAATTTTACGCCCAGAAGATTAGGAATTTGTAGTTCTGAGCTTTCAAAAGTTATTGATTGGTGTATGAAAAAACAGGTTCATCGTAGACCACCTAGTCCTGCTTTTGTTCTTGAATATTTGAAGAGGGTGTTGTTATGACTAGATTTTATCTTCAACAAGGACATGGAATGCTAGCTTTAAATATTGAATTTGTTGAAAGAAATCCTAATACAGGGGTCATTTTGTCCCCGCGAAATTGTACACGGGAACAAATTGAACGACATGCAGTCGAATTGCACGAAAGAAATGCTGTCGTGTTATTTGATCCGCAATTCTACCAACCGCGTACTGAGCGAGAGAACATTTTAAATTATCCGTATTGGGAAGGAATAAATTTTGATACAGTAGAATTTGCTTCTGCTGGTGCATCAGAATTATGCAGGGGAGTTATAAGATATCAAGTTGAACAATTGAATGTTACGGAAATTATTTTACCAGGACGATATACAAACGCGGTTTCGGAAGACTGGCTTAATACTCATTATGTTTTCGCAGAAACAGCAAATTCCTTAAACCTAGATCGTCCAGTATATTCAACAGTTTCGATTGGGCCAGATATTATTGGAAATCGAGAAATGTTTGATCGAGTTCTTAATGAAGTTGTCACATATCCAGTAGATGGAGTTTATTTTATTGCTAAGTCACCTAGGGATTTTTTGGTTAATGATGAAGTGTTTCTTTACAATATTTTAGATGGTCTTTTAAGTTTGAGATTGTCCGGAAAAAAAGTGTTAGTAGGATATAGTAATCAACAATGTTTAATATATGCATGTGCAGGTGTTAATGCAATAGCGTCAGGTAATTTCAGAAATGTACGTTCATTCGATCCAACTACTTTCGATGTTCAAGAAAATAATGATAGACAAAGAGCTATTTGGTATTACGATGCAAATACATTATCCGAGTTTCGATTACAAGCACTTGGATTAGCATATCAGCGTGGACTAGCGGGGAGATTTGGGCCATTATGTGATTATTGTCGGCCTTTACTTGAATCAACGAATCCAGCGAACGTACCTTGGGGAGAACCCCAAGCATTTAGACATTATCTTACAGAGATCAAACGCCAGTGGGAATTATTATGTGATATTCCGATATCTGGAAGAATTGACCATGTAATTAATCTTGTAGAAAATGTCGAACAACAACTCGTTGATTTAGAAGAAAGAGGATTTCGTTTGGGAGACAGGTCTTTTAAACCTGTAATAGAACCAACACTTAATGCATTACATTCATTTAAAGCAGACAGACAGGAAGACATAGAACAGCTTGCTTATCTTCCTGAGTAAGTTAAACGGCAACAAACAACAACAATCTCTGGCTCTGGCCGCCTAAAAACGGCCTCCAGGCTTCTGCTTGGCATCGCCCATGTGCCGGGTAGGGGCTAAACCGTAGTGGGCTACGCCGCCCGGTCTCCGCCTGGGGCTGACGGAAGAGGACAATCAGGCTGGCCCGAAGGGAAGCCGGTGACGGGGCGTCCCGAGGGCGAGATTAAAACTGTCACTACACCCGTAGAAACTTGTGTGGCGTTATCTTCGGACACGGGTTCAAATCCCGTCGCCTCCACCATGTAAATCCACAACCGCATGAGGTTGTGGATTTTTGCGTTCTTGGAGACGCTAGAACCCGAGTTTGACAGTAAGCCCCTAAAAGTAGGCACCCTCTTGGGTGCTGTGGATAACTGAATTCCAGATTTGTCGCGGCTTTTCGGACTTTTCCACAGGCACTACATCGCGAAAAAATACGAAAACCTGTAGGCACTAAATTTCTGTTGATAACTCGATGTTTTTGTTGCATTTCTTGTAGTATATACGCTACCATGTAGATATGTACATACGAACGATCTCTCGTAAAAACAAAAATGGTTCGGTCACCCGTTACGTCCAGCTTGCCCATAATGTGCGAAATCCGGTGACCGGAACGCCGCAAGCGAAAGTCCTGTACCATTTCGGCCGCGCTGACGAACTGGACATGGAAGGCTTAAAGCGCCTTGCCGCCAGCATTCACCGCTTTGTGGGTGAATCGCAGGCGCCTTCTCCATCCTCACCGTCATCCGCATCGGTCACGCTGCTCAGCAGTCGTTCGCTGGGCGGTGTGTGGTTGCTCGATCAACTGTGGAAGAAGCTTGGTATCGGAGAAGCGATCACACGCCGACTTGCCGATCGGGAATACCGCATCCCGGTGGAACGCGCCATCTTTGCCATGGTGGCCAACCGGGCGTTGGCACCCAGCAGCAAGCTGGCCATTGAAGATTGGGTGGATCGTGAAGTGGTCATTCCGGATCTTCCGGCGTTTGACGTGCAGCATGGCTACCGGGCGATGGATTTCCTGCTGGAGTCGGATGAAAGCATTCAGCGCGAAGTGTTCTACACGGTCGCGGATTTGCTGAACCTGGAAGTCGATCTGCTGTTCTTCGATACGACCTCCACGTACTTTGAAACGGAAGAGGACGACGAAGACGATTTTCGCAAAACCGGTTATTCGAAAGACCATCGCCCCGACCTTCCGCAGGTGGTCATCGGTTTCGCGGTGACGCGTGAGGGCATCCCGATTCGCTGTTGGGTATGGCCGGGCAATACGTCGGATATGAACGTGGTGCCGCAGGTGAAGAAAGATCTGATCGGGTGGAAACTTGGGCGCGTGATTACCGTCGTCGACCGCGGTTTCTCCTCCGAAGACAATCTGCGCGTGCTGCAGCAGAGCGGCGGTCACTACATTGCCGGGGAGAAAATGACGTCGGGCAAGCCAGCAGTGGAAGCGGCACTGGCACATCCAGGACGATTCAAAACGATCCGCGACAACCTGGAAGTCAAGGAAATCGTCGTGGGAGATGGCGAAGCGCGCAAGCGATACGTGCTCGTCCGCAATCCGGAAGAAGCCAGGCGGGATGCCGCCCGGCGCGAAGCGCATCTGGAGCGGCTGCGCACGGAGCTTGCCCGGTTGAAGGAACTGGACGGCGAAGCGCATACCAAGGCCCATTGCCGTCTGCACAGCCACCCGACGTACAAACGTTATCTCAAGACCGACAAACGCGGCAATCTGCGGATCGATCTGGCAGCTATCAAAGCGATGGAACATCTGGACGGCAAGTACTTGCTGCGTACCTCAGACGACACGTTGTCCGCGGAAGATGTGGCACTCGGATACAAACAGTTGCTACAGGTGGAAGCTGCGTTTCGCACACTGAAGCAATCGCTGGAACTGCGACCGATCTATCACCGAAAAGAAGAACGGATTCGCGCACATGTCTTGCTTTGCTGGTTAGCCTTGATGCTCATCCGGATTGCAGAAAATCGAACCGGCCAAACGTGGCGCGAGATTCGTTCGCTCATGCAGACGTTGCATCTGGTTGAATACCGTTTGGATGCCGGAAAGCTACGACAACGGACGGAATTAACAGACCAACATCGGGCCATTGTTTCAGCCTTGCAAATTGCAGAACCCCAGCAAATATGGGACATTTCGCTCTCCTGACTACTCAAAAATGTAGGCACCACACGAAGTTATCCACAACCGCCGCATCCCTTGACCCGCTTGGGTTTGTGGCGGTTTGTGCATCTACTGACTGTCGAACTCGGGTAGAAAAGCGATGAGCCAAGTCCATTGTTAACTGTTGATTCGGCTTAAAAGAAAAAAGAGGAGAATTACATTACGATCATTCTCCTCAAAAAGCCCCTATAACGTTTAACGGATTCGTTGATTATGAATGCAATTCAGCTCTGATTTCGACCGCTGCCTGCACGAGATTGCGCAAGCTTGCCCATGTCTCGGCTTCTCCCCGCGTCTTCAATCCGCAATCCGGATTCACCCACAAGCCATCGGAACCGAGTGTACGGACCATCCTCCGAATGGCTTGCTTTATTTCGTCCACATCCGGGATACGGGGAGAATGGACATCGTAGACGCCCGGTCCCACATTGGTCTGAAAACCGCTCTCCTTCAGCGTATCAACGATCTCCAGATTGGAACGGGCTGCTTCGAAGGTAATGACATCCGCATCCATGGCATCGATCTCCCGAATCATGTCACCGAATTGGCTGTAACACATGTGGGTATGAATCTGCGTTTCCGGCTTGACGCCGCTGTGCACGAGCCGGAAAGCCGGGATCGCCCAGCTCAGGTATTGTTCATACCAATCCGACTTGCGGAGAGGCAGCTTCTCCCGGATCGCCGCTTCATCGATTTGAATAATATCAATGCCATGGGCTTCCAGGTCCAGCACCTCATCGCGGATGGCGAGCGCAATCTGGAAAGCCGTTTCTTTCGGAGACAGGTCCTCCCGGGGAAACGACCAGTTCAGAATCGTCACGGGACCGGTTAGCATGCCTTTGACAGGCTTGTTCGTCAGCTGATTGGCGAATACGGCGTATTCGACGGTGATCGGCCGGGATCGGCGGACGTCTCCCCAGATAATCGGCGGCTTGACGCACCGGGTCCCGTACGACTGCACCCAACCGTTTTCGGTAAACACAAAACCTTCCAGACATTCGCCGAAATACTCAACCATATCGTTCCGTTCGAACTCGCCGTGCACAAGCACATCAAGGCCAATTTCTTCCTGGCGCCTGATGCATTGCCTGATCTTGTCGAAGATAAATTGCTTGTACTCCGTTTCAGAAATGGATTTTTTCCTGCAGGCCGCCCGAGCGGCCCTGACATCCGGCGTTTGCGGGAGAGATCCGATTGTGGTGGTCGGGAGCGCGGGAAAATGAAACTTTTGCTTCTGGATCTCTTTCCGTTCCGGTCGCTCCGGCAAACGGGTAAAATCGCGATCCGTCAAAGCGGCCACTCTTGCCCGGACTTCCTTGTCCGGTTCGCAGCGCACGCCCGCAAACCTTTCTTCATTATGTTTATACCACTCCGTCTCCAACGGATTGCCGTCGGACAGAATTCGTTTCAGTTCCGACAACTCCCGGAGTTTCTCTTCGGCAAAAGCAAGATAACGGGTATATTCCTTCGATAACCGGGTCTCGCGCTGGATTGAATAGGGTACATGCAGCAAGGAACAGGACGGTCCGATGACGACATTTTGGGCAAATTGCTGAATGTCTTGTATCGTCTGCAGTACATCGGCGTAGCGGCTCGCCCAGATGTTTCGGCCGTTTATGACTCCTGCAAATAACGTCTTTTCCTTGGCAAAACCATACTGTTTAAGAAGTGACAGGGACTGGGTGCCGTCCACGAAATCCAGTCCGATGCCGTCGAAGGGGAGTGTCTGAAGCGTTTCATAGCAGTCACGCACATCACCAAAATAGGTTTGGACAAGCACCTTCACCTCTCTTTTGGCGGACAGCAGCGGACGGTAGAGTTCCGCAAACATACGGATATCCTCCGGCGTCAAATCGGTCACCAGATACGGCTCATCCAGTTGAATCCACCGGGCTCCCTGTTTCCCGAGCCGATTCAGGAGATCCTGATAAGCCCTGACGATGTCGGCCATGACATGTTCCGCTTTCTTGCGCCCGGTAAATTTGGCCAATTTGAGCAAGGTGAAGGCGCCGACAAGCACCGGTTTGGTTTCCAACTTCTGGCGCTTGGCTTCCTCGTACTCGTCGAATATTTTGCTGCCGGCAACCTGAATCTGTACGGAATCTTCGATCTCCGGCACCAGGTAATGGTAGTTGGTGTTAAACCATTTTTTCATGGCCAGTGGTTTCACATCGCCCCGCGGCCCCTGATACCCCCTTGCCATCGCAAAACAGGTATCGAGAGGATCGAGTTCCAGGGCACGGTAACGCTCCGGAATCAGATTGAACAACACGGCCGTATCCAGCACATGGTCGTAATAGGAGAAGTCGTTGGACGGAATGAAATCGATCCCGTGATGTTTTTGCACATTCCAATGCGCGCTTCGGAGGTTGGCGGCAACCCGGTTCAACTCTTCACGGTCCGACTCGCCTTTGAAATATTTCTCTGCGGCGAACTTCAATTCCCTTGAAGCCCCGATTCTCGGGTAGCCGATGACAGACGTCAGCAAGATCCTCACTCCCTCCCGGGTCTTGTTTTTTACACCAGATTATAGCGAGCGGGACGGGGTATCGGGAAATACGCAGTTCTGATTGCTGACCATAGTTTTTTTCTATGGCGAAAATGCCCGGTGAATCGTAGATACAAAAACCAGCATGAAATCGATATATTGAAGGTGAATGACGAATGGACACAAGATATTGTGTTTGCGTGAAGAATGTGTTAGGATGAAATCGTTCCATACAACTTCATAGGTGCGTATTGGTCAGGTACTGCGAAGGCGGTTTAATAGGGAAGCCGGTGCAAATCCGGAGCTGTCCCCGCAACTGTAACGCCGACGAACGTTCGCATCCACTGTGCGGCATGCATGGGAAGGGAACGGGAGGATGAAGCGAAGCCAGGAGACCTGCCTGACCAATCAAGCGTTTCCTTTCTTCGGGGATTGGGATAAGGAGCGGCTCGCACGTGCGGATGTGATCCGGACACGCCTTGCCGTCGTGATTTCGGCGGGCGCGCTGATCATCTTCATGCCTTGTACTTGCCGTTTCAAGCATCCTCGGGAGAGGATGCTTTTTATATTGCTATCTACACAGAAAAAGGAGGAGCTTCCCCATGAAACTGTACACGAAAACCGTCTGTCCGCGATGCCTGTGGATCAAATCCGAGGTGCAGCGTTCAGGCAAAGAAGTGGAAATCGTCAACATCGATCACGACGCAGCGGCCAGGGAGCGGCTCGTTCAGGCCGGGATCATGACGGTGCCGGTATTGGAATCCGACGGCGAGTTCTGGATCCGCACCGAGGACATCATGGAGAAGCTGGGGGTTGCCGACAGATGATCGCTTATGCCAGCCGCACGGGCAATGTCCGATACATTTTGTCGCAACTGCAATTGCCGGGCATCGAAATCGGCGAGGATACGATGATCGGGGAACCTTTCCTTCTTCTGACCTATACGGACGGTTTGGGGGATGTGCCGCCCATCGTGCAACGGTTCATGGACAGAAACGGAAAATATTGCCGGGGCGTTGCGGTCAGCGGCAACCGGAATTTCGGCCATTACAACTTCTGCCGGGCCGGAGACACGCTGGCGGCGCAATGGAATATTCCGCTGGTGAGAAAGATGGAGCTGCGCGGATTTCCTTCCGACTACGAAGCAATCCGGCGATTTTACCGGGAACAAATCGAAGAAAGGAGCGCAGACCGGCATGAAGTCGTATTTGCGACTCAACAATGAGGTACTGCACCATTACAACCGCACGGGCAAACTGGATCTTGCCAAGGACAAGGAAGCGGCCAGGCGGTATTTCCTTGAGCATGTCAACGTGAAAATGCGCTATTTTATCGATCTGGAAGAAAAAATCCGCTATCTCGTTGAAGAGGGCTACTACGAGAAAGAATTTCTGGAACAGTACGACATGGCATTTATCGAAAAGCTATTCCAACGGGCATACAGCTACAATTACCGTTTTCCGTCCTTCATGAGCGCGAGCAAATTCTATGAAAGCTATGCGATGAAAAGCAGAGACGGTACGGAAATTTTGGAGAAGTATGAGGACCGCATCGTCATCACCGCCCTTTATTTGGCCCGAGGCGACAAGGAACTGGCCGAACGCGCCGTCGATGCGATGATGACCGCCTATCAGCCGGCCACCCCGACGGCGCTGAACAGCGGCAAACGTTCCCGGGGAGAGTTGGTCAGTTGCTTCAAGCTGTCGATGGACGATTCGATGAACAGCATTGCGGCCAATATCGGCTACTGCCTGGAATTGTCCCGGCTGGGAGGGGGAGTGGGCGTCAATCTGACGGATATCCGTCCGCTCGGCGATCCGATCAAGGGCATTCATAACCGCGCCAGCGGCGTCATGCCCGTGGCCAAACTGCTGGAGGATGCCTTTTCCTATTCCAATCAGCTCGGCCAACGCAACGGATCGGGCGTCGTGTATCTGAACATTTTCCACGGCGACATCGAAAACTTCATTTCCTCCAAAAAACCGAACGCCGACGAAAAAATCCGCCTGAAGACCTTGTCCACGGGTATTATGGTGCCGAGCATTTTCTTCGAGCTGATGAAGCGGGACAAGGATATCGTGCTGTTCAGTCCATACGATATCTACAAGGAATATGGCAAACGGATGTCGGAGATCAGCATGACCGACATGTACTACGAGCTGCTGGACAATCCGAACATTCGCAAGCTGAAACGGATCAACGCTCGCAAACTGTATACGGAAATCAAAAAGGCCCAGTTTGAATCCGGGTACCCCTTCGAAATATTTGATGACAACGTCAACGCTCAGCACCCCTTGCGCAAATTGGGACGGGTGAAAATGTCCAATCTGTGCACGGAAATTTTTCAATACCAGGAGACGAGCGTCATCCGTGACCACGGCGTCGGGAACGAATACGGCATGGACGTATCCTGCAATCTCGGCTCGCTGGACATTCACCAGGCGACGCGGACGGATTTTGAAACGCTCGTGGATACGGCCATGCGGCTGCTCACCAACGTTTCGCTCATGACCGACATCCGCAATGTGCCGTCCGTCAGCAAGGCCAACCGGCTCATGCACTCCGTCGGGCTCGGGGTCATGAATCTGCACGGACATTTGGTTTCGCAAGGATTGGAGTATGGGTCGGAGGAGTCCATTCTGTTTGTGGATGCGTTCATGGAGGCGCTGAATTATTACTCGCTCCTTGCATCCATGCGAATTGCTCAAGAGCGGAAGGAGACCTTTTATGGGTTTGAAAAGAGCGATTATGCGGACGGGACCTATTTTGAACGGTATGTGAACAAGGAAGAGCGTAAGTTGCCGGATGCCGTGCTGCGCGCGTTGGGAAAGGTGCCGCTCATTACGAGACAGATGTGGACGGATTTGAAGGAGCAGGTCATGGAGCACGGCCTGTTCAACGCCTACCGGCTGGCGGTGGCTCCGACGGGCAGCATTTCCTATATCCGGAACTGCACGGCTTCCATCGCGCCGATCACGGAACGGGTGGAAATCCGCGATTACGCCGACAGCCGCACCATTTATCCGATGCCGTTTTTGAATGATGAGAACATGCACTTATATAAGGAAGCCTATGAAATCGACCAGTACCGGATGGTGGATCTGTACGCGGCGGCGCAAAAGCATGTGGATCAGGGCATTTCCATGACATTGTACGTAACCGATCAATGGACGACGGAACGTCTGGCCCGCCTGTATATCTATGCGTGGATGAAAGGAATCAAATCGGTCTATTATGTGCGGCAGCGGCTGCAAACGATTGAGGAGTGTGTGGCATGCTCAATCTGAAGCGATATGAAGCGGTGAACTGGAACCGCCATGGGCAGGATCTGGTGAAGGTGTTTTGGGATCAGCAATGGAGACAGATCTGGTTTCCGGAAGAAATTGCCGTGAGCAAAGATGTGAAGCAGTGGAGCCAGTTTGAACATCAGGAGACGTACAAGCAGGTATTGGCCGGACTGACGCTGCTCGATACGATTCAGACGAACGTCGGCATGAACGAAATTGCCCGCTGCGCACCCGACTTGCAGGAAAAGGCGTTGTATACGGTGTTCGCCTCCTTTGAAGCGATCCATGCGAAATCGTATTCGTATATTTTCACCACGTTGTGCACAAACAGTGAAATTGATGCCATCTTTGAATGGATCAAGCGCAATGACTATTTGCAATACAAGGCGAACCGGATCAGCGATGTGTATGGTTCGATTCGGGAAGACGACCCGGTTTCCCTGTGGAAAGCGATGTTTGCTTCGGTGATGCTGGAGTCTTTCCTGTTTTATTCCGGTTTCTTTTATCCGCTTTACCTGGGCGGCCAAGGAATGCTGCGCAACAGCGCGGAGGTTATTTCCCTCATCTTGAGGGACGAGTCGATCCACGGGGTGGCCGTCGGATTTTTCGCGCAGCAGCGGTTCAGGCAATTTCCGGATTCGCTGAAAGAGGAGCTGACGGTCTGGGGCTATGAGTTTTTGCTTGATTTGTATCACAATGAGCTGGAATATACGAATGACGTGTACGCGGAAACCGGCCTCGGTCCCGAGGTGAAAAGCTTTGTCCGTTACAATGCCAACAAGGCGCTGATGAATCTCGGGATGGACACGATGTTTCCCGATGAGGAGATTAATCCGATCGTCATGAACGGCATCCGGAATGAAGGCTCGACCTATGATTTCTTCTCGCAGAAAGGCTCGACCTACGCGGTGGCCAAAGTGGCTCCCATCACCGATGAAACGTTCCGTTTCTGAAGATGAAAAGGTGATGATCGTGTGACACTGCAGCAGCTCAAGTATATTCTCGCCATCGTGAATTGCGGTTCGATCAGCGAAGCAGCGAAACAACTGTACATTTCGCAGCCGAGTTTGTCCAATGCGGTGAAAGAAATCGAGGAAGAGTTCGGCATTGAAATCTTTTTGCGTACTTCCAAGGGAATCGCGCTGACCAGCGAAGGTGTCGAGTTTTTGTCCTATGCCCGCCAGGTGGTGGAACAGGCCGAACTGATGGAGCAAAGGTATTTGAACAAGAAACCGTCCAGAAAACTTTGCTCCATCTCCACCCAGCATTATGCGTTTGCCGTTCAGGCGTTTGTGGAGCTGTTGAAATCGCTGGACGAAAATGAATATGAATGCACGCTGCGGGAGACACGGACGCATGAAATTATTGAAGATGTCTGCCATTTGCGAAGCGAAATCGGCATATTGTACCTAAGCGAGTTCAATCGGAAAGTCATCTACAAGTTGTTGCGGGACCATGATCTTAAATTTCATCCGTTGTTTACCGCAAAGCCCCATGTGTTCATCAGTGCCCGCCACCCTCTGGCCGACAGGGAGATGCTGGATTTGGACGAACTGGACGATTATCCTTGTCTCGTGTTCGAACAAGGCGAGTATAACTCGTTTTATTACGCGGAAGAAATTTTGAGCACCAGAAATTATCGCAAAAAGATACTAGTCAGCGATCGCGCGACGTTGTTCAATCTGTTGATCGGCCTGAACGGATATACGATCAGTTCCGGAGTGCTGAACCAGGATGTGTACGGAGGACTGATCAAGCCCGTGCGGCTTCGGACGGACGAGGACATGCTGATCGGTTATATTGTGAATCAAAAAACCGTCTTGAGCAATCTCGCACAACAATATGTGGCTCAACTGAAAGAAGTCATTGTCCGCGCCGGATACTCGCTGATGAGCTGAGGGTGAAAGTTTCATGCATTGGAGACAGGGATGAAAGCAACTGGAAAAAGCTTGCTTGTGGATTGATGAATTGTGGATTTGCCATACCACGGATCGCCTCCACCATGCAAATCCACAACCGCATGAGGTTTTCTCAATCAAGCGTAAGGGTCATACGGCAAGGAGCCTCGGGCGGGGAACCGCCGGACGAAGGCTCCTTTCTTGTAGGGTTCTGGCGGCCCAATCCCATTTGTCATTTGTAACCGCTGCCGATTGGCGCGAGTCCGGGAAACCGGACTTTTTTGGTTTTCACCATGTCTCCAAATTATAAAAAAACGACTTCTATCCCAAAAGACCGCCGGGCGGGTTCGGGTTTACACTGAAAGCAATTGGAAACGGATACAACGGGGAGATCCAAACATGTCCATGAAAACCGTCGAACTGTTACGGCGCGTTCTCGTCTGCGGATTGCTGATCGCGGGCAGCATCGTGTTTATCATGCCGCTCGCCTGGCTGCTTTCCACGTCGCTGAAGGGGGACACCGGACTGTTCCAGATTCCGCCGCAATGGATTCCGGAAACCTTCCTGTTACTGCTAATGCATAATGTCCGGCAATTGACGGCGTAAGTTGTCCTGTTGGTGATGGTCATTCTGTCCGCACCAAGATGGCGAAAAAGGGAGAATTACGACAATTCTCCCTGGATGACGC
>Ga0310826_101283_pt1 | contig 13750 bp, 13 predicted proteins | sample WT_ome_FD_201306 | JGI IMG/M metagenome (GOLD analysis project Ga0310826, IMG submission 201306) | Sorghum-adapted microbial communities enriched on wild type (WT) sorghum from Joint BioEnergy Institute, Emeryville, California, United... ... | reverse complement strand
CCGTATCTCATGTTTCAATCACTTACAGATACGTTCAAAACCACAAAAAAGCCTGCAAAATCGGGCATCTCTATCAGCATGTTTCAGCCCTGATCCAATATCGATTTATCCCAGCATACCTTTCATTCTTGATACGCGAGCATTTTCAAAGCAACACGTTTGTCGTTGGCCTCCGGGAGTATTGCGCTACCGGAGGTCGACGAAAGTTACAAGCAGCAAATGATTTGAGTGCTAGTTACCGTGTACTTCAACACAGATTCGACCTGTATTCATCCATGAGCCGTCATCAATGCCGATCCATTCCCCCATTCTCAACAGAGGCATGAACGGCTCAAGTGATCCGGTGTATACGGCGTACCCGACAATACCACCGTTTTTTCCTGATCCATCATGGCCGGAAGGTGGGGTTTTCCGCCACTTCAGCTTCATCTTTACCAACCGGACGCGCTCCATCGCTTCTCTAGTGCCAAGCACATCCCGGATATTCCTGACGGTCAGATCTTCGGGCAACAATTCAACCATCCGCCGCCACAGACAGCCGAACAAGGTCGAAAACTCTGGAATCACACTGCTGGTGCCGCTGTAAGCCAGGTTGATCGGAGACACAAATTTGATCGTGATACTCGAGACCTTCCCGTCAAATTCAGGATGAAGGACAGGAAGCGGCCCGACCAATTTCATTTCCAACCTTCGATCTTTCCCGTCATAAATTCGGTTGCCATCCGGAATTGCCAGAACCTCCAACAAGCTCAACTTTGAGGTTTCCGAACCATTCGGAACCAATTCCATTCCGTCCAGGGCAAACACCACAAACGGCAACAATTGAACGCTTTCGCCCGCAAAAGCGAAATCAACCGTCAGTCTTCCGTTTCGCCATCCCGATGGTCCGGGATAGTGAAGCACGAAATTCGGCGCACGATCCCTGCCCATCAATCGATTGTAAGGACAATCCCGGTCATGGCTCCGTTGCGGAATCGCCTCGCCACCGCATGTGCACGCCAATCTTTTTAACGTATGCTCAAACGCACGGCAAAAAGCTGCCCGAGATGGCACCTTACCATCGGTCGACGAATCCGTTTCAAAACAAGCGCGGAATGCATGGATGTTCAGCTGCTTAACCATGTGTTTGATCAAAGTGTCTACATGCAACTCGGAAGACATCCTCATTCTGAGATTGTAGAAAATCCGTATTTCTCGACAAATTTCTTGTTTAGAAAGTCAATGAAATCGTCAATGGCTTTTTGGAATTTGGAATTTCCTCCTTCAAGTCCAAAATACTCCGCCAGAATGGCCTTTGTCTTCTGATGCCAATCTGTTCCCAGATAATCCATAACTTCTTCGCGCTTGGTTCCCCGAAGCTGGTGCACGCGAATATTTCGTATTTCGGCGTAGAATCTTTCCATTCTAATAAACCATGCCGAATTGGCAAACTTCGCCCATTTGTCATGACTCCTCAATACCCTCGAGCAAAAATGGCGGTCCGATTCCTTATCGTCATGGTTCTCGACAACCGGCTTCAACCAATCCGGAAGATTTCCCTGCTTCTTCAGAAATTGACCCCATTTTTTCTTGTCCACATTCCGGCTAGCCAACGAATATCCGATGGCATCGAAGAAAGCTACCTGAATTACCCATTCGTAAAAACTTCCCGAAACATATGCAAACTCGTTCCATTGCTCGCTGTCCCAGAAAAAAAGAACCTTGTGCAGATACTCGCTCATCAGTACCTTCAGTTCCACAGCAGAAGCCGTATCCGCATCCAGCCGTTGATACTTTTCCATCCCCCGTTCAAACATCTCGAGTTCCCGCTTCATCCGGTCCAGAAATGGCTCACCGGTGAAAGCCGATTGACAGCGGCGAAGAATCTGAAGCGCTCTGTCAAAACAGAACAGGTAACGCTCATGAAGCAACTGAATCCAGTCTTGCGCCTCCTGGTTGCAACCACGCAGGAATGAAAATGAAACCGAGGACATCAGATGACCGGCTTCATTGAATTGACGGGATTCCAGCAACTTCTTGATCAATCTGAAAGTATCATCATGGCGCAAAAGCTCGACAGCCGGCAGTTGATGGATGACCGATCCGTTTCGGGCCAAGTGCACGGCAAAACATTCTCTTTTGCGCGGATAGTGAAGAGTACTATACCCCATGAGCAAATAGATGCTCATGGCCGGGGTTCCCGCCGTAAAACATGCATATATTTCATCCTCATCGCGAACGCCAAGCCGTTTCAGGTTGCCGGAGGTCATCTCGTCTTTATAGAGATATACCATTTGCTCATAATCGGCAGGGTTCCCGCGAACATGAATGCCTTCTACCGTGCAACGAATTCCAAAGAAATCGGTTTCCTGTGCCAAATACTGAATGACGCGATATGCCCAGTAAGTATCTTTGGCATGACCCGGCGCGCGTTCAGCCTGGTTCGAGTCTTGCTGGGTATAGTACACCACCATGATATCCGGCGGCAGCGACCTTTCGAGCAGATGCCCGACCAGCGCTTGAATCAAAGGAACGTCAAGATCGCCGAAATCACCGGTTTTCTGCAAATAGTGATACAACACTTCACAATCTTCGGAATAGTTTTTCAGGCGCCTTTCCTCAGGCTTCTTGTCTCTGTCAGATTTGTATTGAATATCAGAACCCCCGAGCGAAACGATGACCCATCTGCGCAAGTCGATCCTCTCCCAACTTCAAAGGCAGTGTCAATGCAAATGCGTATTGGATCACTTCCGAATGAACAGGAGAAATATTCCGCAGTATTCTACCGGACCAATTGCGGTGCGCATTGCTTCCCGCAAATACGGATCCCGGAACCAGACGGGTGAACGGACGCTTGAACGGATTGCCCGATACTGCCCACCCCTCGCCAAGTTTGCCGTACTTCGTATCAAGCCGGTAACAGCCATGGACCGGATCATGCGGGGACGGAACGCCGTGGCTCAACCACATGTGGGCATCCGCATCCGCCCGATTGAACCACGCGTCACGCGCAATATATTCCGCCACTTCAAAACGTCCCATGCCGACGGATTTCCGCTTCCCGAAACCGCCCAGTCCGGCCCGATCCAAATGGTGCTTCAGCCGTTCGAGTTCCCGCTTATCCTTCACTCTCGCATAGACGGAAATCGTCGTTTCGCCTTCCGGCAACCCGTACTGTTCCGTCGCATACAGTCCATCTTCATTCAGACTGCGATGACTGTAACGGTTAATGATGTTGTGATGAACGACGGACACACGCGGATCACCCCTGTCGGTTAACGATTCCAGATCATCGAATCGTCCCTGAAGAAGAGCTTCCCGATCGATCCAGCGAAGCGATTTTCGCTTCTTCGCCTCGATCGCCTCTTCAAGCTCGAGAACGGGCTTGTCCGGTCGGCGGATCGGCGGAAGCATCGGCCGGGGAAGCCATCTGCCAACAAACCCGTCTGACAGGACAAGAGGCGGTTCACCGTTTTCATCGAACGCCGCCAGCCATTCCTTCAGTACCTGTTCTCCCTCTTCATAGCGGATCGACCATGCAAAATGTCCGAACAGTGTATCGGCTTGCCAGGGCGTCATCCAATCGGACAATGGACGAATGACGATCTCAACGTATCGCATACGGCTCTCCGTTCAACGTGATATTGTCGAATACGATTTTCCCGTAACCGCGCGAACCGGAACCGCCTAGATAATCCTGTTCCAGGAGACGCATCGCCTCCGTCACAATTTTCAGATTCTCTTCCTCCTCGTTCGGGTACCAGTTAAAATTGCGGATAACAATTTCAAACTCGAATTCCGTACCGGCCGGCACCCGTTCATTGGTGCGCAACGTTCCGTGCTGGTGAGCAATCCCTGTCTCACGATGAATGGATGTTTCCTGTTTTTGTTCAAGAAATGAATCTCCGAGTTCTTCCCGCCGTTTGCGAAACAGTTCCTCCCATGCCGGCGTCAGGCGTGCATCCCGCACCAGAATCCGCGTAGGTCCAAAATTGTGGCTCGGATTCTTGTGCGGACCAAACACGCGGCTGATGGGACAATCCGTATCCTCCGTTCCATCCTCTTTCTTGCCGTCGTATGGATGCCCGCCAATCCCGATTTTCCCCAGTTTCAATTCCATTAGGCTACGCATTTTCCCCTTGAGTGAAGAACCTGGAATATACGGCATCATCGTGATTGGGTGCTTGATGACAGGATTGTCCAGACCGCCGATTTCCAGCGTCTCCCGCGATCCTCCGATACGTAACGCCGTCTCGCACCGGATGATGCCGCGAAGCACATGGTATCCAATCAGAGTTTTGGCCATGAAGCAACACCTCTTATTCTTTGAAGAATGCAACGACACATTCAAAATGTGATACGAACGTCTTGAATGCTTTCAAAGACTGTTCGGCGTGCGGAAGGTTGGCCTCGATGAATTGATAGAACAAGTACGGCGTGTTCCCCGCCTTGCGATTGGCAGCATAGTGAGCCTTCGGTTTGAGCTTCCAGATTCTTTCCCTGACTTGCTCGAACTCCAATCCTTCCGCGATCGAATGGATGATTCTGGCCTCATTGTAGAAGTTGCGCAAAGCGGAAGCCGTCATTTTGCCTTGCCTGAGTTTGACGGCCAACTCTTTCGGCCATTCGATGAACAACTGCTTCATTGGATAGCCGTTTTCGTCAAAATAACCTTGAGCCAGGTATCCATCCGGCAATGTCAGATGATTATCGTTTCTGCCGCCTCTTCCTCCCCTGCCTTGACCGCCACGGCCGTCGAATCGATTCTGTCCTTGATGGGACCCTCGGTTAACGTTGAATCCTTGATTCATGAATCTCCCTCTTTCGCTCGATATGCGGCAAACAGTCGATAGACTGCGGGCATGAGATACCAATCACGCGCCGCTTCATCATTCGGAAACCGTCTCAGGGATTCCGCCCACGCCAGCAGCTTCCGGCGTTCTTCCTTCAGTTCGTCCTTGATCGGCGTCTTTTCGGTCCTTCGAATGGCGTAATTGAGCAAAGCGTTGTAACGCAATCCGTCAATTTTGCCATCCCGGACGTAGGTTTCGCGCAGCTCCCACAATTCCAGCAGTCTGCGGATGAACTGGCTGCTACAAACACCCATATTCACCCATTCAGCCCATTGCTTTGCGCGTCCCCAGATCGTCGGGAGGTCGCTCCATTCCGCAGTAATTCCGCAGATCATCACCTGATTGCGTCCACTGTTCTCATTGGTGGGTCTGAACGGATTGGCCTTTTCCTTCGCCTCTTCCAACCGCCGGTCCGCTTCACGCGCAAATGTGGCGATAGGCGCCCTCGGTGGGACAAACAACAAACTAGCCGACAACGTGACTTCCCGATTTCCTTCCACGAATTGTTCGAACTCCCGTCTCATCCACACGGCAAAGTCGGGCAGCTCCGACCAGGGACCGATCAGGAACAAATCGTCGCCGCCGGAAAAAACGGTGTAGAGATGGGGGAAACGGTCCCGAAGTTGCACCGTTAACCGTTCGCCGAAGAAGTTCTCCAGTTGCCGTGAGGCTTTCAAATATTCCGCAAACGAGAAATCTCCCTGATCGGAACGCAATCCGTATGACAGAAGCAGCCCGAGCCGATCGACATCGGCCTTGTAGATGCCCAGCATTTTCTTACCCGTGGACATGCCGGCAAGTCCTTCAAAATGAATGGGCACTCCATCTTTCTGGGGGATGTAATTGGAGACATAGGCGCTGCTAAACCAGCAGGCGGATGATATGCCTGCTAGATCGACAGTATCGTCCACCCAACGCTCCCAATATCCGGCTTCGTTCATCAATTCCGGCAATTGACCGGCATCGCGCAACAACCACACCTCGTATCGATCCCACAAAACGCCCGCGTGTTTCCCCGGAACCGCGTGATTCTGCAACTCATTCGACCGTTTTCGCCCGATCCACATGGCTTGCGATTGGGGAAGTACCATGCCGTTCTGCTCGTCCTGGCCGCAATGGATGCAAAGTGTCTCATCCGGAACATCGGCACGGACGGGATACCTTCGGCAGCTGACGCAGTACGAGCCGGACTCCCGTTCATGTATCCATATGGAATCATCCCATTGTTCCTCGATGTCCGACATCAACAATTGACTGACCGGCTGCAGCTTCGAACGTTGAATATCGTGATGCAAACTTCCGATGATGCCCGAAACGGCGTGCAGCTGATCCACGGATGCTTTTTGCGTTGCGAGATGGAGTTGCAACGAGCCGTGATACCGGGAATACAGGTATCGGTCCAACTCCCTGCGGATCGGCTCCAATTGGTCTTCTTCGCGAATCGCCAACATAAAAACACCACCCGCGGTCATGATCAGGTGGCGATAAGACAACCCCAAAGCATCCAGAATATACAAAGCAGCTGTTTTGGCCAACAGCGACAGATGGAAGCTCCGGGAACGCAGTCTTTTGGCAACTCCACCTTCACCGATATGCGCAACAGCAAACAGATAGGATTGAATGCCGGACAGATCCCCCAGCACAAGTTGAAAACGTTTGCTCCCTTCAAAACAAACAGCCGCTCTGACTCGCAAATCGTCGTATAGTGACGCAAATGGCCGTTCCGGAAGCGTCACATCCTTCAGATGCCTGCTACCCCAGTCCAACAACCAGTCGAATCGTTCCGATTGACGAAGCAATGTCTGATTGATCCATTCCGCAAGCAAACATTCTCTTTCCTGATCGGTCAGAGGCCGAATATGCATGGCATTTCGAGAATGTTGGCCATTCTTCAATTTCATGTGGGCAAATCGGTTTAAGGATTTTACCAGTGGGCGGCTCAACACATCCTGCAACCAATCCAGCGTCTCCTGCCAAACACTACCTGCTTGCAATTGCGTCCTCCTTCCCTGAGTTTTCCTCTGCCAAATTACACGCAGGTCTCAAGAAAAACGGACTACCCTACTATTATGTTAATCATTTCCTATAAAAATGCAAATCTGTTTTATGCGGCCTTTTACCCATCTTCGACAAGATCCTACATATATAAAGTCCATACGAAAAGATTCCCTTCCATATCCAAGGTGAACCCTTTCGATGAACGTTAATTGGGCCCAAGAGATTTACTGATGAAGTTACGATCAAGTTGAACTAAGAGAGATATCGTCCGGCTCGCGCATCCCGTTCACTAATCCTCATAGATATGATATAAATTCTATCGCGATACGCGGAATTTTGCCGTCTTGTGCTTCATTTTTAGATCCTCATAGGCACGATAAAAACCAAAATACTCGGGGGTGATGCATGTGAGAAAACCGGCGAGTTTCAATCCCTCATAGGTACGATACAAACGAAGCCGAGGACTGGAACATCCTGCGCCAAATCCAAATGTTTCAATTCCTCATAGGTACGATCCAAACCTTTAATTCCGCCGTAAGCGGCTTGATCGGGTCCTGGTTTCAATTCCTCATAGGTACGATCTAAACGAGTGTGTTATTGTGTTGAACAAGTTGATTGAAAAAGGGTTTCAATTCCTCATAGGTACGATCCAAACCAATTTGAAACCCGCGAAGCCGTAGAAGAGTTTATGTTTCAATTCCTCATAGGTACGATCCAAATTCTTATATCTGTTGAAATCGAATCCGGCGAAATGTTGGAGTTTCAATTCCTCATAGGTACGATCCAAACCGATGGGGGAGAGGTCGCCATCTTTCTTGGTTCTCTCGGTTTCAATTCCTCATAGGTACGATCCAAACCTCGTTCAGCGCTTCACCTTTCAGACTTTCGTCCGAGTTTCAATTCCTCATAGGTACGATCCAAACATTTTGCACGCCGAAAATCTCACGCGCCACCAGCGCATGTTTCAATTCCTCATAGGTACGATCCAAACGAAAAAAGGTATCGAAGGACGATTTTCACGTTGATCACAGTTTCAATTCCTCATAGGTACGATCCAAACCACATCTCACACCGCCCGCCGGGGCAATCGTTGCCGGTTTCAATTCCTCATAGGTACGATCCAAACCCCCAATCCGGGGCGCGGCGCTCAACCTGCTACAGCAGGGTTTCAATTCCTCATAGGTACGATCCAAACTCGTCTTTTTCCTTCTCCTCAATCGAGGTGACGATTCCCTGTTTCAATTCCTCATAGGTACGATCCAAACTCGATCCGTTCCCGTCCGTGTGCTTCTTCCATGCTGGCATGTTTCAATTCCTCATAGGTACGATCCAAACTCGACGGGCACCGGTATCGCCGGATCCGCTACCCGTGCAAGTTTCAATTCCTCATAGGTACGATCCAAACATTAACAGCCGGTCGTCGAGATACATAAAACGATCTGCAGTTTCAATTCCTCATAGGTACGATCCAAACTTCACGAGGTTACGGTAGACGTGACGGCGGAATGAAGTTTCAATTCCTCATAGGTACGATCCAAACGTAGAAGCGAAAGGCCTTTGTACGGTAACTTTTTACATTGTTTCAATTCCTCATAGGTACGATCCAAACGAAGGAGCTGGCGGCCGACCTGATGGCGAAGCGGATGTTTCAATTCCTCATAGGTACGATCCAAACATGGTGACCGTGATCGGTTCGGCCTCGATCTCATAGCCGGTTTCAATTCCTCATAGGTACGATCCAAACCCCAAAAACCCTCGAAATATCAAGCCTTTTAATTGTGGTTCGCGAATTATCAATAACCATTACACTAACCAGTATATCACATATAAACCTTGACGCATCTGCATGTTCAGCTTCTTGTAAATTGTCGTCGATCCCCGGGGTTTTCTACGCTATCGGAGATCGACGACAAACCAGAGACCGTATTTTCGCATTCACCATGATTAAGATTGAGTCCACTTGTTCATCCATGACTGTCTGCAACTCGGCTTTCAAATGCGTGAGATTACCTTCATTGATCCATCTTCAAAGACCGAGTTATGAAATGGAGTATCGGAACACCTCTCAATCGCTAGAAAATCTCAAACACCCCGAACCCCTGCGAGCCCTTGCCGCCAAGGCACGTGTGGTACGCCCAATGCAACAGCCGCGGGTCTCCGCGCAGCTCGTACTCGCCCATCCAGCCCTCGATGATCGTGCCGCGAAAACGGGTGACCACCTTGTCGCGGGGCGTGACCCGGAGCGGGCGGATCGAGAAGGGGCTGGCCTGCAACGCCGGATCTTCCTCGTGCACGCTGAAATACCGCCGCTTCAAATTTTCCTCCACCATGCCGGAGAATGCTTCATGATCGGGACGATAATAATAGGTATACTTCACCCCGTTCGGATGCGTCAGCGTGCTGTAGATTACGAGCGGGCTCAGCATGCGGATTCGCACAGCATCCGGCATTTCCGGCAGATCCGGCATGGTCTCGAACGACAGCAGCCGCACCGGATAACGCCCGATGCGCAGCTCATCCGAGAGGAGCATCGACTTCGCGAAGGAATGCAGAAATTCATCCAGGGTTGATGTCACCAGCAGCCGGAACGGCGGGTAAAAAACAATCCGCTTCCGCTCCCGGTCCACCTTCATGCGCCCGTCCAACCTCGAAAACGCAAAATGCTTGTACGTCCTGCCCCGGTAAGCGTACCCTTCTTCGTGCAGGAAATGCCGATACGCTTCGTCTCCGATATTCCGGTAGATGAACCCGATCAGCAAATCCTGGTAATTGATCGGCAAATCCAGCGGTTCGTCGCTGGCGAAATGAAGCAGGATGCGCACGGCTATTCATCCCTCCGCAGGTACGATCTGATCCGCGAATGCACGGCGCCACCGGACACCGGTTGTCTGCCGCGGTTTTCGCAATTCTATTTTCCAACAAATCTGTCAGAAAAAAAAGCCCCTCCCCGCCGCCCGACGCGGCATGGGAGAAGCCTTCACGCAACCGCCGGAATCCCGGACAGCCGATCAATCCAGCGGCACCGAAATCAGTGAACTGTCGATTTCCTCAAGCAGACTGAAATCGTGATAGGATTTCCGGTCGGGGATCGACTGGATGTTGCCGACGGACAGCAGGTACTCGCCCACCTCGGGACCGTTGCTGCCGTTCCAGTACGCGTCGTCCACGACCATGGAGTAGACGTTGCGCGACATGATCTCGGCCAGCTCTTCCTCGCTCAGATGCAGCTCCGGCGCGAGGATGCGGATCGCTTCTTCGCGGTTCTCGTTGACGAAGTCCGTCGCGCGTTTCAGGGCGCGAAGGATGGCCTTCAGCGTGTTCGGGTACTTTTCCAGAAAACCGTCGGTGACCTGGATCGTCGTGTGGACGCTCATCCATTGGACGTCTCCCTGCAGCTCCGGCAATGCCGCCTTCGTACCGCTGAAAAGAAACTTCCCGCCCGCGCTGATCCCCTTCGTGATGAACGGCTCCCACGCGGCCATCGCGTCGATGTCGCCGCGCTCCAGCGCCACCACCGCGTCGCTCGGGGCCAGGTTGACGAATTTGATTTTGCCCACGTCAACGCCGAGCTGTTCGCCCATGTTGGTGATCGCGATCATGACGTCGGCGCCGCTCGGGATGCCGATCGTTTTGCCCTCGAGATCCTTGGCGCTGTCAAGCGCGAGATCCTTGCCGCCGACCACCGCCTGCGTGCCCGCGATCTGGGCGAGCGGCGCGATGATTTTGACAGGCACATCGTTGGATTTGAGAATGATGTCCATGAAGTTCGTCTGGATGCTGACGTCCGCGCTGCCGCCGGACACCATCGGGGCGATGTCGGGACCGCTCTCGATCAGCTGATTCGTGACCTCCAGCCCCTCGTCGGCAAAATACCCAAGCTTGTCGGCCAGAATCTGCTGGGACGAGATCTGCGCATCCCGGACCCCGACGATCGTGAGCTTCTTGAGTTCCGGTTCGGATGACGCGGGTTCTTTTTCCCCCGAAGCCTCGCCCGATTGCGGGCTGCCGCCTCCGCCGCCCGAGCCGTCTCCGCCGGAACCGCCGGAACCGCCGCTGCCGGTTGTCTGGCCCGAACCGCCTCCGCTTCCTCCGCTTCCGCCTTCACCGCACGCAGCCAGAAGGAAGGCCAGCATCATCCCGGCCGCCAGCGCGCAGCACCACTTTTTCCATTGCAGCATGTGTTTTCCCTCCACTCTCTACAGGTTTATACAAATCTGCCCCCGCCTCTCCCGATCACCGCTGCACGGCGTCCCTCAAGCCGTCCTTTCGCCATGCGAGCGCCTTTTTCTCGACCAGCCGGAGCAGCCACGAGAACAGACTGTATTCCAGCCCGATCAGGATGATGGCGATGAACATGTTGGTCATTTTGAAAAAGTTCCGCGCATCCACGATGATGTATCCGAGCCCCGACGATGCTCCCATCATTTCCGACACAATCAGCGCCGAGAAGGAGAGGCCGAGGCTGACCTGGGCGCCGACGAGGAAGTTGGGAATCGCAGCAGGGAGCATGACGCGGATGAACACTTGCCGGCCGGTAGCGCCGAGGCTCAGCGCCGATCGGATGAGCGTGGACGGGACGGATTTGAAGCCGTCCAGCGTGTAGACGAGCACCGGAATGAACGTCGTCCAGGCGATCAGCAGAATTTTCGGAAATTCCCCGATCCCGAACCAGATGATGAACAGCGGCAGCAGCGCCAGCGCCGGAATCGGCCCGACCAGATTCAGGACCGGCGAGAACCAGAACTCCACCGCCCGGAACTTCGCGATCAGCACGCCGGCGATGAGCGCCGCCGCGCAGCCGATGATGAAGCCGGTCACGATGCGGGTCGTGCTGGAGACGATGCTGTCCAGGATGATGCCGGTTTGCGCGAGCTTCCATCCTTCCTCAATGAGCTGCGTCGGCGGCGGCAGAAAGCGCGGATTGAACCATTTCAGCGCCGCATTTGCCCGTGCGAGCAGTTCCCACAGCACGAAAAAAAGGATGGACGGGAGGAACGTCATGTTGTAGAGGGTGAAGCGGGATGCGCCGGGCCGGCCTTGCACGCCGGATTTCCCGCGCACGGGCGAGCTCTGGACGCGCGACAGATCCGCGGCTGCATCGGAACGGTTCATGCCGATCCCGCCTTCACGGCGTACAGCGCGTCTTCCGCGGCGCCGTCCGCCCCGGCCCGCTCGTCGTCCATTAGCACTCGCTCGATGCGGGCCATCGCCTCGCCGAACTGCGGGGCGTGGGGCGAGCGCGGATGCGACAGATTCACCTCGAACACATCCGCGATGATCCCGTGCTTCATGATGACGACACGGTCCGCGAGATACACCGCCTCGCTGATGCTGTGCGTCACGAACAACACCGTCGGTTTCAGCTTCTCGCAAATGCGCCGGAGCTCCGCCTGCATGGACTCGCGCGTCAGAATGTCCAGCGCCCCGAACGGTTCGTCCATGAGCAGGATGTCCGGCTGCCCCGCCAGCGCCCTGGCGATCCCGACCCGCTGCTTCATGCCGCCGGACAGTTCCGCCGGATAGTGGGATTCGTAAGCTTCCAGCCCGACCAGCTTCAAATATTCCCGCGCCATCTGTTTCGCCTGTTGCCGGGGTACCTTCTGCACCCGCGGTCCGAACGCGATATTGTTCAGTACGGTCAACCACGGGAACAACGCATGGTCCTGGAACACCATGCCGCGGCTGCGCGACGGTCCGGTCACCGGTCGGCCATCGACGATGATATCACCGCTGTCCGGCGGGATATAGCCGGCGATCATGTTCAGCAGCGTGGATTTGCCGCAGCCGCTGTGACCGAGAATGCAGATAAATTCCCGCTCCTCGACGGTCAGGTTGATCTCCCGCAGGACAAGCCGGCCGCCGTAGCTTTTGCTGACGTTCCGCACCTCCAGCTTCACGTTATCAACTCCCGCCAATCATAGTGAGATCTTGCAGTTTATGTTACCTTCGCTGACGCGATTAATACATGCCTTTTGCGTGCAATTGGATGCGTGCATAAAGGTTGGGTTGTCTTTTGGTTGTAGTGTAGAAAACGGTGGTAAAATTCCCGCTATCACCGGTTGAAAATTCCCCACTTTTATCGCACTCTCTCCTCGGAGGAGAGAGACAGCATGATCAAGAATGGGGAGTTTTACATGATCCACGAGATGAAAAAACGAGGTATGAACATTACGCAAATTGCAGAGGAATTGGGGAGAGATCGCAAAACCATTCGAAAGTGGCTACAGCAATCGGAACCGGCTCCTTACCAGCGGCAGGTGACCCGTCCCAGCAAGCTGGATCCCTTTAAGAATTACATCCGCCAACGGATGCAGGAGGGTTGTTTGAATGCTGTCGTCATCTACGATGAAATCCGGGCCAAAGGATATATGGGTGGCTTGACCATCTTACGCTCCTTCATGCAGCCACTCCGCCCAACGGTTATTCAGAAGGCCACGGTGCGCTTTGAAACGCCTCCTGGCCATCAGGCCCAGGTGGACTGGGGACGGTTCAAGGTCGATTGGGATGGGACACATAAACGGATTTATGCCTTCGTCATGGTCCTGGGATATTCCCGCATGATGTATGTGGAGTTTACGGAGGATGAAAAGCTGGACACCCTCGGCAAGTCCGCCACTGGCTGGATACGGTGGCCAACGTTCGGGTGCACGGAATCACGCATCAAGTGCCTCGTCTCAGTTTGCCAGAGGAAGATCTCAAGCCCATCCACCCGACGCCCTTTGCGGAAGTGGACCGGCATGTACGAAAGGTCTCCTCCGACGGAATGGTCTCCTACGAAAACAACCGCTACTCCGTGCCTTTTCACTGGATCGGCCAACTGGTTGGACCTCTGTCAATAGTTTGGACAGCCAGAATCGAGAAAATTATGCAGCTTGATCGTACATTTGTTCGTATTGAACGGGTGCAAGATACCCGATTGC
>Ga0310826_101279_pt1 | contig 13789 bp, 13 predicted proteins | sample WT_ome_FD_201306 | JGI IMG/M metagenome (GOLD analysis project Ga0310826, IMG submission 201306) | Sorghum-adapted microbial communities enriched on wild type (WT) sorghum from Joint BioEnergy Institute, Emeryville, California, United... ... | reverse complement strand
CTTATACGGTGCAACGCGAAGTGGATTTGCTGATTCAGCCCGCGATCGAACGGCTGAAGGAGAAGAGCCGCGAGCGCGACCGGATGACGGCGGAGTATCTGGCGGCGAAGAAGGCGGGCGCGGAAGGCGCGGCGGAAGGCAAGGCCGAAGCCGCGGCGGACGCCGGAACGGACGGCGACGAATAACCGCACGGAATGAACAAAGGCCGGTCAGGACGGGACGTACCGTCTTGACCGGCCTTATCTCCTTGCCGGTTATACCTTCAGCAGCTCGCCGAGCTTGTCCGCCGTCAGCAGATTGCCGACGTGGAAGTCGCCGAATTCGCCGAACCGCGCGCTCACCTCGTCGAAGCGCATCTCGTAGACCAGCTTCTTGAACTGGATCGGATCGTCGGCGAACAGCGTGACGCCCCATTCCCACTGGTCGAGGCCGACCGAGCCGGTGACGATCTGCCGGACCTTGCCGGCGTACTTGCGGCCGGTCAGGCCGTGGGCGCGCATCATTTCGCGCCGCTCGTCGATCGGAAGCATGTACCAGTTGTCATGGCCCAGCCGGCGCTTGTTCATCGGGTAGAAGCAGATGTGCCGGGTCTTCGGCAAAATCGGCTTGAGCCGCGCGGCGATTTCCGGGTTCTGCATCGGATCCGTCCCGGGCTGCGCCGTATAGTTGCTCAGTTCGACGACGCTGACGTAGGAGTACGCGGGCTGCGTGAATTCGGCGAAGGCCGATTTGTTGAACGCCGTCTCCAGCTCCTGCAGTTCGTCCAGCGTCTCGCGCAGGTGCATGAACAGGATGTCGGCTTTCTGGCCGACGATCGCATACACGGCCGTGCTGCCCGCCTTCGCCGCTTCGACGGCCGCCCATTCCTCCAGCATGCGCCGGAGTTCGCCTTCCGCCTGCTCCCGCTCGGCCGCGTCGGCCTGTTTCCACGCCGACCAGTCGATGGTGCGGAAGTCGTGCAGCGCGAACCAGCCTTCGAGCGTTTGAGCCGCTTCGCTCATGGAAACCCTCCTTCAGGTCCTGCGATGTCGCCTGTGTGGCATTGTCCCCATTGTACCCGAACGGCGGGACAAGGGGCAAATGACGGTCTTGTGACAACGCCACCCGGAAAATTGACTCGGGAGGGAGCATCCACTAAACTACTCTAAGAAACGGATTGCGCTTGGGAAGGAGCTTGCTTCCGACATGTTGCAATTGATCGTGCTGCTCTTGCTGTTCTTCGTGATGATCTTCGGCATCGGGTTCATTCTGAACATGCTGATCAAGACGACCTGGTTTCCGATCGGGCTGTTCCTGGTTGTCGGCTTGCCGCTGAGCATGTATTACACCTGGGATGAGAAGCGATCGTTCATCGACAATCTGACCGGGTATTCCTACGTCGACATCTCGGTGGCGCTCGCGGGTCTTGCGGGCGCGTACGTCAGCGGCTGGACGATCCGCAAGCTGCGGCAGGGCGGTTACAAAATGTTCTAATCGCGAAGCGGAGGCGGCGGAGCCATACTAAGACGGAATACGCATATCCGTCGAGGTGATGGCGATGCCGTTATTTCATGTGAACGGGACGGACATCCATTGTCACGCGATGGGCGATGGGCCGGCCGTCGTTCTGGTGCACCCGCCGTTCATCGCGAGCTCCGTCTTCAATTATTTGAAGCACGACCTGGCACGGGACCACCGCGTCGTCGTGTTCGACATCCGCGGGCACGGACACAGTCCGGCGGGCGACGCGGCCGTGGCGATTCCGCTCATCGCGGAGGACATCCGCCAACTGATGGACAAGCTGGACATCGAATCCGCCTATGCCTGCGGGTATTCCTGCGGCGCCATGCCGGTGCTCGAGGCGCTGCTCGCCGCGCCGGAGCGGTTCAAGGGCGCCGTGCTGCTGTCCGGCATGAGCGAGCTGACCGACCGGCGCGGCCGGATGCAGATGCGGGCCGGCTCGCTGCTGAGCGGCATGGCGCGGGAGGCGGTCATCGTGCCGGTCGCGCTCGGCAACGCGGACAGCCGGACGACGTTCGGCGTGCTCCGCGAGGAGGGCAGGATCGGCGATCCGCGGCGCCACCGGGATTACGTTGAGAGCTGCCTGCGGTACAGCTGCACGGAGAGGCTTTCGCGCATCGACCATCCCGTGCTGCTCTTGAGCGGCGCGGAGGACGAGGCGGGCTGCGCCTATGCGCGCGACCTGCAGCGCAAGCTGCGGGACGCGGAGTGGCGCACGATTCCGGGAACGGGTCACCATCTGCCGACGAAGGCGCCGGACCGGACCTGCGCCGCCATCCGCGCCTGGATCGCGAAGCTGGAAGGCCGGGACGAGGCCGCGGCGTTCGCCGCGCCGGAGGTTCCGGCGGACGCGCTGATGGCGGACGAGGCGGGCGCCTCGCACGAGCGGGAGCGGGGATGAAGCGACGGAGTCGGAGTCGGGGTGTGCGAGCGGGAACGGCATGCGCGGGACGGCGCTTGTGCCCGTGCCGGTGCGGAACTGACGCGGGTGAGACGGTGCCCGCGTGCGGGAGCGGAGCTGACGGTTGGTCGGCGCCGCTCTTATTTTCGCCTTATGCGGGTTGGGGGGCGCCAGCCGAAGTTCCGCCAACGATCCGCGGTGCCGTTGTTTTGCGCCGGCACCGGGTCGAGTGACCGAACAACGGCGCCGGGTCCCGCTAATGGCGGCGTGGAGCCGCCGGGCCGGCCTCATGCGGGGCATTACGGCATTCTGAACCTCCTGCTCCCCGATACGCGCGAGCGGTGTCGTTTTGTGCTAGAATAGGATCACGAGATTTTCCACGACGGATGGAGCTGGATGGCGGCATGCGGATCGAACACGGGCATCAATTCACCGAACATCACCGGTACGTCGTCTATCGCGATTTCTCGATGAGCCCGCTGGGCATGAAGACGCTCAGCCTGATCTATCAGCCGATGATCGGGGCGCCCGCCGTTTCGCTGTATCTTTTGCTCTATCACCAGATCGACGAGACCCGTACCGGCTATTCGCGGCCGGAGGCGCAGCGCGGGCTGATGCTCGGACTGGGCGTCGGCCTCGGCGACGCGGGCAGGCGCTTCCTGATCGAACAGACGTCCCGGCTCGAAGCCGTCGGGCTGCTCCAGACGAGCCGGATCGCGCCGCGGGACGGGGACGAGATCCTGTACGAATACGCGCTCATCAGGCCGCTCGAGCCGGCCGAGTTTTTCACGAATCCCCATTTCACGCTGCTGCTTCGGGACAAGATCGGCAAATACGCCGTTATTGCGCTGCGCGAGCAGTTCGAATCCCCGCTTCCGGAAGAGCTGGATCATGCCGGGCTGGCGAGGGAAGACCTGTCGGTGCCGTTCTTCGAGATCTTCCGCGTGCAGCCGCACAGCGCGGACGCCGAGCTCGAGCAGGCGCTGGCGGAGATCGCGACGACCCGCGAGCCGGCGCCGTCCCTGCCGCCCGAGCCGTCCGCGGGCATCGCGTACGGCGAATTGATCCTCGGGTTTCCCCGCAGCTCCGCGAACCGGCCGTTCGTCGAGCGGCTCCGGACGGACGCAAGCGGCATGGCGATCGTCAACTACGTCGCCTACAAATACGATCTCGACGCCGTGGACATGCGGCGGCTGCTGGACGAGCCCGGCGTCTTCTCGCCGGACGGCGGGCTGTTGTTCGACGAGCTGCAGCGGCGGGCCAGCCAGTACTACCGGCAGAACCGCAGGCTGGAGGAGGAGCGGAACCGGATCGCGGCGCTCGCGGGCTCGCCGGATGAAGGAGACGAGCCGCCGGAGGAGGTGCCGGTGGCGGAGGAGGATTTTCTGCCCGTGCCCGAATCGCTGTCGGGGCGGTGCGACATCGCGCAGTACAATTTCCTGATGCGCAACGAGCCGCACACCCGCTTCCTGAAGCGGTTTTTCCCGGGGGCCGTGCCGGCCTGGCTGGACCGGACGTTCGAACGGATCGACCTCCATTACCGGATGCCGCGCGAAGTGATCAACGTGCTCATCCATTACACCATCGGCATGGGCGGCACGCAAAGGCTGTCGGGCGACTTCATCGACAAGGTGGCCTCGAACATGCTGGCGCGCGGCGTCGATACATACGAGAAGGCGATTCGTTACGTGCGCCAGCAGGAGAAGCTCGAGCAGCGGATGAAGGAAGAACGCCGGCCGCCCGGTTCGCAGGGGGCGGCGGTCGCGCAGGCGCCGGGCCGCGCCAGCCGGACCGGCCGGAGCGGCGGATCGCGAAAGCCTGCGATTCCGGTCGTCGAGCAGCGGACGGGCGGCAGGCAGCTGTCGCCGGAGGAGCTGGCGGAGGCGCTCCGGCTGGCGAGCGAGCTGGAACGCGAATCGTGACGCGAACCGTTGCGGTAGTCGCAACGCGAGTCGTAACGGGGGAGGGGCTGACCGATGGAATCGCTGGGGGAACTGCTGAAGCGATGGCCGCTGGGCGCCGGGATGCATGCCGAAGCGGAGCGGCACCTGGACGCGCTGCTCACGGAGCCGGCCGTCCGCGAGCTCAAGGAGCGCCATCCGGAACTGACGCGGGGCGACCTGCGCCTCAATCTGAACCGGATTTACCAGTATGTGAAAGAGCGGCGCAACTGCGCCGCGTGCCCCGGCCTCGACCGGTGCCCGAACGACATCGAGGGATACTATACGGTGCTCGAGTGCGAAGTGCAGAACGGCAGGGCGCAGCTCTACGACCGCAAAGCCGCCTGCGGCCTGCTCCGGGCGCGTCAGGCCGAGCAGCGGCTGCGCAGCCGGGTGCGGAGCTTCTACATCGACGAATCGGCGATCGGCGGATCGTTCTCGCCGACCGAGATGATCACCATCGAGCCCGAGCGCGCGGACGCCGTGAATCAACTGCTCAAATACATCAAGACGACGCGCGAGAACGGCTTGCAGAAGCGCGGGCTCTATCTGGTCGGCCCGTTCGGCACGGGCAAGACGTATCTCATGTGCTACATGCTGCACGAGCTCGCGAAGAGCGGGCTGTCCGGCGTCATCGTCTACGTGCCGGAATTCGTCGAGGATGTGAAATCGATGCTGGACGAACCGGCCCGGCTGCGCGAGACGATCGAGCTGATGAAGGAGACCGACCTGCTCGTCCTCGACGATATCGGCGCCGAGAATCTGAGCCCGTGGGTGCGCGACCACGTGTTGGGCGCGATCCTGAACTACCGGATGAACCGGAAACCGACATTCTACACGTCCAACCACGACCTGGACGCGCTGGAGCGGCATTTCAGCTTCACGAACCGGGACGGCGAGGAAGCGCACAAGGGGCAGCGGATCATGGACCGGATCCGGCCGTTCGTCGACCGGCTGTGGATCGGCGGCGCGAACAGGCGCGGTCTCGCCTGACCGCGTTCTTGAGAATGAACGCTTGTTCCGGTTTCTCCCGAGATGGCAAGATGCGGATTGACGGCAAAAAGATGCGTGCGGCCTTGCGCCGTGCCGGAGAGGAAGGAACGTTGACGCCATGGGCAAACATCGTATTGTCGTGGCCGGCTGCGGAGGCATGTCCCGGCTGTGGCTGGACTACGCGCAGTCCCGCGAGGGAATCGAGATCGCGGCGCTTGTCGACCTGCACGAGGAGACGGCGCGCAGCCGGGCCGCCGAGCGCGGGCTTGAAGTTCCGGTCTTCACCGACCTTGCGGAAGCGCTGTCGAAGGTGGAAGCGGATCTCGTGTTCGACGTGACGATTCCGGCCAGCCACAGGGCGGTCGTCACGACGGCGCTCGAGGCCGGCTGCCACGTGTTCGGCGAGAAGCCGATGGCCGAAACCTGGGAGGACGCGAAGGCGATCGCGCGCGTCGCGGAGCGGACGGGCAGGCGGTACGCGGTCATGCAGAACCGCCGGTACAACCGGCAAATCCGCGCGCTGCGGGATCTGGTCGCCGCCGGCACGGTCGGCAAGGTCGGCTCGATCCACGCCGATTTCTTCGTCGGGCCGCATTTCGGCGGCTTCCGCGACGCGATGGAGAGCCCGCTCATCGTCGACATGGCGATCCACACGTTCGACCAGGCCCGCTTCATCAGCGGGGCGGATCCGGTGTCGGTGTACTGCCACGAATACAACCCGCCGGGTTCGTGGTACCGCGGAAACGCTTCGGCGGCATGCATTTTCGAGATGAGCGACGGCTCGGTCTTCACATATCGCGGTTCGTGGTGCGCGGAGGGGTTCCCGACGTCGTGGGAGGCGGACTGGCGCATCGTCGGCAGCCGCGGCACGGCGCGCTGGGACGGCCGGTCGATGCCGGAGGCGGAGATCGTGGACGAGGCGGCGGAGCCCGGCTTCATCCGGCCCGTGCGCCGGGTGGAGGCGACGACGGACTGGAGCGGCCGGGAAGGCCATCCGGGCTGTCTGGACGAGATGTTCGCCGCGCTGGAGGCGGGGCGGCCCGCCGAGACGGACTGCACCGACAACTTGAAGAGCATGGCGATGGTGTTCGGCGCGCTCGAGAGCGCGAGAACCGGACGCAAAGTGATGCTGGACATCTGACATCGTTTTTCCGATTCGATCACCCCGGCGGATATTGACGCCGGGGTGTCTTTGCTCACCGGTGTCCGGATGACGGATGCCGCCGCGGGCTGCGGTCCGTCGGCGGCTTTTTTGCGGTCTTCGGGAATGATCAGCACGGCTTATCAAAGGTATAAGTTTTTTGCAACAAAACCATTGACGCCCAGTGGGTTACCTGCTATGATGCTTCTATAAACCGACTAAACATGTAGGAATAATGATTTTGTGACCGGTCAACCGGAGCAAGCGATGCCCCGCCGATGCCGGCGGGATGCGCCGACAGTCGGAACAGAAACCAGAAAAGACGGCCATCGTGCCGCGAGTTTTGGGGGAGTGTCGAGAATGAAATCATGGATCAAGGTTTCCCGGACGCTGATCTTCGTCACCATTGTCGCCCTGCTGGCCGCCTGCGGCGCCGGCGGCAACGGCGGCAACGGCGACGGCGGGAGCGCCGGCTCGAACAACGGGCAGACGACCGCTTCCGGTTCGGACGGCTCGTCCTCCGACGGGAAGCAGGAATCGCTGCCGCCGGTTGAGCTGCTGAACGTCTCATACGACCCGACGCGCGAACTGTACGAAGCGTACAACCAACTGTTCGCCGACTACTGGCTGAACGAGAAGGGCCAGAAGGTGACGATCAAGCAATCGCACGGCGGTTCCGGCAAGCAGGCACGGTCCGTCATCGACGGCCTCGAAGCGGACGTCGTGACGCTGGCGCTCGGCTACGATATCGACGCGATCGCCGACGCCGGGCTGCTCTCGCCGGACTGGCAGTCGCAATTCGACCTGAACAGCTCGCCGTACACGTCGACGATCGTGTTCCTCGTGCGCGAAGGCAATCCGAAGGGCATCAAGGACTGGGATGACCTGATCAAGGACGGCGTCGAAGTCATCACGCCGAATCCGAAGACGTCCGGCGGCGCCCGCTGGAACTACCTCGCCGCGTGGGGCTACGCGCTGCGGAAGAACGGCGGCGACGAAGCGGCCGCGCAGGAGTACGTGAAGGAACTGTTCAAGCATGTGCCGGTGCTCGACTCCGGCGCGCGCGGCTCGACGACGACGTTCGTCGAACGGAAGATCGGCGACGTGCTGCTCGCGTGGGAGAACGAGGCGTTCCTGGCGCTGAAGGAATTCGGCGAAGACCAGTTCGACATCGTGACGCCTTCGCTCAGCATCCTGGCCGAACCGCCGGTCGCCGTCGTCGACAAGGTGGTCGACAAGCGGGGTACGCGCGAAGTCGCCGAAGCGTATCTGCAATATCTGTACACCGAAGAAGCGCAGAAGCTGATCGGCGAGAACTTCTATCGCCCGACGCTGCCGTCCGTGGCCGAGCAGTTCAAGGACCAATTCGTCGAGGTGGAATTCCTGACGATCAACGACGATTTCGGCGGCTGGCGCGAGGCGCAGGAGAAGCATTTCTCCGACGGAGGCATCTTCGACCGGATCTACACGCCGGGTTCCTGATTCCTGATTTCAAATGGACAGCCGTAATTGGACGGGGAGCTGACTTCACATGAAAGGTTCCGGAAAGGCCAGCGTGTTGCCGGGTTTCGGACTATCGCTCGGATTCACCGTTCTGTACCTGAGCCTCATCGTCATCATTCCGCTGGCCAGCGTCCTGATCAAGACGGCCGGGATGAGCTTTTCGGAGTTCTGGGCGGCCGTAACGAATGCCCGCGTGCTCGCGGCCTACAAATTGAGTTTCCTGACCGCGTTCTTCGCGGCCGCCGTCAACGCCGTATTCGGCCTGCTGGTCGCCTGGGTGCTCGTCCGTTACCGGTTTCCGGGCAAACGGCTCGTCGACAGCATCGTCGACCTGCCGTTCGCCCTGCCGACCGCGGTCGCGGGCATCGCGTTGACGTCGATTTACGCGCCGACCGGATGGGTCGGCTCGCTGCTTGAACCGCTCGGTCTGAAAATCGCGTACACCCCGATCGGGATTACGATCGCGCTCGTGTTCATCGGCCTGCCGTTCGTCGTGCGGACGGTGCAGCCGGTGCTCCAGGATCTCGACAAGGACGTGGAGGAAGCGGCCGTCATGCTCGGCGCGTACCGCTGGCGGACGTTCCGCCGCGTCATCCTGCCGGAGCTGATTCCGCCGCTGCTCACCGGCTTCGCCCTGGCCTTCGCCCGCGGCATCGGCGAGTACGGATCGGTCGTCTTCATCTCCGGCAACATGCCGATGCGCACGGAGATCGCGCCGCTGCTCATCATGACGAAGCTCGAGCAGTTCGACTACGCCGGCGCGACGGCCATCGCGCTCGTCATGCTGCTGATTTCGTTCTCCTTGCTGCTGCTCATCAACTACATGCAGTGGCGGTACAGCCGCCGCGTGCAGGCGGGCTGAAGGGGGGATCGCCATGGCTGGAGCCATTCACGCGCATCTGTCGGACGCGGCGTCCGACCGGCCCGCCCACGCGACGGAATCCCGGGGCGTGCGGATCGCGCTGATCACGGTCGCGCTGCTTTTCCTGGCGCTCGTCATCCTGCTGCCGCTCATTTCCGTCATCGTCGAGGCGCTGTCGCAGGGCTTGAGCGTCTACGTCGAATCGATCACGGAGAAGGACGCCCTGTCGGCGCTCAGGCTGACGCTGATCACCGCGGCCATCGCCGTTCCGCTGAACACGCTGTTCGGCGTCGCGGCGGCCTGGGCGATCGCGAAATTCAACTTCAGGGGCAAGAACGTGCTCGTCACGCTGATCGACCTGCCGTTCGCCGTCTCCCCGGTCATCTCGGGTCTGATCTTCGTGCTGCTCTTCGGCGCGCAGGGGCTGCTCGGGCCGTGGCTGGCGGCGCACGACATCAAGATCATTTTCGCGCTGCCGGGCATCGTGCTCGCCACGATCTTCGTCACCTTCCCGTTCGTGGCGCGGGAGCTCATTCCGCTCATGCAGACGCAGGGCGTGCAGGAAGAAGAGGCGGCGGCGACGCTGGGCGCGAAGGGTTGGCGGATCTTCTGGCGCGTGACGCTGCCGAACATCAAGTGGGGCCTGCTGTACGGCGTCATCCTGTGCAACGCGCGGGCGATGGGCGAATTCGGCGCCGTATCCGTCGTCTCGGGTCATATCCGCGGGCAGACGAACACGCTGCCGCTGCACGTCGAGATCCTGTACAACGAATACCAGTTCACCGCATCGTTCGCCGTCGCCTCGCTGCTCGTCCTGCTCGCGCTCGTGACGCTGGTCGTCAAGAGCATCGTCGAGTGGAAATCCGAACAGCGTCCGGCGGAATCGGAAGGAGGAACCGGTTGACATGCGCATCGAAGTGCGGAATGTGACCAAGCGATTCGGCAGCCTGAAGGCGGTCGACAACGTCAGCTTCACGATCGGGGAAGGCAAGCTGATCGGGCTGCTCGGCCCGAGCGGCGGCGGCAAGTCCACCCTGCTCCGGATGCTGGCCGGCCTGGAGACGCCGGACGAGGGCGACATCATCCTCGACGGCAAGCGGGTCAACGACGTTCCGCCGCAGAAGCGGGGGATCGGCTTCGTCTTCCAGAACTACGCGCTGTTCCGGCACATGACCGTGTACGACAACATCGCGTTCGGGCTGGAAGTGAAGAAGGCGAAGAAGGAAGAAATCCGCGAGCGCGTGGAGGAGCTGCTGGAGCTGATCGGCCTCCAGGGGCTCGCAAGCCGCTACCCGCATCAATTGTCCGGCGGCCAGCGGCAGCGCGTCGCGTTCGCCCGGGCGCTGGCGCCGCGGCCGAGCCTGCTGCTGCTCGACGAGCCGTTCGCCGCGATCGACGCGAAGGTGCGCAAGGAGCTCAGGACCTGGCTGAAGGAGATGATCGAGAGAATCGGCATCACGTCGATCTTCGTCACGCACGACCAGGACGAGGCGGTGGAGGTGGCCGACGAGATGCTCATTTTCTCGAACGGCCGTCTGGAACAGCAAGGCTCCCCGGTCGAGATCTACCGCCATCCGAAGACGCCGTTCGTCGCGTCGTTCATCGGCGAATCGCGGATGCTCCAGCATCCGGAGCGGCTGATCGGGTTCGAGGAGGCCGTCGGCCAGGGCGGCAAGTCGGCGATCATCCGGCCGGAATTCGTGGAAGTCGGCAAAGAGCGGGAGCTCTCCTATCCGCTGTCCGCGCAGCGGGGCGTCGTCCGGCAATCGTTCTTCCGCGGGGCGCATCTGGAACTGGAAGTCGAAGTCGAGGGCAACCGGCTGATCGCGTACCGGTCGCTCGACCGGGAGCCGCTCGAGCCGGGCGCCGAAGTGCTGGTATTCATTCATCGTCTGTATGTGCTTGACGGGACGTCGGCGGTATTGGTCGAAAATCCGCTCAAGACGGATCCGATGCCGGTCCATATTTAATCCATATCGAATGGTTGGAGGGTTCACAATGGCGAAACCGGTGGAGCTGGATGCCGTATGGATGGAACGGATAGCCGAAGTGGTGAACGGACTGGAATACGGCTCGGTGTTGATTACGGTTCATGACGGCCGGATCGTGCAGATCGACCGCACGGAGCGCAAGCGGTTCGACGCGGCGTCCGCGGCTCGCGGGAAATCCGGCGCATCTCCCCAGCCAGTTGCCGGCAAGCCACTCACGAAGACCGGCGAAGCGAGACGCTGACGCCAACCGAACCGGGCGGCCGCGGGCCGTTCAAACCAGGTGACCGGTGCGATAAACAAGCCCCGCGCCGTCCGGAACGGACGGAAGCGGGGCTTGTCGGCTTCATGCCGGCTATGCCGTATCCGTTATTGCGGGCCGTATATGCGGCGTACCGCCGCAGGCCGGATTACGAGATCAGAAACTTGATGATGACGGCCGCGGCGAACACGACCACCATGAAGGTGAACATACCGGCGAAACCGACCGCCACATCGTTGAAATCGTTGCGCGGTTCCTCGTTGATATGTTGACGCGGATCCTGCACGTTCTCCATCAGTCTGTCCTCCCGTCGGGCCTGCGGTTGACCGCAGCGCATGCCCTAACATAAGTCTTCCATGGCTTCCCTTAGTATACCCAACTTGCGGAATGCTTGTAAAGCGAACGATTGTGACAAAAATAAGGCGGCGGCACGACGCGCCCGGAAGCGTTCCATATGCTACAATACGGGTAGCGACGAAAGGAGCGAACACCGCATGGCACGGAAGGAATCGGCCGGCCGGCCCGCGGCCGGGGAACTGAAGCGCGTTCCGGAACCGATCCGCTCGAAGCTCGCGCTGCTGCCGGACAAACCGGGCTGCTACCTGATGAAGAACGCGGAGGGCAAGGTCATCTACGTCGGCAAGGCGAAGGTGCTGAAGAACCGCGTCCGGTCGTACTTCACGGGCAGCCACAACATCAAGACGCAGCGGCTCGTGTCGGAGATCCGCGATTTCGAATACATCGTCACCTCGAACAACATGGAAGCGCTCATCCTCGAGTGCAACCTGATCAAGCAGTACCATCCGCGCTACAACGTGCTGCTGAAGGACGACAAGACGTTCCCGTACATCAAGATCACGGGCGACAAGCACCCGCGGCTCGAGGTGACGCGGCGGGTCGTGAAGGATGGCGGCAAATATTTCGGACCCTACCCGAACGCCTACGACGCGCGGGAGACGAAGCGGCTGCTCGACCGGCTCTATCCGCTTCGCAAATGCGCGACGATCCCGGACAAGGTATGCCTGTACTACCATATCGGCCAATGCCTCGCGCCGTGCGAATATCCGGTCGATCCGGGCCAATACGAGGAAATGGTGCAGCAGATCGCGCGCTTCCTGAACGGCGGCTACCAGGAAGTGAAGGCGCAGCTCCAGGAGAAGATGCTGGCGGCGGCCGAGGCGCTCGAGTTCGAGCGGGCGAAGGAGTACCGCGACCAGATCCAGAGCATCGAGACGGTCATGGAACGGCAGAAGATCCAGATCCCCGACGCGGTCGACCGCGACATTTTCGGATTCGCGGTCGACAAGGGTTGGATGTGCGTGCAGATTCTGTACATGCGCCAGGGCAAAATGATCGAACGCCGCGCGACCACGTTTCCTTTTTACGGCGAACCGTACGAGGACTTCATGACCTTCGTGGCGCAATACTACAGCGAGAACCCGGCGCTGCCGAAGGAGATCCTGCTGCCGATGGCCGAAGATGCGGGCGGATCGGCGGATGGCGGGCGGGAGGCTGTCGGGGAGCGCGACGCGGCCGACGGCGGCGGACTGCCCTTCGCCGGAGGCGGGGACGGATCGGCGGATGCCGGCGGCCGGGATGAAGCGGCGGCGACCGGCGGGGCCGCGGCCGACGGCGGGAAGGAAGCGCCGGGTCCGGCCGGCGGCCGGGACGAACCGGCCGACGACGCGCGCGGCGGCGCCGCCCAGGAGGACATGCGCGAATCGCTGCAGCGCTGGCTGAAGGTCAAGGTTTTCGTCCCGCGTCGCGGCAAGAAGCGCGAAATCGTGAAAATGGCGCTGCAGAACGCCCGGATGACGCTCGAGGAGAAATTCCGGCTCATCGAGCGCGACGAAGCCCGCAGCGTGAAGGCGTGCGAAGGGCTGGCCCGCTGGCTCGGCCTGCCGAAGCTCAGGCGCATCGAGGCGTTCGACAACTCGAACATCCAGGGGGCCGACGCCGTCTCGGCGATGGTCGTCTTCACGGACGGCAAGCCGGACAAGTCGGAGTACCGGAAATACAAGGTCAAGACGGTCGAGGGAGCCGACGACTACGCGACGATGCGCGAAGTGATCCGGCGGCGGTACGAGCGGGTATTGAAGGAAGGGCTGGAGCTGCCCGACCTGATCGTCGTCGACGGGGGACGGGGGCAGATCTCCGCGGCGATCGACGTGCTCGAGAACGAGCTGGGCCTCTCCGTGCCCGTCTGCGGACTCGTGAAGGACGCGAAGCACCGGACGGCGCAGCTCATGACCGGCGATCCGCCGGAGATCGTGCCGCTGCCGCGCGACAGCCAGGAGTTCTACCTGCTGCAGCGGATCCAGGACGAGGTGCACCGGTTCGCGGTCTCGTTCCACCGGAACGTGCGCGCGAAATCGATGATCGCCTCGCGGCTCGACGCGATCCCCGGCGTCGGGGAGAAGCGGCGCAAAGCGTTGCTCCGGCATTTCGGCTCGCTGAAGCGGATCCGCGAGGCGTCGATCGAGGATTTCCGCCCGCTCGGCATCGGCGAGAAGCTCGCCGCGCAGATTCTGGAGGCGCTGCGGGAGGACGAGGCGAGCCGGAAGGACGAAGCGCCGCGGGAGGACGAGGCGCCGCGGGAGGAGCCGGAGCCGGTGGAGTAAGGGCGACGCCGGCCGGGTCCTGAGGCGTTGGCTTTGAATTGCTTTGTTTTGTTTTGGCGCATGAGGCGAAGCCCTTGC
>Ga0310826_101267_pt1 | contig 13879 bp, 9 predicted proteins | sample WT_ome_FD_201306 | JGI IMG/M metagenome (GOLD analysis project Ga0310826, IMG submission 201306) | Sorghum-adapted microbial communities enriched on wild type (WT) sorghum from Joint BioEnergy Institute, Emeryville, California, United... ... | reverse complement strand
TGGCCTTCACGACGTCGGCGAACGTCAGCCCCCGCTCGGCCAGGACCGCCGCGATGTTGCGCATCACCTGCGCGGTCTGCTCGGCGATACCGCCCTCGACGACCTTGCCGGTGCTGGGGTCGATGGGGCCGAAGCCGGCTGTGTAGAGGAAGCCGTTGGCGACGATGCCCTGCGAGTACGCGCCGGCGGGCGCGGGGGCCTTGTCGGTTCGAACTTCTTGCCGGGCCATGGGCCGCTCCTTCCAGGGCTGTCGTGTACGTCGCTACGCCGAGGAGACCCTAGCGGCCCGGTTCACTGGCCCGGTCCGACGGCTCAGTGCGCTGTCTCGCTCGTGGACACGGGTTCGACGACGAGGACGACGCCACGTCGCTGCGTGCGGGTGGCGACAAGTGTCACGTGGTGGGGTCCGCGCGCACCGAGCCGCTTCCGGAACGCCTCGGGATCGAGGTCGAGGCCACGCGTCTTGACCGTCACCGTCCCGGCTTCGCGCTGACGCAGGGCCCTCCGCACGGCCTTGATGTCGTACGGCAGGACCTCCTGGATCCGGTACGCCCGGGCGAGCGTCGTGTGCCTCAGCTCGGTGGAGGTGAGATAGGCGATTCTCGGGTGGAGCAGTGCGCCATCGATCCGGGCCGCGAGCCCGGTGACGAGTCGGGAGCGAATGACGGCGTTGTCAGGCTCGTAGAGGTACGCCAGCGGATCCGAGACCGGCGCTGACCCCGGATCGTCGGCGTCGGTCAGCGTCGTCACGGACGTCTCGTCCGACAGAACCGTCGCCCGACGGCGCACTCCGACGGGTCGCCGGAAGGCCCCCGACCACAGGGCCACCTCCTTGACCTCGCCGCGGTAGCTGATCCACTCCGCTTCCACGTGGTCGGCGATGAGCTCGTGCGGAAGGGTCGGTGCCGTCTTGACACAGGCGGTGCCGCGCAGCAGCTCCTCGACGAACCACCAGGGCGGGGAGTAGTCGGCGGGGTTGACGGCGCGACCGCGGGCGGACCGGCGAGCCGGGTCCGCCACCGCGCCCGCGTAGCCGGAGCGGTCGAAGGTCGTCGCGTCGCCCAGCTCCACACGCGCTCGGTCGGTCAGGTCGCACGCGGCGAGGTTGGCGCGCGCGATCTCGACGGTGAGCGGGTCCTGGTCGACCCCGGTGACCGAGAGACCGGAGCGTGCCAGGGCGAGAAGGTCGCCGCCCACGCCGCAGCACAGGTCGACCACCCGGGCGGCGTGCGGCACGTCCGCGTCCGTGCCGGACTGGAGGGCTTCTGCGGCCGCGTCCACGCCGGCCTCAACCGTGTCGCTCTCAACCGTGTCGCTCTCAACCGTGTCGCTCTCAACCGTGTCGCCGTCATCCGTGTCGCTCGCCCGCAACGCGGCCATGATCCGACTCGCCCGATACGTCGCGACCGGTGCCGGGGTGGCTTGCTCGAGGCCCTCCCGAGTGAAGAAGAGCCGATCGGCCTCCTCTCCGAACTTCGCCCGAGCCTGTCGACGCAGGGCCACCTGGGTCAGCGCGGCCGCGACCAGGTCGCCGGGGTACGACCGGCGCAAGCGGGAGGCGAGGTCGACAGCCGAGCGCTCGTCGTAGGCGGCTGCGGCCTGGGCGAGGAGGTCCTGGCCGGTGGGCGTGAGCAACTGGCGGAACAGCTCACGGTCCACCGCTCCCCACCCTCCTCTGCGAGACCCTCCACCGCGAGGCGTCGCGGGTCCGTTCGGCCCTGCCGCGCCAGAGCGAGCGCGCCCGCCGTGGCCCCGACACCCCGCCCCCGGCTCTTTGGCACTCAGGTTGACCGAGTGCTAAGAAACCTCCTAGATTCGTCGTTGGCACTCTCGACCTTACGGTGCCAACGCACACAGCCCGCGACGAGGCGGCCGGCACCCGCGACGACGGCTCGCCCGAGTCGCGCCACAGGTACAGCACAACACCCGTGACATCCCGTGAAGGGGGAGGTCAACAAGTGTCGGTCACCATCAAGCCGCTCGAGGACCGCATCGTCGTCAAGCCTCTCGAGGCCGAGGAAACGACCGCGTCCGGGCTCGTGATCCCCGACACCGCGAAGGAGAAGCCCCAGGAGGGTGAGGTTCTCGCGGTGGGTCCGGGTCGTATCGACGACAACGGCAACCGTGTCCCGCTCGACGTCAAGGTCGGCGACAAGGTCATCTACAGCAAGTACGGCGGCACCGAGGTGAAGTACGCCGGTGAGGAGTACCTCATCCTGTCCGCCCGCGACGTCCTCGCCGTCGTCGAGAAGTAGCGAGAGTCCGTTCGACCTTCAAGGAGCGTCGGTCGTTCCATCGCTCTCGGTCGGCACGACCAGCAAGCAGACGTTGACCTGACGACTGGCATCGCCCCGGCGGCCACGACCCGTCGCGGGCGCCGGGGCGCTGTCGTGGAAGGACACACCAAATGCCGAAGATTCTGGAGTTCGACGAGAACGCGCGGCGCGCCTTGGAGCGCGGTGTCGACGCTCTCGCGGACACGGTCAAGGTGACGTTGGGGCCCAAGGGCCGCAACGTCGTGATCGACAAGAAGTGGGGCGCGCCGACGATCACCAACGACGGCGTGACGGTGGCCCGTGAGGTGGAGCTGGAGCACCCGTTCGAGAACCTCGGTGCCCAGCTGGTGAAGGAAGTCGCCACCAAGACCAACGACATCGCCGGTGACGGCACGACGACGGCCACGGTCCTGGCGCAGGCGATGGTTCACGCTGGCCTGAAGGCGGTCGCCGCGGGCGCGAACCCGATGGCCCTGAAGCGGGGCATCGACAAGGCGGTCGAGGCCATCAACGCCCGCCTGCTGGAGCAGGCGAAGGAGGTCGCCACCAAGGACGACATCGCCCACGTGGCGACGATCTCGGCCCAAGACCGCAAGATCGGTGAGCTGATCGCCGAGGCCTTCGACAAGGTCGGCAAGGACGGTGTGATCACCGTCGAGGAGTCGAACACCCTCGGGACCGAGCTGGAGTTCACCGAGGGCATGCAGTTCGACAAGGGCTTCATCTCGCCGAACTTCGTGACCGACCCCGAGCGCCAGGAAGCCGTCCTGGACGACCCCTACATCCTGCTCCACCAGGGCAAGATCTCGGCGATGGCCGACCTGCTCCCGCTGCTGGAGAAGGTCGTGCAGTCGGGCAAGCCGCTGGTGATCATCGCCGAGGACGTCGAGGGTGAGGCGCTGGCGACCCTCGTCGTCAACAAGATTCGCGGTGTCTTCTCCTCGGTCGCCGTCAAGGCGCCCGGCTTCGGTGACCGTCGCAAGGCCATGCTCGAGGACATGGCCATCCTCACCGGTGGCCAGGTGGTCTCGCCCGAGCTTGGCCTCAAGCTGGACCAGGTGGGCCTGGAGGTGCTCGGCACGGCGCGGCGGGTCGTCGTCACCAAGGACGACACGACGATCGTCGATGGTGGCGGGTCCGCTGAGAAGGTCGAGGCTCGGGTGAAGCAGATCCGGGCCGAGATCGAGCGGACCGACTCCGACTGGGACCGCGAGAAGCTGCAGGAGCGCCTGGCGAAGCTGGCCGGCGGCGTGTGCGTGATCCGGGTCGGTGCGGCCACCGAGGTCGAGCTGAAGGAGAAGAAGCACCGCATCGAGGACGCCGTCTCCGCCACGCGCGCCGCGGTGGAGGAGGGCATCGTCCCCGGCGGTGGAAGCGCTCTGGTGCACGCCGCGAGCGCGGTCGACTCCCTGGACGTCTCCGGTGACGAGAAGGTCGGCGTCGACGTCGTCCGCAACGCGGCGGCGGAGCCGCTGCGCTGGATCGCGGAGAACGCCGGTGTCGAGGGCTACGTCGTCGCGGCGAAGGTCCGCGAGGGCGGCCCGGGCGTCGGCTACAACGCCGCGACCGGTGAGTACGGCGACCTGGTCAAGCAGGGCGTCATCGACCCGGTGAAGGTGACCCGCTCGGCGCTCGCCAACGCCGCGTCGATCGCGAGCATGCTGCTCACCACCGAGACGCTCGTCGCCGAGAAGCCGGAGGAGCCGGAGCCGGCGGGCGCTGGCCACGGTCACGGTCACGGCCACGGTCACTGAGACCGAGCTCTCGGCACAACCCGCCGAATTCGGACTCCACGAGTCTGCAGGAGGGGGTCGGACGACAGGTCCGGCCCCCTCCTTCCGTCTCGGGTCGCCCTCCGTCTCCGGGGCCCTCCGTCTCTGGGGCCCTCCGTCTCTGGGGCCGGCCGGTGATGCGAGGTGAGAGGCGGGTCACACCCTCCACGCCTCGAACCATGTCACAGGAACGTCGGGCGACCTCGTCGTCGAGGGTGTGAGGCGAAGCCCTACGACGACGAGAGGGTCCAGATGAGCGCACGACTCAACCCCTTCGCGAGCCCGACCGCCGGGGCGTTCCTCAAGCACCTTGTGCCGGCCGCCATGACTCTCAAAGAGTCCTCGCTGCCGAGGTCCACGCAGGAGCTGGTGGCGCTCCGCATCAGCCAGATCAACGGCTGCGGGTTCTGTGTCGACATGCACACCAAGGACGCCGCCGCAGCGGGCGAGTCGGCGGTACGGCTGAACCTGGTGGCGGCCTGGCGGGAAGCGACGGTCTTCACCGAGGCCGAACGCGCCGCGCTCGCGCTGGCCGAGGAAGGAACCCGCCTCGCGGACCGGGCCGGCGGGGTCAGCGACGACGTGTGGAACGAGGCCGCCAAGCACTACGACGAGGAACAGCTCATGGCCCTCGTCCTCCTGGTCGCCACCATGAACTTCTTCAACCGGGTCAACGTCATCAGCCGGCGACCGGCCGGTGACTACGTGCCCGGGCAGTACGAGGTGGGCCCGGCACACCTGGGTAAGCCCGGCACGGCTGAGATGAGCTGAGATGAGCATGGCATCGGCTCGGGTACCGAGCGGCCGGCGGCAAGGAGCGACCGTGAGCAAGGCTGAGGAGTTCGAACGGCTGCGTCCGCTGCTGTTCTCGATCGCCTACCGGATCCTGGGCAGCGTCGGCGACGCCGAGGACGCGGTGCAGGAGGCCTGGCTGCGCTTCGACAGCCTGCCGACGCAGCCCGAGTCGGTCAAGGCGTACCTGGCGACCACGGTGACCCGGATCGCGATCGACTCCTTGCGCTCCGCCCGGGTGCGGCGGGAGCAGTACGTCGGTCCCTGGTTCCCCGAGCCGTTGCTCGACGACCCGTACGAAGACCCGGCGCGGGCGGCGGAGTTGGCCGACTCGGTGTCCATGGCGGCGCTGCTGCTGCTGGAGAGGCTGAGCCCGCTGGAGCGGGCGGTGTTCGTCCTGCGGGAGGTGTTCGGCTTCGGGTTCGACGAGGTCGCCGCCGCGGTGGGCCGTTCGGAGGCCGCGTGCCGCCAGCTCGTGGTCCGGGCCCGACGGCACATGCGGGCGGGACTGCCGAGGTTCGAGGCCGTCCGGGAGGAGCGTGACCGGCTGGCGGCCCGGTTCTTCGATGCCTTGCGTGACGGTGACGTGGGTGGTCTGCGCGAGCTGCTCGCCGCCGACGTGACGATGACTGGCGACGGCGGGGGCAAGGCGCCGCGGTTCGCGGACGTCATCGCAGGAGCGGACAGGGTGGTCCGGCTGCTGCTCTTCCTCTCTCGCGGGCTGGCTCGGCTCGGCGCGACCTTCGACCGTTGTGACGTCAACGGCGGGCCTGGCGCGATCACCCGGGACCGCGACGGCAAGGTCCTGAACGTGATCGCGCTCGAGGTCTGGGGCGGGCAGATCCAGACGATCCGCTCCGTCCTCAACCCCGACAAGCTCGACCACCTCGGGCCGGTCGGCAACCTGTGGTCCGTCCACCGGGAGCTCGTGCGTCGCCGCTCAGCGCGGTGACGGCGCGCGCACGGGTCGGCATCAGGGGGTGGCTGGCGGACGACACCTCGGGGCCGCCACCATTGGTCTGATGTCAGAACAGGTCACGCTTCGTTCCATCGGTGTCGGTGTGTACCTCCCGACCATGCTGTACGGGGTCGGGCAGGGAGCGATGGTCCCGATCATCGCGCACTCCGCCCGTGACCTCGGGGCGTCCGTCGGAGTGGCAGGTCTCGTCGTCGCCGCCATCGGGGTGGGGCAGCTCATCGGTGATCTCCCCGCGGGAGCGCTTGCCGGGCGCATCGGGGAGCGTCGCGCGATGCTCGCGGCGGCCGCGCTCGACGTCGTCGCGATGGCCGCGTGCGTCATCGCCGGTTCGGTGTGGCTGCTCGGCGCGGCGATCTTCTGCGCCGGCCTCGCCGGCGCGGTGTGGGGACTGGCTCGTCAGGCGTACCTCGCCGAGGTCGTGCCGTTCCACCTCCGCGCCCGCGCGATGTCGACGCTCGGTGGGGTGCACCGCATCGGCAGGTTCATCGGGCCGTTCCTCGGTGCGGGCGTCGTCAGGGCGTGGGGTACCGATGGCGCGTACGCGATGAACGGCATCGCGGTGCTCGCTGCCGCCGCGCTGCTGGTCAGCCTGCCCGAGCCGCAAGGGCGCCATCCCCACGCGACCACAGCGAGCGGAGACGTGCGCATCGTCGACGTCGCCCGGTCGCACCTGCCGATCTTCTACACCCTGGGCGTGGGGGTTCTCCTGATCGGAGCCGTCCGGGCCTCGCGCGACGTCGTCCTGCCGCTCTGGGCGGACTCCCTCGGCTTCGACGCCGCGACCACGAGCCTGATCTTCGGCATCGCCGGCGCCGTGGACATGCTGCTGTTCTATCCCGCCGGAAAGGTGATGGACCGGGTGGGCCGGGCGTTCGTCGCCGTCCCCTCGATGGTGGTGCTCGCCGCCGCGCACTTCCTGCTGCCCCTCACCCACGACCTGACCTCGCTCAGCCTCGTCGCGTTGCTCATGGGGTTCGGCAACGGCATCGGCAGCGGGATCGTCATGACGCTCGGCGCCGTCCGTGGGACGTCCGGCGTTCCTGGGCGCGTGGCGGCTCTGCGCGGACGCGGGCAACAGTGGCGGACCCCTTCTCATCGGCACCGTGAGCGCCGCGGTCGCGCTCGGCCCCGCGATCGTCCTCATGGGTGGGCTCGGTCTGCTGGGGGCGCTCGTCATGGGGCGCTACATCCCCCGGTACGTGCCGTCGCCTCGGTCGCTGCCGTCGGTCGTCGAGGAGGACCAGGCGGTGCTGCGGCCGGGTCGAACCCGCCCGACGTGACCGGCGCCGGGAACGGGTCGAGGGGTCCACATCTTCCCGACATAGCGCCAGGACCACACCAGACGTTGTGGATGCCACTGCGCGGTGTGGTGTAGCGCACCGCTAGCATGAGAAGACGTTCGCGACCGGAGGAAGCATGGACCCGCGTCCCCGACCTGAGGAAGTCCGCGTCCCAGAGCCGTTCACCAAGGTGGGGTTGACATACGACGACGTACTGCTGCTGCCCGGCGAGTCGGACGTCATCCCCTCGGAAATCGATACGACCACACGGGTCTCACGTCGCATCAAGGTCGCTATCCCACTCGTGTCGAGTCCGATGGACACGGTCACCGAGGCGCGGATGGCCATCGCGATGGCTCGCCAGGGCGGGATCGGCGTCCTGCACCGCAATCTCCCGATCGAGGAGCAGGCGCAGCAGGTCGACCTGGTGAAGCGGTCCGAGTCCGGCATGGTTGCACAGCCGATCACCATCGGACCCGAGGCCACCATCGGTGAGGCCGAGAAGCTGTGCGCCCACTACCGCATCTCCGGCGTCCCGGTCGTCGCCCCCGACCAGACCCTGCTCGGCATCGTCACCAACCGCGACATGCGGTTCGAGACCGACTCGAGTCGACCGGTCAAAGAGGTCATGACGCCCATGCCGCTGGTGACCGGGCGAGTCGGCATCTCCTCGGAGGAGGCGATGGAGCTCCTCCGAAAGCACAAGGTCGAGAAGCTGCCCATCGTCGATAGCTCGAACCGACTGCGCGGACTCATCACGCTCAAGGACTTCGTCAAGAGCGTCCAGTTCCCCAACGCCACGAAGGATGACTCCGGGCGGCTCCGTGTGGCGGCGGCCGTCGGCTTCTTCGGCGACGGGTGGAAGCGGGCGATGACGCTGGTGGAGGCCGGCGTCGACCTGCTCATCGTCGACACCGCCCACGGGCACACGCGCGGCGTCCTCGACATGATCCGGGCGCTGAAGAAGGAACCTGCCGCGCGGCACGTCGACGTCATCGGCGGCAACGTCGCCACCCGCGAGGGCGCGCAGGCGATCATTGACGCCGGCGCCGATGGAGTGCGGGTCGGCGTCGGCCCCGGTTCCATCTGCACGACCCGTGTCGTGGCGGGTGTTGGGGCGCCGCAGATCACCGCGATCTACGAGGCTGCCCAGGTGGCGAAGGCCGCAGGCGTTCCCGTCATCGGCGACGGAGGACTGCAATACTCCGGCGACATCGCCAAGGCCATCGTCGCGGGAGCCGACACCGTAATGCTCGGCTCGCTCCTCGCTGGCTGCGAAGAGAGTCCGGGCGACCTGATCTTCATCAACGGCAAGCAGTACAAGTCGTACCGTGGCATGGGCTCGCTCGGCGCGATGAGCGCGCGCAAGTCCTACTCGAAGGACCGCTACTTCCAAGGCGATGTGCCCTCCGACGACCAGCTCATCCCCGAGGGCATCGAGGGTCAGGTGCCCTACCGGGGCCCGTTGTCGGCGGTCGCCCACCAGCTCGTCGGTGGGCTTCGGCAGGCGATGTTCTACGTCGGTGCGCGCACCATCCCTGAGCTGAAGGAGCGTGGCCGGTTCGTCCGGATCACCTCGGCCGGGCTGCGCGAGAGCCACCCGCACGACGTCCAGATGACGGTCGAGGCGCCGAACTACTGGGTGCGCTGAGGTCGCAGCGCTCCAGAGCGCACGGACGCGCGGGGCACGCCGGGGCCGGGGCGGGTCCGGTCACGGCACGGCCGTGCTGCGAGAATGCTTGCCGTGACCGAGATCGAGATCGGCCGTGGCAAGCGCGGCCGCCGCGCGTACTCCTTCGACGACATCGCGATCGTGCCGAGCCGGCGCACGCGTGACCCCGAGGAAGTGTCGACGGCGTGGCAGATCGACGCCTACCACTTCGAGATGCCGGTCGTCGCGGCGCCGATGGACTCGGTGATGTCGCCGCAGACCGCGATCATGCTCGGCCAGTACGGCGGCCTCGGCGTCCTCAACCTCGAGGGGTTGTGGACTCGGTACGAAGATCCCGAGCCGATGCTCGCGCAGATCGCCTCGCTGGATCCGGCCTCGGCGACGGCGCGGATGCAGGAGATCTACGCCGAGCCGATCAAGCCTGACCTCATCACCGCGCGGTTGGCGCAGATCCGCGAGGCGGGCGTCACGGTGGCCGCCGCTCTCTCGCCCGCGCGGACCAAGGAGCTGTGGAAGACCGTCATCGACGCGGGCGTCGACCTGTTCGTCATCCGTGGGACGACCGTCTCGGCTGAGCACGTCTCTCACCAGACCGAGCCGTTGAACCTCAAGCAGTTCATCTACGAGCTCGACGTGCCAGTGATCGTCGGCGGCTGTGCCACCTACCAGGCCGCGCTCCACCTCATGCGCACGGGCGCGGCCGGTGTCCTCGTCGGGTTCGGTGGGGGAGCCGCCCACACCACGCGTGACGTCCTCGGCGTGGCCGTCCCGATGGCGACGGCGGTGGCGGACGTCGCCGCGGCTCGCCGGGACTACCTCGACGAGTCTGGCGGCCGGTACGTCCACGTGATCGCGGACGGCTCGGTCGGACGATCCGGCGACATCGCGAAGGCGATCGCCTGCGGGGCGGACGCGGTCATGCTGGGCTCGCCGCTGGCACGGGCCGTCGAGGCGCCCGGCCGGGGCTACCACTGGGGGTTGGAGGCCCACCACGGCGAGCTGCCGCGTGGCGCACGTGTCGAGGTGGGAACCATCGGCACGATGAAGGAGATCCTCTTCGGGCCATCCCGGACCTCGGACGGAACGATGAATCTCATCGGCGCCCTGCGTCGGGCGATGGCGACCACCGGCTACACCGAGCTCAAGGAGTTCCAGCGCATCGAGGTGGTCGTCCAGTAGGCGGTGTCCGTGGCACACGCTGGACGCACGCCACCGATCTCGGCTTCGTGGGGTCGGAGGACTCCACCGGGCCCTCAGCGGCGACGATTCGACGCTTCACGCGGAACGGCGGGCGAGGTCGAACCTCGCCCGCCGTTGCTGTGCCGTTCCGACGGTCTGATCAGCTGGACGCGGAGGGAACGGGCTCGGCGCGTTCCCGTCGCCGGTCAGCCCGCTCCGCTCGCCGCTGGCCACGCGAGCGGCGACGCTCCTTGGCGCTCTCCAGCATCGTGTAGAGGGTCGGCACCAGGATCAGCGTGAGCAAGGTCGAGCTGACCAGGCCGCCGATGACCACCAGGGCCAACGGCTTGGAGACGAACACGCCTCCACCGGTGATGCCCAGTGACATCGGGATCAGGGCGCAGATCGTCGCGAGCGCGGTCATGAGGATGGGGCGCAGCCGTCGCCGGCCACCCTCGACGACCGCCTCCTGCAGGCCCATCCCCTGCTCGCGGTACTGGTTGATCAGGTCGATGAGCACGATCGCGTTGGTGACCACGATCCCGACGAGCATGAGCAGGCCGATGAGCGCCGGGACGCCGAGGGGCGTGTTGGTGCCGAGCAGCAGGGCCAGCGCGCCCGTCGCCGCGAACGGGATCGACACGAGCAGGATGAGCGGCTGGGCGATGCTCCGGAACGTCGCCACCATGATGAGGTAGACGATCACGATCGCGGCCAGCAGCGCCACACCGAGCTGCCCGAACGCCTCGCGTTGCTCCGAGCTCACGCCCGCGATCCGGTACGTGGCGCCGCGTGGGAGGTCAAGCTCGTCGAGCGCGGCTTGCAGGTCGCTGGTGACCCGGCCCAGGTCCTCGGCCGTGGCCGCGGCGCTGATGGTGGCGCTGCGCTCCCCGTCGATGCGGGTGAGCTCGGCCGGCCGGGTCACCTCCGACACCGTGGCCACCTCGGCCAACCGGACGGTGGTGCCCAGCGGCGTCTCGATCGGCAGCGCCCGCAGCCGCTCCAGGCTGGTCGGACGCTCGGTGGTGTAGAGCAGCACGTCACGTTGCTCGGAGTCGATCACGACCGACGCCACCTGTTGCCCGGCGAACGCCTGCCGCACCGCCTGGCCGACTTGAGCGTCCGACAGACCCAGCGCGGCGGCCTTCGCCCGGTCCACGTCGACGTGGACGGTCGGCAGGTCAGATCCGAGGCTGTTCGTGACGTCGGTGGCGCCGGGCACGTTCGCGACGGCGCGTTCGACTCGCTCGGCGGCGACCCGCAGCGACTCGCTCGTGGGTGCGGTGACGATCACCTCGAGGTTGCTGCCGCCGAAGCCCGTCGGCACCTCCTGGACGGTGAGCGTGCCAGCGTCCTCGAGGCGGCCGAGCCGGTCGCGCAGCTCCGTGGCCACCGCGTCCTTGTCGACGTCCTCGTCGAGGGTGAGCCAGAACATGGCTTGGTTGGCGCCGTTGCCGGTGGAGAAGCCGGCGAACTCCATGGCACCGACCGTCGTCTGGTACGTCTCGATGCCGTCAACGTCGGCCAGCACCCGCTCCACCTTCCGGGCGGCCTCGTCGGTGCGCGCGAGCGAGGTCGAGACCGGCATGACCTGGGTGACGGTCATCGTGTTGTTGCCCGGGTCGTCGAGGAAGTTCGTCTTGAGCAGCGGGGTGGCGGCGAGCGTGCCGGCGAAGACCAGGATCCCCGCGAGGATGGTCACCACGCGGTGCCGGGTCGTCCACCGGATCACCGGCACGTAGGCGCGTTGGAGGACGTTGCGCCGCTCCCTGGCCTCCGCCTCGGCGCGGAAGCGCTCCTGCTCGGCCGGCGCCACGTCCGGCGGTCGCAGGAACCAGTACGCCAGGACAGGGATGATCGTCAGCGAGACGAAGAGGGACGCCAGCAAGGCGATGGTGACGGTCACCCCGAACGGTCGGAAGAGCTCGCCGACCTGCCCGCCGACGAAGGCGATCGGCAAGAAGACGCCGACGGTGGTGAAGGTGGAGGCGGACACTGCTCCAGCGACCTCACGGACGCCGTTGAGGATCGCCTTCTGCTTGGCCTCGCCGTAGCCCAGGTGCCGCTTGATGTTCTCCAGCACCACGATGGAGTCGTCGACCACACGGCCGATCGCCACGGTGAGCGCGCCCAAGGTCAGGATGTTGAGCGAGTAGCCACCGGCGTACAGGCCGATCATCGCGACCAGGAGGGAGAACGGGATCGACACGGCGGTGACCAGCGTCGACCGCAGGGACAGGAGGAAGACCAGGATCACGAGGACGGCGAAGATCAGGCCGATCGTGCCTTCGGTGGTGAGGCCTTCGATGGACTTCTCGATGAACGGCGCCTGGTCGAAGACGACCACGACCTCGACGTCGTCGCCGAGCGAGCTGGAGAGCCGGTCGAGGGCGTCGCGGACGTCGTGCGAGACCGCGACGGTGTTGCCGTCCGTTGTCTTCATCACCGACAGGCCGAGCGACGGCTTGCCGTTGGTGCGGGTGATCGACGTCGCCTCCGCGGGTGCGGTCGTGACCTCGGCGATGTCGGACAGCCGCACCGGGGCCGGCGGAGCCGCAGCGCGGCCGGTCCCGGACCGCTGTCCCGAGGTGCCGGGCGCGGACGCGGACCCGCTGCCGGAGACGCGCTGACCGGCTCCCTCGCCCTGGCCGCCGGAGGGGCCGGCCTCGCCCTGGCCGGCGGAGCCGGACTCGCCCTGGGTGGCCGACGATCCCTGCTGGCCGGCGCCGCTGCCGGTGCCGGAGCCTTGCCCGCCGAGCGCCCCGGCGGCCGCGGCCCGCGGAATGATCGTGACCTGTTCCAGGTCCCGGACGGACGCGAAGGGCGCGCCGACCTCGACCGTCACCGAGCGATCGCCGGTGGTCAGCTCGCCGCCCGGGACGCTCACGCCGTTGGCCTGCAGCGCGGTGACCACGTCCTGGGGCGTCACGCCGGTCCGGGCCAGGGCCGCCTCGTCGAGCCTGATCTCGACCCGCTCCTCGCGCAGGCCGGTGACCTCGACGTTGCGGACGTCGGAGATCTTCTCCAGCTCCGGCACCACGCGGTCCTGCAGGCGTCGCGCCAGCTCACGCTGGTCGAGGTCGGAGCTGATCTCGAGGAGCAGGACGGGGAAGTCGTTGATGTTGCCCGCCTGCACCGTGGGGTCGACGTCGGAGGGAAGCTGGCTGCGCAGGCGGTTGACCGACTCCTGGATCTCCTGGACGGCCTCGCTGATGTCGGTGCCGTACTCGAACTCGGCCTGCACCATCGAGAAGCCGTTGCTCGAGGTGGAGGTGACCCGCTCCAATCCATCGGTGCCGGCGATCGCCGTCTCGATCGGCTCGGTCACCTCGCGTTCGACGATCTCGGGGGAGGCCCCAGGGTAGACCGTGGTGATGAACGCGCCCGGCATCTCCAGGCTGGGGAGGAGCTCCTGCTTCAGCGACCGGGTGGAGATCAACCCGAAGAGGACGATCGCGACGGAGAGCAGCGCGACCAGGCTCCGGTTGGCGAGACTCAGCCTTGCCAGTCTGGACATGGGCCTTCCCTGACGGTTCCCTGCGATGACGGCTCCGACGAAACCCCCGCGGCCAAGCCGGCACCGTCCGACCTCGGACAGGGTGAGAATACTTTGTGTCGTGCGGACTATCGTCGTGGTGTGAGCTATCTCAGGCTATGTGCTGGCATGATCCTCCGCAGGGAGGATGAGGAGCCGCCGGAGTGGGCCACAAGGATGAGCTGATCGCCCGGATCCAACGGGCCGAACGTGAGTTTCGTCGCAGCGTGGTGAGTCAGGCGGCGACGGACTTCTTCTCGGTCGACCTCACGATGCCCCAGCTGCGTGTGGTCTTCTTCCTCGCCGCCTCCGGCGCGATATCCGCGCACGAGCTGGCGGAGGCCCTCCACGTCGGGCCGACCACCTTGACCGGCATCGTGGACCGCCTGGAAGC
>Ga0310826_101234_pt1 | contig 14368 bp, 12 predicted proteins | sample WT_ome_FD_201306 | JGI IMG/M metagenome (GOLD analysis project Ga0310826, IMG submission 201306) | Sorghum-adapted microbial communities enriched on wild type (WT) sorghum from Joint BioEnergy Institute, Emeryville, California, United... ... | reverse complement strand
ACGCCAAAGGCGGACCATCCCACCGCGGCGCCGTCGACTGCCGCTGCAAACGCCACCACCACATGCGCGACCACACCAACATCCGCATCACCCGAACCGGCCCCACCATCACCTGGACCATCCCCAGTGGACGCACCTTCACCGTCACCACCGACAAAGACCTCATCCTCACCCGCGACGACTGAGAGGCAGCCGGAGCCGGACGGCCGGATGCTCGCCGGCGAAACCCATCGAGATCGACCAGCTGTCTGGACCTGTGCCCACGACGTCGGACCGGACCTCTACTCCCGCCAGGTCGGCCCAAACCCACTCTCCGTCGGGCCCGACCGGGTTTCGCCATGCACTACGAGAGGGCCCAGGCAGCTGCCTGCGATCAGGATGACGTGTCGAGCACTGCCCGGGCCTCGGGCTGATGAGCCGACTGCTCAGGGGTCCGGGCGGGCCGCAGCTGCAGAACGACGACCGACGCCAGGACCAGGACGGCACCGATCAGCTGGACTCCGCTCAGCAGCTCGCCCAGAGTCAGTGAGGCCAGTGCCGTGGTGACGACCGGTTCGAAGGTGCAGAGGATGGCGGCTGTCGAGGGACCTGTCCGGCGCAGGCCCGCGAAAAACGCGAGCATCGCCCCAACGGTGGAGATCACCGCGATACAGGCCAGCCAGAACCATCCCCGCGGGGCGAAGTCGAAGGCCACGCCACCCGTGACCACGGCCTGTGCGCCGAGGGTGGCGGAGGCCCCGGCCATGACCAATGTGGACAGCATCACCGGCGACAGGTGGTGCACGACGGTGTCCGAGACGAGGATGTAGGCGGTGTAGACGATCGCCGCGCCAAACGCCAGGGCCGCTCCGACGGGGTGAAAACCGGCCGCCCCGGCGCCCGCCAGGACCAGGGCGACGCCGCCCGAGGCCGTTACCAGCGCGACGGCTCGCCCCCGCGTCATCCGGTCGCGACCCAGCAGCACCGACGCCGCCGTCACCAGCGCCGGATACGTATAGAAGATCAGCGACAGCAGCGACGCGTCCATACGCTGCAAGGCCAGGAAGAACAGAGTCGCCTGCGCGGCGTACCCGATCGCCCCCAGGCCAAGGGCGGTCACGACCACGCGGCGGCGCGATCGTACGGCCCGGGTGGGCGCTGCGGCCAGCGAGTCCCGATGCCGCAGACTCGGCCGGGCCAGGACCACAGCCGCCAGCACGGCGGCCGCGAGGCTGAACCGCACCAGCAGCAGTTCGCCCGGCGCGACGCCCGCTTCGTAGGCGAACTTTCCGAAGATCGGCATCGCACCGAAGAACGCCGCTGACAGCAGACACAGGGCTGGACCCACGAAGCCGATCATCGAACACCCAACCCATCACGTCCAGTGACGTTTTTTGGCGGTGATTCGTTAGATTTCCTGCATGATCGCGCTGGATCTTCGTCGCCTTCGGTTCCTGCGAGAGTTCGAGGAGCGGGGCACCTTCGCGGCGGTCGCGGCCGCCCTGGGCTACAGCCCGTCGGCCGTCTCCCAACAGCTCGCTCTCCTCGAAAAGGACGTCGGTGCGCGGCTGTTCGAGAAGGCCGGTCGCGGCGTCCGGCTGACCGACGCCGGTCAGCTCCTGGCCCGCCACGCGCGCGTGCTGCTGGCTGCGGCGGAGGCGGCCGAAGCGGACCTAGCCGCTCTCGGCGGCGACGTCCGGGGAACGGTGCGGGCCGGTGGACTCCAGTCGGCGGCTCGTCATCTGCTCATTCCCGCCGTGGCCAGCATGATGTCCACGCACCCGGCCGTGCGCGTGGAGCTGTTCGAACTCGAGCTTGAGGAGGCGCTGCCCGGCCTGCGGCTCGGCGCGGTCGACCTGGTCATCGGGGACGAGTACGACGGCCATCCACGACCCCGACCCGCCGGCCTGCGGTTCGAGGTGATCCACGAGGAGCCGCTCAAGGTCGTGTTGCCGGCCACCCATCGCCAGGCCCGGTCTGTGGGCCCGGTCGCCATCGCCGATTTGCGGGACGAGATCTGGACCGCATCCGCCGCGGGTACGGGCCATCACGCCATGGTCGTCGGAACCTGTCGATCCCTCGGCGGATACGAGCCCGACCTGCGACACCGCTCCAACGACGCCGACGTCCAGCTCGAGCTCGTCCGCGTCGGCGCCGCCGTCGCGTTGCTGCCCACCCTCACCCTGCCGGCCGCCGACCCAGCCCTCGCTGTTCGGGATGTCGCTGAAGTCCGACTCACCCGCCGGCTGGTCGCCGTCACCCGGGACACTCCGTCGACCCCGGCCCTCACGGCTCTGCTGGCCGCGGTGAAGGACCGCGAGCGGGAGATCAGGGCACGCGCTCAGGCGGTCGGCGGCGCCCCTGCCGGTGGTGGCCGGGCGAGGATAAGGGGCGGGTACTCAGCACGGACGACGGGTGGCCGTCGAGGGCGGGCCAGGGCGAACGCCGGGGCGCGCTGACCGATCGCGTCGATAGGACGTCGCCCGGGTGACCCAGCCGTCTCCTGTGGACGGTTCCAGCGTCAGCCTCCGGTGGCGGACCGAGCCGAGCCGGGAGGGATCGTGAGCAGCCGGACGGTACGGCCGGCCATGCACGCGTACCTCAGGTGTACCGCCGCGCGCCGGCCCGGGCCACGGCGATGGCCGCTCCGATGACGGCGCCGATGTGCCCGAGGATCGTGACGTAGGCGCCGTCGAACAGGATGATGTCGATTACCAGGCCGATCAGGGCCAGGCCCGCGAAACCCACCCATGCACCGATCAGACCGCAGAGCAGGGCCGGCAGCACCGGCTTGCGCCGGGCGATCGCGACGGCGGCGATGCCCAGGCCGATCAACGTAACGGACAGTCCCGGCATCAGCATGGAGTACCTCCTCGGGGCGGTTCTGCCACGACTGTGCCGTCGCGGCCGGCCCGCTACATCCGGGTACATCACGGACTCTCCCCTGAGATTGCCCTCAGGACAGCCCGGCTCCGGCCGCGCCGATGACCATCGGCCCGTCGCGGAGGGTGCCAGCCTGCTCATAGGGCTCTACGAGCGCAGTCGGCGCCCTCCCACATGACGTCGACAGGCAGGTTGGGATGCTTCGCGGCCTTGCATCGTCCACGGAAGGGTCGATCGCTGCGCGACCAGCATCGCCACGCTCGGCTAGCGGATTCGTCGGCGCTCAGCGTTGATGTTCTGGCTCTTGTCCGCCCGGCCGCCCGTTCGCGTCGGCCGGCGTGTTGCCGTCTTCTTCGTTGCCTGGGCCGCGGGTGCCCTATCGGATGCCTCGGCCGGCCGACGGGCCCGGCTAGGCGTCTGGCCGGCCGGTGCGCCGGCGACCAGGCGGGTCACCAGCGCCGACACCACCTCGTCGGGATCGAATCCGGCATCGATGGACGTGGTGAGCAGGTCGAGAAGAAGACCGTCCACGGCGTAGTGCAGCAGGGCCACCTCGAACGCCCCGCCGGGGAGCCCCGACGCCTCGTGGAAGGCGACGTCGTCGCGGTAGCCGCGGCGCAACGTCTCGCCCAGGATCCGGGCCAGGCCAGGGCGGCGCACCGCCTCCAGACGCAGCTCGATCAGGGCTCGGGTCAGCTCGGGCTCTCGGGTGGTCCGCTCGACGATGTAGCGGACGTAGTCGGTGAACAGTTCCAGGGACGGCTCCCGGGCCCCCAGTTCGGCCAGCACCCGGTCGTCGGGGGCGAACCGCTCCATGATCCGCTCGCCGAGCGCGCCGAGCAGGGCATCCCTCGTGCGGAAGTAGTTGGAGGTGGTGCCGATCGGTACCCCGGCCTCGGCATCGACGGCGCGGTGGGTCAGCCCGCGGGCCCCGGTGGTCGCCAGGACTCGCAACCCCGCGTCGGCCAGAGCCGCGCGTCGCTCCACGTTTCGGGCCACGGGAACACGCTAGCACCGACCACGACAGCTGTAGTACCGTCATGTACGACACCTGTAGTGATTGGAAGCCCTTATGCGTAAGCTCGTGTACTACGTGGCCAGCACCCTCGACGGCTTCATCGCCGCGCCCGACGGCTCGTACGACTTCTTCCCGATCGAGCCGGACGTGTCCGACTACCTCGTGGCGCACTGGCCCCAGACGCTCCCGACGTTCGCGCACGCCCAGTTCGGCATCGACCGGCCGCAGGGTCGTTTCGACGCGGTCGTGATGGGGCGGGCCACGTACGACCCGGCGCTCAAGGTCGGCATCACCAGCCCGTACGCCCATCTCAAGCAGTACGTCTTCTCCCGGTCGCTCGGCCCGTCCGCCGACGCTGGGGTGGAGATCGTGGCGGGCGACCCCGTGGCGTTCATCCGCGAACTCAAGCGCCAGCCCGGCCGCGACATCTGGCTCTGCGGGGGCGGAGACCTCGCCGGCCAGCTCCTGCCCGAGATCGACGAACTGGTGCTCAAGCTGCACCCGATCGTGGCCGGCCAAGGCGTTCCGCTGGCCAACCGCGGCTTCGACCCGCACCGGTTCGGCCTGGTCAGCAGCCGGACGTTCGACAGTGGACTGGTCCTGCTGCACTATGCCCGGACCAGGCCCGAGCCGGATCGGTAGGCATCGACGGGCGACAGGCCCTCCTCCGGCGTCTGCGCGGCAACCGGCGTCGGCCGAACCCTTCGGTCGTACGATGCTCGGCGTGTCGTTCTACCGCCGGATCGCCGAGGACCGCTTCGAGGCGACGCCGTACACGCGAGGACCGTGGGATGCCGCCTCGCAGCACGCCGGCCCGCCGGCGGCGCTGCTCGGTCGGGCCGTCGAGCGCCAGGGTGGGCGCGACGACCAGCGGGTCGCGCGGCTGACGTTCGACATCGTGCGACCGGTGCCGGTCGGGCGCCTCACCGTGGCGACCCGGGTGGTCCGGGCCGGTCGCAGCGTCGCCGTCGTCGAGTCCGAACTGGTCCCCGACGGCGAGCCGACCGCGATGCGGGTCACCGCCATGCTGATCCGGACGGAGGCGGAGGTCGCCCCCGCGGTCGCGTACGGCGGCCCGCCCGAGTTTCCCGAGGGCGCCGGGGAGGAGCCGTTCTTCCCGGTCCCGTACGACGTCGGCTATCACACGGCGATGGAGTACCGGTTCGCCGCCGGGTCGTTCCTCACTCCGGGGCCGGCGACCTGCTGGATGCGGATGCGGGTGCCGTTGGTGGAGGGGGAGGAGCCGAGCCCGTTGACGCGGGTGCTGGTCGCCGCCGATTCCGGAAACGGCGTGAGCAGCGTACTGGACTGGCGCCGGCACCTGTTCATCAACCCGGACCTCACCGTCCACCTGCACCGGTATCCGGCTGGCGAGTGGGTCTGCCTGGACGCCCGGACGTCGATCGACCCGGACGGCATCGGGCTCACCGAGACGGCGCTGTACGACCGGACCGGCGCTATCGGCCGAGCCGCCCAGAGTCTGTTCGTCGCGCCCCGGTAGCGCCCGCTTCGACGCTTGAGCGGACCGGGCCATGTGCCGGTATCGGCGCGGCCTTGCCCAGGCGTCTGGCCGCATCCAGCTCGACGCAGGCACTGGCGTACTCGCCCTCTTCCAGCAAGCGGGAACCCGGGATCGGGCCTGGCATCGATGAACGCTGTTCGCTGGCGAATGACATTGACCGACGAGGTAACGCTGCATGAGAATTTCGATGTGTCATCCTGGGGAGGTGGCGTGTCATTCGTACGCTGGCTGCGCGTACCGGTCTGGATAGCGGCGGCCGTCGTTGCCGGTTGGGTCGCCGATCTGCTCGTTCCCGGGTTCCGGCTTGACGGGTCGCTCGCGGTTCGGCTGGCGGTCGGCGGTGCGGTTGTAGGGGCCACGAGCCTCATCTGGATGGGGCTGTTTCTGGTGGCCGCGATCGTGGTGGCGGCCGTGTTCGCCGGACTCACGGCGCTGATCCGCTGGCTGGTCAACCCGAGAGGCTCCCGACGAACCCGAAGCGGCCGGTGGGCGAGGCCATTCGACCGCGCCGATGGTCAGGTGGACGGGGGTGCGTCGGGCGAGTCCGCTATTCGGAAGGACAAGCGGCCACGGCATCCCGCGGTGAACGCGCTGCTGCGCGCCTTCTACCTGGCGTTGATGGTCGCCGTTGTCCCGGTGGGGTTCTTCCTGGCCGTGCTGGTGCTGAGGTTCGTCGGCCTTGGCGTGGAGGTATCCGGCGGTTGGACCGTGTACCTTGCCGCCGGACTGGTCGTGGTCGGCGTCGATTCCGCGGTGACCCGGTCGCTTCGGCCGCCGACTGAGCGGAACCGGCTGCGCCCCTGGGTCGGTTCCCACATCACCTTCGTCGTCGTCACCGCGGTGCTGTGGCTCGCGGTCGAGTACGCCGACGGTGTCCACCTGATCTCCCCGGGCAGCCACCCCGTGGTCGTGGACGTCCTGGTGATGGCGGCGGTTGTCCATGCGCTGAGGAATGACAATGACGGGCTGTGGGGCGCGGCCGTGCAGGCCCCGCTGGACGTGCTGGCCCTGGGGTTCGTGGCGTGGCTGGGCACCTGGCTGGTCAGTTCGCTTGAGTTCAGCGGAGTCCTGCCCCTGGTGCTGACCGCCGTGGTGATCACCGTGACCACCCTGCCTGCGCGCAGGCTTTTCCCGACCTCGCTGTCCTCATCGACGGCCTCCAGCCTTCCCGGGCCCTTGAGAGAGGTAAATCGGTGGCGACGGCGCGGAGAAGACGGAGCGCCGGAATGGTCCGACGCCCCCGCGTAGCCAGGGTTCCGCTCCTCGTCGGTGCCGCCGCGCTGCTGAGCTGTGTCTGCTGCGTCGGCGGTCTGCTCGACGCGCTGCCGACGCCGTACCGACTCGGCCTGGCCATCGCCGCCGTGCTTCTCGCCGTCGCCGCCGTCGTGCTCGGCGTGACGCGGACGCGTCGTCGCTTCCGCGCGGTCCGAAGCGTCGTGGTGGGCTACCTCGACGACGTTCTGGCCGGCGACGTCGAGTCCTCGCGGCGCTGGCTCACCGGCGGCGGGACCGGGGAGGGCCCGGCAGAATTCGCCATCCCGGCCACCTCGACCCTGACGGCCTACCGCATCGTGAACGCCTACGCCGACTTCCTGTCGCCCATCGTGACCGTGACCGTTCAGCTGCGCTTCGACAATCACGATCAACCGGACCGCTACCTGCAGCTGCTCGTCGTCGAGGACGGGCGCACGTGGCGGATCGTTCGCTCGGACGAGGATCCGTGGTAGCCGCCGGGAAACCCGAAGCAGCGGGCGCGAAGCTTATGTTTGATCTAAACCTCTGACATTCTTGAGGTGAACTTCACGTCGTCCTGATGCACAGAGACGAGGGCTGATTACTGAGGCCGCGCCGGGCACGCCCCGTGGCTGCCCAACCGTGTCGTGAGGCGCAACCGTGCGGACGTTCGCAATCAACCAAGAGCCAGGCGGCGCATTCCGAGCTGGTCGAGCATGGCGGACTCAATGGGGCTGATCGGAGCACGTCCGGTCGCTTTTCGGACCAGGGTTGGCGCGTCCCACCCGGTCGCGTCAAGGGCTGTACTTCCGGTGGGGCCGAAGAGCATCCGTAGCAGGTGCCCGGTGGCGGCGGGCGTCAGCCATGGTTCTACATCGACGGCATCGGCGATGTCGATGCCGTGCACGGCGACCTCGAATACCCGGGTGATGAGGAACTCGGTCAGCAGCATCGCGTCGCCATGACGGGTCAGCACGACGCGGCCTTCGGGCTGACGTTCGCTGACCGCCACGACCGCCTGCCACGTGTTCGTCAGCTCCTGGACGAGCATCGCCGGGTCCGCCGAGCCGGCCCGCTCGCGGCCCGTACGGACGCGGTCAGCGTTCACGGCCTCGCTGAATCGGTCGTCGGCCCGGAAGTAGTCCGCTGCGGTTATCTCGGCTCGCTCGGGTGCCGGCGCGGCGACCATGTCCGGCACGCGGGCGAGCGCCGTGATGATGTGGCCGACCAGGTCCCGCACCAGCCAGGGGGCGCAGCGCGTGGGCCGTTGCCAGGCCGGGCCGGACAGACCTTCCAGTGCCGCGATCAGCGCGGCGGACTCATCGCGCAATGCGTCGAGAGCGGAGCTGCCGACCGTCACGTCACCATGATCGCACTTCACCTCGACGAGGCTCATGGCTGTCGTCCTGTGTCGACGCCCACGCGGGTGACCGGCGCAGGCCGTTCGGAACGCCGCCGACCGTTTGCCTGGCTCGTCGGTTCAGCCCAGGAACGTCGCGTCGGCGTATCCGATCTGCCTCATTCGCATCGCCGGCGAACACGACGATGTTTTCATCGCCGGGGATGAACACGTCCTCGCCTGAGGGCTCCGGTATCCCGCTGACGAACCAGACCGGCCCGGTGCTTGTACGGGCTCAGGCCATTCCGATGCTCCGAGAGACCGACAAACGTGCCCCGGGTGGGATTCGAACCCACACTTGCGGAGGTTTGAGCTCCGTGGCTCTGCCAGTTGGCCTACCGGGACTGCTGTCACCTACCAGGGTAACCGCTACGCTAATCATCGCGACCGCGAGAGGCGAGGGTCAGCACCACCCCCGGCCACCCGCGTGGAGCGAACCATCGAGATCGTGATCTCATGAGTGAGAGGGTAGCCGTGTCCGAGGGGCGCCGCCGGGTTCTTATCGCCGAGGACGAGGCTCTGATCAGGCTGGACCTGCGGGAGATGCTCGTCGAGGAGGGCTACGAGGTCTGCGGGGAGGCGGGCGACGGCGAGGCGGCCGTGAAGTTGGCCCAGGAGCTGAAGCCAGACCTGTGCATCTTCGACATCAAGATGCCGATTATGGATGGGCTCGCCGCGGCCGAGAAGATCGCCAGCGAGCGCATCGCGCCGGTGGTGATCCTGACCGCGTTCTCCCAGCGGGAACTGGTTGAGCAGGCGCGGTCGGCCGGGGCGATGGCGTACCTGGTCAAGCCTTTCCAGAAGAGCGACCTGGTGCCGGCCATCGAGATCGCACTGTCCCGGTTCGCGGAGCTGCGCGCGCTGGAGGCCGAGGTGGCCAACCTCGCCGACCGGCTGGAGACGCGCAAGCTCGTCGAGCGGGCCAAGGGCATGCTCATGACGGCGTTCAACATGACCGAGCCGGACGCCTTCAAGTGGATCCAGCGCGCGGCCATGGACAACCGCATGACCATGAAGCAGGTCGCCGAGAAGATCATCGCCGAGAACCTGACCGGCGAGAAGTCTCAGAACTCCTGAGCCGTCCTCCGGACGGGTGGTCGTTCGCCGCCGGACGACCACGGCGGGATCGACCGTACGGCCACCTCAGGCCATACGGTCGCACCCAGCCGTACGGTCACGTCTGGCCGTACGGTCACCCGAGGTCGTTCGGTCGCACCCGCTCGTGCGGCCGCACCAGCTCGCACGGTCGCTTCAGTCGTACGGTCACGGCTGCCGCTTCAGTGCGACCTCCGGTGGATGGCGAGGTCTGGTGACGGGCGCCTCTGCGCGGCGCCGTGGTTCTGTCGGTCGTCGGGGCTAGGCTCCGTTGCGTGACCACCGAGGCGCCACGACTGCTGCTGTTGGACGGGCATTCGCTCGCATACCGGGCATTTTTCGCGCTACCGGTGGAGAACTTCTCGACGACGACCGGGCAGCCGACCAACGCCGTCTACGGCTTCACCTCAATGCTGATCAACGTGCTGCGCGACGAGCGGCCGTCCCACATCGCGGTGGCGTTCGACGTGTCCCGCAAGTCGTTCCGCACGGACCTCTACGCCGAGTACAAAGCCAAGCGCGCTGAGTCGCCGGCGGACTTCAACGGGCAGGTCGGCCTCGTCCAGGAGGTCCTCGCGGCGCTGCGCATCCCGGTGTTGCAGAAGGAGGGGTACGAGGCGGACGACATCATCGCCACCCTCGCCGAGCGGGCTCGGGCCGAGGGCATGGAGGTGCTGATCTGCACCGGCGACCGCGACGCGTTCCAGCTCGTCCGCGACGGCGTGACCGTGCTGTACCCCAAGCGGGGCGTCTCCGATCTCGCGCGCATGGATGTGGCGGCGGTCACGGCGCGGTACGGCGTGGGGCCGGAGCACTACCGGGCGATCGCCGCGATGGTCGGCGAGTCCAGCGACAACCTGCCCGGGGTGCCGGGCGTGGGGGAGAAGACCGCCGCCAAGTGGCTCCAGACGTACGGCGACTTCGACGGCGTGATCGCCAACGTGGACAAGATCAAGGGCAAGGTTGGCGACAGTCTCCGCGCGCACCTGGCCGACGTGCTGCGCAACTACGAGATCAACCGCCTCATCACCGACCTTGAGCTGCCGATCACTCCGGCCGAGACCCAGTGGCGCGGGTGGGACCGGGAGGCGGTCCACCGGGTCTTCGACACCCTGCAGTTCCGGGTGCTGCGCGACCGCCTGTACGAGTACCTCGAGTCGGTCGAGCCCGAGGCCGAGGCCGGCTTCAAGCTCACCACCACGCTGCTGGGTCCGGGGGAGGTGCGGGCCTGGCTCGACCGCCACGCCCCGGTCGGGGCGACGGTCGGGGTCGCCGTGGCCGGCACGTTCGGCCGGGGCACGGGCCGGCTGTCCGGAATGGCGGTCGCCACCGCCGACGGGGCAGCGGCCTGGTTCGACCCGACCGCGCTCGACGCCGATGACGAGACGGCGGTCGCCGCCTGGCTGGCCGACCCGAACCGGCTCAAGGTCATCCACGACGCCAAGCCGGCGCTGCTCGCCTTCGCCGCGCGCGGCTGGGAGTTCGACGGCCTGGCCACCGACACCGCGCTCGCGGCCTACCTGGCCAAGCCGGACAACCGGTCGTACGACCTGGTCGACCTGGCACTGCGCTACCTGCAGCGCGAGCTGCGCATCGAGGGCGCCGACGAGGCGCAGCCGGCGCTCGACGGCCTGGCCAGCGTGGGCGGGCCGGGGGAGCACGCGGTCGAGGAGAACCTCATGCTTCGCGCCCGGGCCACGCTCGACCTCGTCGAGGCGGTGCAGGCGCAGCTCGGCCGCGACGGGCCGGACGCGGCTGCGGCGGCGCAGCGGCTGCTCGGCGAGGTGGAGCAGCCGCTGTCCCGGGTGCTGGCCGTCATGGAGCGCACGGGCATCGCGGCTGACACCGACTACCTGTCCGAGCTGGAGGCCCACTTCGCTGGCGAGGTGAAGGCCGCCGCGCAGGCCGCCTACGCCGTGGTGGGGCGCGAGTTCAACCTGGGCTCGCCCAAGCAGCTGCAGGAGATCCTCTTCGTCGAGCTGGGCCTGCCCAAGACGAAGCGCATCAAGACCGGCTACACCACCGACGCCGAGGCGCTGCAGAGCCTGTTCGCCCAGACCGGCCATCCGGTGCTCGAACACCTGCTGCGCCACCGGGACGTGTCCAAGCTCAAGTCCACAGTGGACGGCCTGCTGAAGTCGGTCTCCGACGACGGCCGCATCCACACGACCTTCTACCAGACCGTGGCGGCGACCGGTCGGCTGTCCAGCACCGACCCCAACCTGCAGAACGTGCCGATCCGCACTGAGGAGGGCCGGCGCATCCGGCGCGCCTTTACCGTGGGGCCGGGGTACGAGGCGCTGATGACGGCCGACTACAGCCAGATCGAGATGCGCATCATGGCGCACCTGTCCCGCGACGAGAAGCTCATCGAGGCGTTCCGGTCGGGCGCGGACTTCCACGCCGCCACCGCGTCGGTGGTCTTCGGGGTCGACGTCGACCAGGTCACCCCCGACCAGCGGCGCAAGATCAAGGCGATGAACTACGGCCTCGCCTACGGCCTGTCCGCCTACGGGCTCTCGCAGCAGCTGGGCATCAAGCCGGACGAGGCCAAGGTGCTCATGGACGGCTACTTCGAGCGGTTCGGCGGGGTGCGCGACTACCTGCGCTCGGTCGTGGCCCAGGCTCGGCTCGACGGCTACACCGAGACCGTGCTGGGTCGGCGCCGGTACCTGCCCGACCTCAACAGCGACAACCGGCAGCGGCGCGAGATGGCCGAGCGCATGGCTCTGAACGCGCCGATCCAGGGCTCGGCGGCTGACATCATCAAGGTGGCCATGCTGCGCATCGACGCCGCGCTGCGCGCCGCCAAGATGCGGTCCCGGATGCTGCTGCAGGTGCACGACGAGCTCGTCTTCGAGGTGGCGCCGGGGGAGCGGGAGCAGCTCGAGGAGCTGGTGCGGACCAACATGGCCGGCGCCTACCCGCTCGACGTGCCGCTCGAGGTCAGCGTGGGTGTCGGCCCCAACTGGGCCGCCGCGGAGCACTGACGCCACGACGCCGTCCACCGCCTACCCTGGCGTTGATCTAGGGCTTGGAGTGGTGAGTCGATCTTCAACCACCACTCCAAGCCCTAGATCAACACGTCCGGCCTGGCTCAGCGGATCGGCGGGCCCCATGTGGCGGGGTCGTTGGTGGCGCCGGGGTGGAATTGGATCGTCTCGTACAGGTCGAGGATGCTGATCCCGAGCCCAGCGTGGCCGGTGAGCTCCAGGGCGAAGCCGTCGACGTCGTAGATGGCGCCTGAGTATGTTGCGGCGAGGTCGCATCGATCCGGGCCATGGCAGTCGCGAAGCGAAGCGGGATGGCCGTCCACCTCGACCGTCGCCGACCCGGGCTTGTCCTCGGGAACGGATGCCCAACTCGCCTCCACCCCGACGCTCGGGCTTGAGTCCTCGGGGATCAGCAGGGGATTGGTGACGGCTACGGCCTCATCCGTCGCGAACCTGACGCCGAAACGAGCCACCGGCGTACCGTCCGGCCTCGCATCGAGGAGCATGCTGGTTGCCGTGACCCGGGTGCACTCCGGCACTGTTATCGAGAAGGGAGCTGTCACCGGAAGGCCGACGCCGAGTTCGAGCAGCGGGGCGACCTCCGCCGCCAGGCTCCTCAGGGACTCCACAGTGGACTGGCTCGACGTCGGCGTCCCGTTCGCCCCAGCGGAGGTGTCGGCAGCCGTCACCAGCACCCACGCACCCGGGGCCCACTGCCAGGCCAGTCCTTGCCCCTGCGGCAGGCCGGCGTAGGTCGTCTCGGGTAGCCAGTACGCCGGCGTGCCGCGGACGGGGTCCGCTGGCTCGCCCGATGCCGGATCAATCGGATGGGGCAGCGCCTCAGTGGTGCGGTGATGCGGTACGCCGTCAGCCGCGTAGAGCGTGACAGTCACCAGCCGGTCCCGGGCAGGGTTCGTCAGCTCGAGGACTTGAAAATAGACAGACGTGTGGTAGCTGGTCACCTCGTACCCGGTCACGTTGCGAGGGTCAATTTCGTACTTCAGCGGATCGAAGTATTCCCAGGCGGCCGGTGGTCGGTCCGGTAACGGCGTGCCCGTGGCACAGGCCGGAGCGCCGGGCGCCGGCCGGTCGCTGCCGGGGAGCAGGCCGCCCACGATAGGGACGGCCGACGTCACCGCGAGAACGGCCAGGCCCACGACAACTCCCGCGCGAGAACGGGTCTGCCGGCGCGCGGTGGCGAGCGCCTGGTCGGCCAGCCCGTCGGGTACCCGCAGCGGCGGTACCCGCACGGCGTGCAGGTCCTTGCGAAGTCGGTCCTCGAAGCTCATCGACAACTCCAGTCAACGCTCGAAGGGAAGGGGCGCCGCGCGGAGCTCGGCACCTCGTACCGTTGGCGGGCCGGGCGGAGAGCGGGAGGGCCGCAGGCCCCGCGCCGGACGGTGGGGATTGACTGGACGGTGGGGATTGACCGGACGCTGGAAGGTGGCCCGGCGGGGGATAGATGGCCCGAAGCTTGGCCAGGGCCTTGGCGGACTGGCTGCGTACCGTGCCGACCGAGATGCCCAGTAACGCGGCCACGTCGGCCTCGGACCGGTCCTCGTAGTAGCGCAGCACCACGACCGCGCGCTGCCGCGGCGGCAGTGCCCGCAGCGCCGCCATCAGGCCGGGCCGCAGGTCAACGCCGACCTGCTCATCCCGGTCGGCCGGGTGGTCGGGCGGCGCGGAAACCAGCGTCTCCGGTCGTCGGGTCCGTGAGCGCCACCGGTTGATCTGGTGCCGGGCCATGGCCCGCCGGACGTACGCCTCCGGTTGGTCACGCTTGGCGATGTGCGACCAGCGGCGGGCGGTGGCGATAAGCGCCGCCTGCAGCAGGTCCTGCGCGTCATGGATGTCGCCGCCGCTGAGGAAGTAGGCGGTTTGCAGCAGATCCGCCGACCGGGTGGCGACGAACTCGCGGAACTCCCGCTCGTGCTCTGGGCTCATCGACCTGTCGCGTCCTCTCACCGCGCCGTCACGCTTCCGGTCTTTACGACACCGGCCGGGGCCGCCACGATGCCTCGCCCCCAGGCGAGGGGACGCCCTCAGACGCCGCAGGCGCCTCAGACGCGTGTTGATCTAGGGCGTAGAGTGGTGGTTGAAGATCAACTCACCACTCCCAGCCCTAGATGTACTACCCACAGAGGTTGGTGACAGGGACACGACTGTTGGAGATCCACAAGGGGTGAAGACCTCCGAGTGAGTGTGGAGCTGCTACCACACCAACTCTCCTCGGAGGTCTTCGTGCC
>Ga0310826_101219_pt1 | contig 14680 bp, 22 predicted proteins | sample WT_ome_FD_201306 | JGI IMG/M metagenome (GOLD analysis project Ga0310826, IMG submission 201306) | Sorghum-adapted microbial communities enriched on wild type (WT) sorghum from Joint BioEnergy Institute, Emeryville, California, United... ... | reverse complement strand
ATTCATCCAGGACCAGAATTTCTCGTTGCTGAGAGTCTTGATCCACTGGAAGATTCGACGTCTCTGCCGTTCGTCCATCATCCAGCTTTGCTCCTTTCCATCGCGTCCTCGAGCCAGTCCGCCAGCATCATCATCTGCTTGACAACCAGCGGGTTATCGTTGTATCGCCGGCAGATATCCGTCGTTGAGCTCGTCACCCAGCTCCAGAACGTCTCGCTCGCAATCCCGTACCGGACAGCCATCTGGTTCGCTTGGCTGATCCAGTTGGCCACCTCGTCATAAAACCGCTTGTAGTCCATCGGCTACAGCTCCTCGATCCGGATATAGATGCCTGGGATCCGCGCCCAGAACTTCTCAGCAATCAGGCTGGCGATCTGAGCATCGTCTTTCCAGAATCCCAATTCCGTCATGCAGTCCTGAAGCAGCTTCTGCGCGTTGTCCACGTCCGGCTTCGTCGTTTTCCATTCGCCGTCCGTATGCTTGCCCACAATCGGGTAACACCACTTGACGATGAGCCGGATCGGTCCGGTGTAAGGTTTCTCTGGTGCGTGCTTCCCGAGGTATGCGAGCAGCTTTGATCGAGCTGTTTTCACAGCTTCCGGCTCGTAGAATGCCGGCTTGCTGTTCCTCATGGTGACCTGTTTCTGCTGATGCGTGACGGTCGGCGGTTTCCGCATCGGCACGAAGAATTCAGTCGTCATCGCCGCGCCCCTCGATCATTTCTTCCCAATCCGTGATCAGCTGCCGGAGATAGCTCGGCGCCTCGTCGCTGGAAAAGAATGCTTCGCGGTCGAGAACGAACTTCACGAGGTACACCTCATCACCCGTATTCCGATCACGGGACTTGATCCCAAATTGCAACTTGCCAGCCTTATCGTAACAACGCATGAAACAGTTCCCGAACTCGATGGTTTCCGGCGTCTCATTCTCCCAGTAATTCTTGCTTGCTCGTTTCCCCTTGCTCATGACTATTCTCCTTTCTCGCGCGGAAAGTCAGACTGTCAGAGAAGGGGTTGCCGCCGCCTACCTTACGGCGGCAACCTTCTCTCTGACTAAAGTCTTAAAATACCTAGATTATTGTCATTACTGTACTTATATCGCGCGCGCGATATATCGCGATATAATATATAGGGCACGCCTGCGGCTCGGCGGCGGCGGCGAACACCATGGTTCCCGCCGCGTTTTCTTCATGGCGGCGGCGGCAAATCATCATGGTTTCCGCCATCAATCAGTCGATGGCGGCGGCATCAACCATGGTCGCCGCAATCAATTTGCTGTTGATGAATTCCGTCTCCTCGTTTCGCGACCTGTCGTCTTGCCGCATCGGGAGAACAGCGAACGTGCCGTCCAGGAAGAACACCGGGGAATGCTTGCCCGTGCAATAGGGCGTCTCTCGCTCGATATCGACCATTCGAATGTAGTCGTCGTTTACATAAAGGATCTGATCCTTGTACTGAATCACCCGCAGATTCGGAATGTGCTTGGATTCTGATGTCTTGATGAACGGCGTGATCTTTCCCGGCTTAATGTTCTTCATGTGGCCGTAAACAATGTCCAAATCCTTCGGGATCGAAATATTTTCTTTGTTCCTGACAACTGCAGAAAGGATCTGGCCGTCTGCGGGAATCTCGGCAAAGATCGAAAAGAGCTGGATCAGGATCTCCCGCGGCAACTTATCGTCCGGCAACCGAATGATCCAGTGCCGATTTGTGATGTAAAATCGCCCGTCGTTACGCCACCACAGAATGTTGTTTCTGCCTGCAGCCTTGATCTGTTTGCAGACCTGCTTGAGGTTGAATCCTTGCAAGTCAAACACCTCCTAATCGTCGACTTTGACAATCAGACCGTCCTTGAGCGTGTAACCATATCGCTTGATCCAATCCCGTACCGTTCGTTCGGACACCTCTTTCCCGGCCTTCGCGAACCATTCCACGACGTCCTTGACGGTCGGCGGATCGCCGAAATTGCAGTTGGCTACCGCGTCCTCGAACTGTGCTTCCTTGGATCGGCGCTCCTTCTCGGCCGATTCCTTCCGCTTGCCGGCCGCCTTTTTCCACGGTTCCAGCTCCCCGTGCGGTTGCAGGTCCTTCAGGCTACCGACGTCGTCGACGCGATGGATCGGATAATCGAACCAGATGTTCAGCGGTTCGAATTTCGGATATTCCCGCAACGTGCCCTCCACCCGCCAGGCGGTCCGCCTCCGCACACTCTGGACGACCTGCCTGACCGTTTCCTGTGCTTCAGCCATGCGGTCCGGTACGGCCTGCCGCGCGTGATCTTCCATCGCTCTCGCGCTCAGCACGTCGTCCTGGGACACATTCTCGTCGTAGTAGTCCCAGTTGTGCTTTGAGATCAGTTCTTTGTACACACCGCAGATCGCTTTGTTTTCTTCCTGCTTGAGCAGCGCATCCGTGATTTCGAGCTCCACAAGATCGATCAGCGCGTCCGGATCCCGGGCGAAGACTCCTGAGCCGCTGGCCCGGTCCATCGACCGTTTTCCGCCTTGGGCGCCCTTGCTGTGATGGTGACAGTAAATCACGCTGGCGCCCAGTTCCGTTGCAATCTTGTCGAATTGGTTCGTAAAATGGGCCATCTGGTCTGCGCTGTTCTCGTCGCCGGTCAGGACCTTGTAAATTGGGTCAATGATGACGGCAATGTACCCCTTCTTGGCCGCGCGCCGGATCAGCTTCGGTGCCAGTTTGTCCATCGGGGCCGTTCTGCCGCGGAGGTTCCAGATGTCGATCTTGTCAATGTTCCGCGGCGGCAGCTTCAGCGCCTGGTACACGTCCCGGAACCGATGCAAGCAGCTGGCCCGGTCAAGCTCTAAATTGACATAAAGAACCCTGCCTTGCGCGCATTGCCAGCCGAACCATTTGGCGCCCTCTGCGATTGCGATGGAAAGCTCAATGAGCGCGAACGACTTCCCGGCCTTCGACGGCCCGGCCATCAGCATCTTGTGACCCTGTCGCAGAACTCCCTCGATCAGCGCCGGCGCCAGCGGTGGCATGCTGTTCCAGTGGTCCGCCAATCCTTCCGGATCCGGCAGATCGTCATTCTGGGCCTCGATCCACTCGTACCATTCCGCCCAGCTCTCTTTACCGATGTTGACGTCGACGATGAATTGCTTCTTCCCGTTCCGCTCAACACCGGGCATGCGGGACAACCGGGACGGGTTTCGGTTCTGATTGTCGATGCTGAGACCGTTCTTTTTGCAGATGTTGTATAAGTAGTCGACACGCTTCCGGTACTCATCGTAATTGGCCGCCTCAATCCGGACGATGGCGTGGAGACTCTTGCCGCCGCTGTAGACAAGTACCGCAATTGGCAGTTCCAGCTCGCGCATGATGGCGTGCTGCTTCTCGATGTCCATGTCGTCGGATTCGACCAGGGCATAACGGTAATCGGTCACGTTCTCGTTTTTTACGCCGCGGCCGTCCAATGGATTAAACCGGATCCAGGCACCGGCTTCCGGGTTGTAGTCGCCCAGGACAGCCCCAATGTCGCCGTTGCATTTGCTCAACGCCTGGATCAGCTCACCGGCCGTCCGGTCATAGGCGCCTTTCGTCGGCAGCCATTTCCCGTCTTCGCTTCGCCACGACTCCGTCACATATCCGACGTGCTCGCTGGCTTCGAAGAGCGTCTGCAGGTAGGTGATCATCTGCTGAACCGGATTCCAGTCAGCCGGCTCCTGGATTTCTCGCCCTTCGATCCAGTTGCGATCGACGACGACATAATCACCGGCGATTTCGTCGTCCCAGCCGAGCTCCCGATCCTCCCGGCTGCCGCGCGGCGTCCAGCCGCGCTCCTTGGCCATTTGCGTGATCGTGGCGCCGGTGACCGGATTAGGAGCACCGTCGAATGTCTCCCATTTCTTAAAACACTCCCCGGGATGATAGCGCGCCGGATCTCGCCGGCTCCATGCGTCCCAATCAGCTGCGGTATAGCCCTCATGTTTGAGGGCCATACCAACGTTCAGCCATTCCTGGTAGGTTAGTTCAGCCGGATCAATGTACTCCAGCAATGAAACCAAATCCAGCTTCGTTTCCGGCAAATGCCGTCACCTCCGGGCGGTACTCTTTCGGGTTGATGTTGTTCGGCACACTCCACCCGTTTGCCGCAATGCGGTCAATCAGCTTCCTGGCTGCATCAAACGACCAAGTGCCAACGTGCTGAAATCCATACCGTTCCAGCAATCGAATCTGTTTCGGCGTGGTTAGCCCTTCCCGCCGGCGTTTTTCGAGACGATCCAGCAGCTTCGCGGCCTTGCCGGCGTTGTCGATTTCATCCGGGTAGATTCCGAACTTCTCCAGAGTGCGGAGTTGCTTTTCGCTTGGCGGTGCCATCTCCCATCCGAATGCCGGTACGTAATTGGCCAGATCCTCCGCCTGGATGGACATTTCAAATTGCAGCGGATCCACCAGCGCACGCTTCCGCTTGCGCATTTCGGCCAATTGTTTGGCCAGCGCTTCTTCACGTTGCGCAATAATATCTGCGGACGCCTGACGCTCAACCGTCTCCAAATCCACCGGCGCGCCGGCTTCCTCGATTCGTTTGGTCATGGCTTTGGCCACTTCTTCGTTCTCGGCAATAAGGTGCGCCGGGTGGCAGAGCTCATGGCGCTCGGTATGCCAGAGGAAATCGAGCAGCAGAAGTTCCGTTTTCCCTGGATGCAGCCGGGTTCCGCGGCCGACCATCTGCGCGTAAAGGCTGCGAATTTTCGTTGGCCGGAGCACAACAATGCAATCCACGCTTGGGCAGTCCCAGCCTTCAGTGAGCAGCATCGAATTGCAGATCACGTTATATTTTCCTGCTTCGAAATCAGCCAGGATTTTCGACCGGTCTTGTGATTCGCCGTTCACTTCCGCGGCGCGGAATCCAATCGCGTTCAGGATCCGCGCGAACTTTTGGCTTGTCTTGACGAGCGGCAGGAATACGACAATTTTTCGGTCCCTGGCCACATTCCACATTTCGGCTGCGATTCGTTCAAGGAATGGATCCAAAGCCGTTCCAATATCGCCGGCCGCAAAGTCACCGGACTGCACCCGGACGGCGGACAAGTCGAGTTTGAGCGGGATGGTCATCGCCTTGATCGGACTGAGATACCCTTCCTTGATCGCCCGCGGCAGTGTGTACTCGTAGGCCAGCGACTCGAAATAGGCGCCGAGGTTGCGCATGTCGCCGCGATCCGGTGTCGCCGTGACGCCCAGAACGTTCGCGCCGTCGAAATACTGCAGGATGCGCTGGTAGCTGTCGGCGAGGCAATGGTGCGCCTCGTCGACGATGATGAAGTGGAAATAGTTCGACGGGAATTGCTCCAGCCGTTTCGTCCGCATCATCGTCTGGACGCTGCCAACGACAACGCGATACCAGCTGCCAAGCGCTGTTTGCTCCGCTTTCTCGACGGCACATTTCAGTCCCGTTGCCTTTTCCAACTTGTCGGCCGCCTGATCAAGCAGCTCGCCGCGATGGGCGAGGACGAGGCCACGCTCGCCCATCCGCACGCGATCTTCGATGACTTTCGAAAACACGATCGTTTTCCCGCAACCAGTTGGCAGCACCAGCAACGTCTTCTTCACGCCATTCGACCATTCGCGCTGGATGGCTTCCCTCGCTTCTTGTTGATATGGTCTGAGCTCCATAGCCATCACCTTAGAACTGGCCGGGCGTGAAGATTCCGGTTTGGCCCGGGAACGGCGGCTGATGCTGCGGATTTTGCTGCCCGATATGCTTCAGGTATTCGTCGTACGGATAGAACCGCTTGATCTGGTTGTTCACGAGTTCACGGCCGTCCTTCGTGTACTTGTAATGTTCGATCTGGCAGCGTCCTTTGGACCCGACGACGGCATTCCAGTTCATACGCAGCGGTTCGCCCTTTTTCTTTTGTCCGATCGCCGCGAAGAATGCGGAAAGCAGCCCCTCCGTCTTCGTATGCAGGAACAGATTGTGGAACACGATGACGTCGCCGTGTTCCGGCGAATGAATCGTGATTTCAAGCTTTGCCTGATTGCACGGCGGCAGATTTGCGCTGCCATTGAATCTAGCGCGCTCGAACTTCGTCACCGTAAAGTTGTAGTCGCCGGGGGTGAGGAGCACAAACTCCCCGCCGCCGTCCTTTTCAATGGTGTCGTCCCAGTTCAGTTCACGCTCGATTTGCGACATGCGTCATCACTCCTGTATGAATTATTTGAAAGGTACATCTTTGCGGTTTTCTTCGATCATCGCGAACACTTTGGGCCATGCCGCGACAAGAACGCCATCAATGAACCCAGGATCGTAATTGGTGATCGGCGTATCGGCGGGATAGTATCCGCGTTTGGCCACGACATGCTGAATTTCCCATTCCGATACCTGGTGCCGGATCATGAGGTCACGTAGTGATGCAGGAATATTCGGGTTGATGTCGACGCTGACGGACGGATCTGGCGCCGGCGAGGTGTTGGCGATCGCCGGAGCCGTGGTCTGTTCGACGGTGGACTCAGCCGGCGCAAAAGCCGTTTCCGCGGCAGGTTGTGCCGGTTCTGCGGCCGCTGTAGGCCCGGGCTGTGCTGTCGGCGTTTGTGCCTGGGACGTGACCACGGGCTGATTGGAGAAGATATGCGCAATATGCGAGTAGTCAAGCGGCAGCTCGTCCGGCAGGCCGTGACGGTTTTTCGCGTCCCAGACCGGATGATGCGTCGTGTACATGACACGTGCGCCACCCTGCGCCTTGTGCTTGCGGCCGCTGTCGTCCGCGGCAACAGAAAACGTTTTGTAGTTGAGGAACAGGACGATGTCCGCCCATTCCTTGACGAGAGCCGCCGTTCGCGATCCGGTTTTAGCGCCGAGCTTGAGCTGGTACCGGTCGTAGGCGCCCATTTCGTCCGGTTGCTCGAATTTTACGATCTGGCTGTGCGCCGTCAGCACGACGTGGATGCCAGCTTCGACGACATCGGTGAGCAGATTCAAAAACCGTCCGAATTCTTCCGATGCGTAAACGTAGCCCTTGCCGTACCCGAAATCTTCGATGCCCCTTTTGTTGTGCTGGGCGCAAACATGCTCGTTGCAGAGCATTTCCGCCCAGTCGATTGTGTCGATCACGAGCGTCCCGATCTGCGCCGGACCCTGCTGCTTGACCCATTGAACCTGCTGCTTGAGCATTTCCCAGCTGGTCGGTTTCTTCAGCCGTCGGACATCCATTTCGGTCGTCGAACCTTCGGTGTCGATGAATATCGGATTCGGGAATCTGGCGGCCAGAGAGGATTTCCCGATCCCCTCCGGACCGTACAGCACGACCTTCTTGGCCTTCTGGATTTTACCGCTGATGATTTCAAACATGATCAAAACTCACCTGCTTTCCACGTCGGCGCCGTCTGCGGCGCCGTCCAAGTCGGGCCAGGATCGATTTCTCCTTCCTGCTTCGGCTGCTGGAGCGTGATGCCTTCCTGGCCGACGACGTACCCGTCCTCGATGATGATTGAGCACTCGTCGCCGGTGCTGACGCGCGTGGCAATGGCCTGCAGCCCTTCCTGCTCCAGCCACTGACCGAATTCGCGCAGCGTGTCGAGGTCCATTTGCTCCAGCTTGTCAATGAGCACAAAACCGCATTGCGGCTTGAGCCGGCGCACGATGGCCGTGGCAACCCGGAGCTGATCGGCGCCGCTCATGTTGTCCCATTTCTGGCCGTTATAGACGAGCTCGCCATCCTGCACCGAAAGGCCCGGGAGCGGAAGATTGGCATTTGCCAGCAGATCGATCTTTGCCTTGCGGACAGCCTCGATTTCCGTGGTCAGGGCATCGTACTGACGCTGATATTCGCGAGCGTCTTCTTCGGCCTTTTCCTTGTCCAGGTTGGCGCGCACTTTGCGGTTGATCTCATCGATCTGCCGGATGCTTTCCTCCAGTTCAGCGGTAGATTCATCGATGAGATCCTGAGCATCCTTCTGTGCGATGACAAGGTCCTGCTGCAGTTGGTTGTACTTTTCCTGGGCAGCGTTCAGCATGGCCATGAGCCGCGCCACTTCCTTGGCTGCTTGTTCGCATTCCGCCTGAATCTGCTGCACACGCAGCCTTTTCCGTTGGTTCTCACCGTTCCGGGCGAGGATCTCCTGTTGCTTTTTGATGAGATCTGCGGCCGACACCGGCTCCTTTGGCGCATCCGGATAATATGGCTGTTCCTTTGCGAATTTGGCCTTTTGGTCAGCGATCTGACCGATGGCATGCCGCTTGTTGTAGAGCTCCTGCTCCTTGCGTTCAAGTTCAGCCAGCTTGTCGCCGACACCGATGATCCGGAGCAAAATCTCGGCCTTTTCCTTGCTGTTTGCGTTCATGAACTTCGGGAGGTTCAGGGCCAGCTCTTCAATAAAGCTGTCCAGCAGCTGCTGACCGTGCTTCTGGCCGTTCGGATCGATGACCTTCAGATCGCTGTTCTTGCCCTTTCGTTCGACGATGAGGCCGTTTGACAGCACGATATGGAGATAGGGCGGCGTGACCGATCCCTCACGTTCCGGTTGCGACGGCCGGTGTTTGTTTCCGCCCAGCGCCCACGCGATGGCATCCAGCACGCTGGACTTACCCTGGTTGTTCTTTCCTCCGATAATGGTCAGGCCGTTCGGCGTCGGCTCGATTTTCACGGCCTTGACGCGTTTCACGTTCTCAATCTCGAGCTTGTTGATCTTGATGCTCAACGCCACTTCCTCCTTTTCATTTGTTCGCGAGCAATAATCTTCTCAACAGCGGCGGTCATGCAGATGACGTGATGACCGCCGCCAATGTCGACTTTCAGCCAAGTTCGAGCGACTCCCCACACGTCGACGACGATGCCGGTTTCGCCGGTCCGTAGCTTGACTCGATCGCCTTTGAGGACGGTCACAGGCGATATCGCTCCTTCAAAACAACCGCAGCCGCCTCGTGATGCCGCTTCCGCGCCTCGAACACCTTCGCGGCAATCAGCCGGTTGAGCCGCGCTCGGCTGTCGTCGTGGCACCGGAGCGCCTGCTCCAGCAGCGCGCTGCCGATGATGGCGGCCTCTTGGCCGTCGAGCTCGAGGTTGATTTTGGGCTTGAGCTCCATGTCTTCCCCTTCCCGCCCCACCTGTGGTATGATGGGGCTGATAGCTGATTCATTGGTCCACCGTTGCCGCGGTGGATTTTTCTTTTTGCCCAGCGCCGCCTGTTCTGCTCGCAAATGTGCGACAGAAGGCTCATGCGCTCGGCGCTGGTCAGCATTCGCCAGACTTTTCACCGAAATGAACATGCTCGATCACTCCTCGTGGTATTCCCGCAACCGCATGAGCCAGAGCTCCGCCGTCTCCATGTGCGTGATGGCGATGCTCTTTTCGCGGCTGTTCTCCAGCTCACGGACGGCTTCCAACGCGTCGTCGAGTTTCTTGAGAGCGGTTTGTATTTTTTCCTGCACGGTTTGGCTCACCTCCTTTCAAAGATTCTTTCCAGCTTGGCTTTGCGCTTCGCCTTTGTCATTAGTCCGATTTCTCGGAACGTCAACGTTGGTGTCGTTGCGGCCTTCATAATGTCCCAGCCTGACACATTGACCCGATGTCTGAATGTGTCGTAATGAATCCCGTTTTTCTCGAGCAGTTCCAAGACGTGCTTTGGATACCTGCGGCTGGCTTCATATGCCCGTTTGGCCTGTGCTTTTCGGTCTTGAAGCGGCTGAGTGGCCGCTCGCTCCAAGTCCCAGCCGAGAGTATGCACACGCCAGCGCAAGGTGTTGTACGTGATACCGTTCTGCTCAGCGAGCTCCCGAATTTCTCGCGGGATTGGCGGCTTTTTCTTTTGCGGCGGCTCCGTCATCGCCCGCTTTTTCGACCACCCGAGCGAGCGGATTCGCACTTCCAGAAGCGCGGGCCGAATGCCATTCTGCCGGGCGATTTCGTATTCCTCCGGTGTGATGTAGTAGTCGTAGGGGTTCACCCCGCCCGCTCCCCTTTCAGCTGCATTAGCACCGCCTCGAGCCTGAGCTCCGCCGCCTGCAGCCGGTATATGGCGACGTCGATGTACTCCGGATCCGCCTGCTCAAACTGCTGCTGGGCGGTGTGGAGTTCGGCCAGCGCTGCGCGATAAGTGTCATTCATGGACGGTCACCGATCCTTTCCAGCTTCTGTGTATAGCAGATTTGGGCCAGTTCGATCGTCCGCGTCGCAAACCATTCTTTGGCTTCGTCGGTGACGAGCTTGGCGCGCTGATCGGCGTCGCAGACCTCGCGGATCCAGAAGACATCATCTGTTTGGGCCATTGTTGGTCACCTCCGGGTAATTTTTCTCGATCTGTGCCCGTCCCGGGTTGCCAGCCGGCATCTGCTGATACGCGCAGCGGATGCACATCTGGACGTTGTTGTAGGTGCAGCGGAAATTGATCTGCAAAGGTTTTCCGCATTCGGGGCAGTTCATCCGGTTCGAACCTCCTTTCGATAGTTGGCCTCCTCCTGCTCCCGGATCCACTGGTCGAGTCTGCGGGCGCTGAACAAATACCGAGGGTTTTTCGACCCTTCCGCACCGTAAACCCGATGCGGGATGCGCTTCTGCCGGATCAGTTGCCGCAGTGTGTAGTCCGACATGTGCAGATACTCGCACGCCTCGGCGAAGGTCAGTGTTCGGTCCGGAGCGACGCCGAGTTCGGCGCGGAGTTCCTCCAGGAGCTCTTTCTTGAGCTGTTCGCGTAGTTGATCGATGAATGCGGCAAAGGCTTTTTCGGGGGTCATGGCGATCCTCCTTTCTCATTTTTCCTCCTTCTGGTAGACTAGTTCTGAGGAAGGAGGTGAATCAGAGAGTGGATATAGATGTTGTCATGCAAGCGATAAAGGTTAATGTATTAAGCAGTTATTTCGCTGCCAGAAAGGCACATGAAACGATTTTTAAGGATAGGTCCGACAAATCTGTAGCAATTAGCTACCTGAATTCAGCACTTTCTTACAGCAACACTGCCTATTCCGTTTATGTCTGCCACTATGACCGACTTGGCCGTGATGATCTGGATGATTACTTTCATGAGCTCCGAACCTTTGTAGAGGAAGGTTTGGAATGCTACAGGACTGATCAAAGCCACCAATGGACAGACATTCATTTCAACCGGCTTACGGAAAAATACAATAGAATCAAAACGATCGTTGGAATTGAAGGTTAAAACCCGTGACGGCGTGCCAGCTTGCCTGCGAGCACGTCGTTTTTTTTGCGCATTTCAACGAGCTTTGCGAAAAGCTCATCCCGGAACTTTTTCACTGCGACGTACTCAATTTCCGGGACCTTGATCGTTACGGTGCCATCGACTTCCGTGGCAACCGTGAAGGCGGTGAAAGTGTCACGGACTTCGTTCAGGACTTTTTCAGGAATTTTGCAGTCGGCAGTCTTCTGGCTGAAATAAGTGATCATTTGGTTGTCCATTTGCTGCACTCACCTCCTTTCACTGCGCATACTTGTCATAAATCGTTTTCGAAACCGAAACGTCCACCCCAAACTTATCCACGACACTCATGAGTTCCACCGTGTCCTCCAGGATCGGCTGCCGATGCACCAGCATTTCCGGTGTCATTTGGGCTTTTTTGAGCATCTTGGGGTATCCGAACTTCGTGGATACAGCCTTGTCGGCGATGGTATTTGCCTTGATGAAGTCGATCCGGGCCGGACGCCGCAGACCGGCTTTCAGCTTCGCCATGGCCTCCTTTTGATGCTCTTTGTCGAGCATCCGGAAGATCTGAAAGCCTTCGAGAGCGGTGGATTGGCGAAGCTGTTTGATAACCGAATAAACCCATCTCTGGAACTCAACAGCCTCTTTGCGGCGAGAACGCATAATTACCGCATAAATTCCGATTTCAGAAATGATTGCCATTTCTTGCTTCCCGCCAAGGGTGTCCACAATGTGGACATCCTTCTGATCATTGTCAAGGACACGCAACATGTGTGGTGTATGTTTATAGCCGAGTGTCGCGGATACATCTGCCGCTACCGCCCACCAGTCACCCGGCTCTTTTTCCACGAAGCGTATTAGATGGCCGTTCCAAGTTTCAGTGCGGATGGTTGGCAATGATGGAGCCTCCTTTCATGCCGAATTGTGTTTCATATTTGAAACCCCAGGACACAAAAAATACTCATCAGCGCTGATACCGTACTTTTGGCAGATGAGCCGGACTTCGGAAAGAGAAAAATCACCACCCGTCCCATTCAAATTTTGATTCAAGGCCGACGTGGATTTCCCCAGCAATTCTGCGACTTCGCGCTGGTGAATCCCGTTTTGGATCAGGAATGCCTTAAACTTCGTGTACGGCGCATGACGTCGGCTGATCGGCTTCAAGCTTTTCACCTCCATAGTTTCTTTTTTGAAACCCTGTGCCCTGAGTATACATTTTCCTCGTTTCAAAGTCAATAACTTTTTGTGCTTCATTCTAAAATTTTGTTGCATTTTTGAAACTTATACGTTATTATTTAGATGCGTCTAAAATTTTGGTGTTTCGATAGGAGAATGAGAAAAAATGTATTCCTTTGGTCAAAAATTAAAGGAGATGAGAATCAAAAAAGGCTTGTCCCAAGATGAATTGGCAAATCAGATGAATGAGAAGTTTGATGCCAAAATTAATAAGGGAATGATTTCAAAATGGGAAAATAATTTGGTTGAGCCGCGGTTGGATGTAGCCAGAATGCTTGCATTATTTTTCAATGTTTCTTTGGACGAGCTGCTCGGGATTTCGCAAAATAAAGACGACATCCAAACCGTCGCCGCACACCACGAAGGCGAGGACTGGACCGAGGAAGAGCTTGAAGAGATCGAACGATTTAAAGAGTTCGTGCGGATGAAGAGGAAACAGAAACAACAGGAGTGACGCCATGCTATACGACGATCTCATACAAGAGGCGGCACAGCATGGGATCGACATCTATGAAGAACCGCTTAAAACTACGATCAAAGGATTGTATGCAGACCAAATCATTTGGATCAATCGCCACATACCTACTCGGGTCGAAAAAGCCTGCATTCTCGCCGAAGAGATCGGCCACTACCATACGTCCGTCGGCGATATTATCGATCAGACCGACGTGCGCAACCGGAAGCAGGAGCTCCGGGCTCGAGCATGGGCATACGAAAAGCTTGTCCCGCTTTCCAAAATCGTACAAGCCCACCATGCCCGCGTGCCGCGATCAACCGTTACCGCGAAAAATATGGCACATTTACGATCGTGGACAAGCACATCATTTATTTCGATCCGCTCGGCGTAGTCGAAACGTTCGAATAACTCGCGCTTTCCCACCGCGAGGTGGTTAATTATACACTAAAACAAGAACGTATGTTCTTATGAAAGGAGAATCAAACAAATGGCCAAAGGAAGTATCGAGAAGCGCGGCGAAAATTCCTGGCGACTCCGGATTGACCTCGGGTACAATCCGGACGGCAGCCGGAACCGAGTCAGCAAAACAATCGTTGTGGGAGACAAGGCGCTGCTGAAAACGTCAAGGAAACTGCGCGAATACCTGGAGAATGAGCTGGCAAAATTCAAGCAGGAGGTGTTGTCGGGGGAATATATCAAGCCGGAGAGAATGACGTTCGAGGCTTTTGCACGGAATGAGTGGCTGCCGAAACATGCTGAGAAAAACATGTCGCCATTGACAGTCCAGAACTACATGAACCACTTGGAGCGCGTCGTTTTCCCGGCAATTGGCCACAAGCAGCTCAGCGAAATCAAGCCGCTCAATATCGTAGCGATCATGAATGACCTGGACAAGACTGATCTGTCCGGCAGCACAAAGCTGTACATTTTCAAGGTAATAAAAAGTGTCTTCAACCAGGCAGTCAAGTGGAAGCTAATTCCGAAAAACCCGATGGACGGTCTCGACAGGCCGAAGGTGGAAAAATCAAAGCCGCGCTATTACGATCAGGAGGCCGCTCAGCGGACCGTGGAAGCCCTCATGCAGGAGCCGATGAAGTGGAGGGTGTATTTTCTGGGCGCCATGCTCGGCGGCTTGAGAAGGGGCGAACTCAACGCCCTGGAATGGTCAGACGTGGACTTTGCGGCCGGCGGCGTGTACGTGCGAAAATCATATTCCGTGGATAAGAACGGCGAGCCCGTAATCAAGGCGCCGAAGACGGAAACATCGGAACGATTCGTGGATTTCCCGGAGTGGTACATGGAACTGCTACGGAAATACCGGGTGCAGTGGAACGAAGAGCGCCTGGTAATCGGAACGAAATGGCAGGGTGGGGAACGGCAGTTCCTTTTCCATCGCGGGGACGGCCGACCGATCTACCCGACGACTCCGGCACACGTTTGGTACCGCATCATGGACAAGCATGGACTGCCGCGTATTCGGTTGCACGATCTTCGGCACACCGCGGCCACGCTGTTGATCGAGGCGGGGGAGGACTTAAAAACGATCCAGGATAGGCTTGGTCATACGAAGTATACGACAACGGCTGATATTTACGCCCACGTCACCAAACAAATGAAGAAACGTGCCGCTGACCACCTCGAAAAATTCCGTCCCCAATCCGTCCCCAACAGTAAAAATACCTTGTTAAGCTGATCGATAACCACATTAGCTAAAATAAAAAAATCCCTTGATGTACAAGGGATTTCGGGGTTTTATGTATGGAGCGGGTGAAGGGAATCGAACCCTCGACAACAGCTTGGAAGGCTGTGGTTTTACCACTAAACTACACCCGCATATGCAAATGGTCGGGACGACACGATTTGAACATGC
>Ga0310826_101217_pt1 | contig 14691 bp, 13 predicted proteins | sample WT_ome_FD_201306 | JGI IMG/M metagenome (GOLD analysis project Ga0310826, IMG submission 201306) | Sorghum-adapted microbial communities enriched on wild type (WT) sorghum from Joint BioEnergy Institute, Emeryville, California, United... ... | reverse complement strand
GACACTGCGTCCCTCCACCTGGTCGGGGATGGGGAGGCCGGCGAGGTCGAGCAGGGTCGGCATGACGTCGCGCAGCTCGACCACCTCGTCGCGCACGATGCCAGGTCCCAGGCCAGGGCCGGCCAGCAGGAAGGGGATCCGGGCCGAGCCCTCGTACGGGAAGCCCTTGCGGAACAGGTGGTGCTCACCGAGCATCTCGCCGTGGTCGGCGACGAAGCACACGTAGGTGTTGTCGGCCAGCCCGAACTCGGCCAGGTGCTCGAGGAACCGGTTGATCTGCAGGTCAATGTGGGCCATGTGGCCGTAGTAGCCGGCGCGGGCGCGCTGGAGCACCGGCTGCGGCATCCGCGCGACGAACGCGTCGTGACGGTGGTCCTCACGGTGCTCGGCGTAGTCGTCCACCCACGATCCGACGATCGGCTCGTACGGCGGCGTGTCCAGGTACTGCTCGAACGCCCACCGAGGCGGGTCGTACGGCGGATGGGGACGGTGGAACGACAGGTACAGGAAGAACGGCGCCGTCGGGTCCCGCCGATACAGCCATGAGATGGCCTGCGTCACCACCCACGTGGTCGGGTGCAGCGACTCGTCCTTGTCCCAGGGGCGGGCCACCACGGAGTTGCAGTTGACGCCGTGGTCGAAGTAGTCGGCGACGGCGCTCTGTCCCGCCTGCTCCCGGAGCCACGGCAGGTAGTCGTCGTACTCCTCGACCGGCCGGGACCGGCGCCGGTTGAAGTGGGAGTAGCCGTCGTGGAGCAGCACGTTGTCGAAGCCGATCCGGGCACGAGTCGGATGGACGTGCATCTTGCCGATCGCCTGGGTCTGGTAGCCGTGCCGCCGGAACTCGCCCGGCAAGGTCGTCTTGACGTCGAAGGGAACGCCGTCCTGGTATCCGACCCGGCGGTGCGTGCGCTGGGAGAGCCCGGTCATCAGCGCCATGCGTGCGGGGACGCAGGTGGGCGTCGCGGAGTAGGCGCGCCGGAACCGGGCCCCACGCTGGGCGAGCTGGTCCAGGTGCGGCGTGTGGACGACCGGATGTCCGTCGGCCGAGAGACAGTCACCGCGCCACTGGTCGACGCAGATCAGGACGACGTTGGGTGGTGTCATCGCCCGCCCTTCGTGCCACACGTGGATGGAAACGACGCCCGAACGTATCGGCCCGGTTGAGCGAGGCTCAACGCCGTGTTCGGTGATCCGGACGGGCTGGCCGGTGCTGGCCGCGAGCTCTCCAGGTCAGCGGACGTCCTCCGACGCCTCCGTGGAGGTGCGCCCCTCCTGGGCAGCGCGTGCGGTGGCCAGCGCGCGGAGAACGTCGAGCTGTCCGACGGCGCGCGCGGTCTCCTGAATGACGTGGGCGTAGATCCAGCGCACGGTACGACGCTTGCCGCCGACGAGGTTGGGTGTCGTGCTGTCGGCGCGCAGGCCCGACAGCGTCTGGTCGGAGCGGCTCCACTCGGCGCGGTAGTCCTCCACCACGCTGTGGGGAGTGTCGGTGTCGGTCAGCTGAACGTCGGGATCGGTGTCGGCGTCCTGCGACAGGAGGGGCAGGTCGGAGCCACCCGTGACGATCGAGATCCACCAGCGCTCGAGCGCGGTCAGTCGCTTGATCACACCGAGCGGGCTGGGCAGCGAGGGCAAGGGTGGGGTACGAAGATCGACCGGATCCAGCCCGGCGAGCTGGTTGACCGCGGTGACCCGCAGGAACTGCAGCAGCTCGCGCTGGAGGCGGAGCTCGTCGTGGGCCCACGTCGCGGGTTCCTCCACGCTCAGCGGCTCGATGCGATCATTCGAACTCGCGTTCGACATGTGTTCACTGTACATCCCGCGCGATCACCGGCGGATCGTGGCACCGGCCGCCTGGCGCTGACGAGCGGCGGTACCGGGCCACATCGTCGGGCCGCTCCGTTCGTGGCGGAGGGGTGGCCCTCGGCGCCAGGGACCACCGTCATCTCGCCGCAGGTCCCAGGGCAGGGGCCGGTGTGGGACCTAAGGTGAGGCTCGCCTTACCATCGGTGCCGCATCTGGGAGAAGACGACGAAGCGAGGTCATGGTGTCGGGCGACATGGCGCCGGTGATCGCGGCGACCACGCGCTGGCTGCTCGGCGCGTACGCCGCGCCCGAGGGCCCGTTCAGCTCGGCGCTCGCGGAGGCCCAGGCTCGACAGGCGGTGACCGTCGCGGCCTACCTGCGCTACCCGACGGCGGTCGACGCCGCCCTCCTCGTCATGGCCGGACCGGGTGGATCAGCCCGCCTTGACCGGCTGTGCCTCGGTCACACCGAGATCGACTACCTCGACGAGCGTCACGCCTGGCGGACCTGGGTCGACGAGGTTCTCGCGAGCTGGGCCGCCTGCTTGCTGTCCGATCACGGACTCGCCCGTCGCGCCGTGGCAGCGGTCGCGCGGTCCGAGCACCTGGCTGGACTCTGCCGCGAGTTCCGCTGCCTGACCGCCCCCGACGACACCGAGTGCCGGGCGGCCGCGTTGCTGCGCCACCCGGATCTCCTGGCGCCGGTCGCGGACCTCCATCGTGCCGAGCTCCTGCGACACCTGGAGCTCGGCACCGTCGACGCGGCCTGAGAACCCCGGTGTGCCGGCAGGGCAGCACACGCGGACAGTCGGGACCGATCCGTCGGACGGCTCAGCCGCCCCGAGACGCGCGCCGGCTGCGGAGAGCGTCCTGGATCCTGTCGACGATGCCCAGGGGTGGCCCGGCCAGCATGTTGGCGAGGGCGGACTCCCCGGCGGCTGGATGCGGGCGCGTGGGCGCCATGGCCTCCGCGGTACGGACCGCCCCGGCCATCTTCCGCAGCTGCTCGGCGGGAAAGGTCTCCCGCATCGCCGGGAACTCCTCGGTCTCCTCCTGCGTCGCGTGCGCGATCACGATCTCGGCCAGGGCGGCGCACTTCCGCTCGAACTCGGGATGGTCGGGCCCGAGCCTGACCAGCTCGGCCAGGGCGTGCTTTGCCTCACGTTCCTCACGCAGCCGCTCCCGAATCACCCGGTCGCCCCGGTCGATCTTGCGGCGCGCCATCGGATGGACGATCTCCTCCTCCGCGGCCTCGTGCGCGGTCAGCAGCCGGACCAGGTCCCTGAACAGCTCGTGCCGGCGGGTGCCTCCCGCGGAGACCACGCGGGTGAACAGATCCTTGATCTCGTTGTGTTGGTCGATCAACAGGTCGACCACGTCCTTGTCCCGCGCCCTGGCCATGCACTGCCTCCGGTGTCGCCTTGGCACACTTGGCTACGAACCTTCCCGGAGGCTGCGCGTGTCACCCGCACGTCGGCCAAGTGCGGACCGCCAGGGCGCGGGGTGAGGGTCAGGCCGCGGCTCGGGCGGCGGCGAACTGTGCGACGATCGCCCTGCAGAACGCGGGCAGGTCCGCAGGAGACCGGCTCGTCGTGAACTGCTGGTCGACCACGACCTCCTCGTCGACCACCTCGGCGCCGGCGTTCCGCAGATCGGTGCGCACGCTCGGCCAGGAGGTGATCCGGCGACCACGCACCACGTCGGCTTCCGCCAGCATCCACGGCCCGTGACAGATCGCCGCGACCGGCTTCCCACTCTCGACGAACGACCGGACGAACTCGACCGCCTCGCGGTTCATGCGCAGCTGGTCCGGGTTCATCGTGCCGCCCGGGAGGAACAGCGCGTCGTAGTCGTCGACGGAGGCATCGCTGACCAGCCGGTCGACGGGCAAGGTTCCGGCGGGGTGCATGTCGAACTGACGTGCCTGGATCTCGCCCGGGTGCAGGGACACCAGTTCGGTCTCGGCGCCGGCGGCGTGCAGGGCACCCCGCGGCTGGTCCACCTCGACCCGTTCGACGCCGTCCGTGGCCAGGATCGCGACCTTCGTACCGTCAAGTTCGTGCGCCATGGTGATCCTCCTTCACGTCGGGGAGGGCGGCGCAAGGCGTCCTTGCCCTCATGCTAGGAACGCCCGCCGTCAGGCGGTCAAGGCACGGACGTCGCTCATCCTGACGGCGTCTCCTCCTGGAGCATTCGAGCCAGCTGGGCGGCGTTGACCTGGGCGTAGTCGCGGTAGCAGTTGTTCATGACGACGTAGGTGGTGGACGCTCGCTCGGCGAGGCGGGGCAGTCGCCTGGCCCACTCGCGAAGCTCCTCCTCGGAGTACCGGTAGCCGAAGCGTTCGTAGATGTTCTTGCTCTCCCAACGGTCGCTGTGACCGTGGAACCGCACCACCGCTGTCGGAGCGGTGGCTGCGAGCACCGGGGGAACCGAGGACCGGTAGCCCTGCGGCATGTCGACGCACACCAGGGGAACGGCGTAGGAGGTGAGGAAGTCCAGGGTTTCGGCGCGGTTCTCCTCACCCAGCCACCGGTTGTTGCGGAACTCCACCGCCACGGTGTACGGATCGCACCGTTCCTTGGCGCGCAGGATGTACTCCTTGTTCCGTCGGTTGAGGGTGAACCACGGCGGGAACTGGAAGAGCAGCACCCCGAGCTTGCCCGCTTCATACAGCGGAGTGAGCGCTTGCAGGAAGCGGTCCCACACCGTCTCCACGGCGTCGGAGTCCAAGTCCTTGAGGTAGACGTTCTTTTTGTCCGTCGTCGGTCGGATGTCCTTGTAGAGCGCGGCGGTCCGGGTCGGATGTTGCGTCAGCAGGGAGAACGCCTTGACGTTGAACGTGAAGCCTGCCGGCGTGCGGTCCACCCACAGCTCGGCGTTCCGTTCGGCGGGTGGTGTGTAGTAGGTCGAGTCCACCTCAACGAGGGGAAACACCGACGAGTAGTACCGGAGCCGCTCTTCCGGGGTGTCGACGTCCGGCGGGTACCAGCCGGACGCGATGAGCGTCTTGTCGGTCCACGACGCCGTCCCGACCTTGATGTTCGCCACGCCAGTCGCGTACCACCGCGGTCGACGTGGAAACCCGCCCGGCCCGTCCACGGCGGTCGCCTCAACGGGCGGGATCCATGCGATGGATCAGCCAGTTGTTGTCGTGGGTGTGGATGAGCGCGTACCGGCCCTGCGCCGGTCCCTTTCCGTGGAGGACGACCTTGACCTCCCGGTCGTCCCATCGTTCACAGACGTACGTGCCGTGGTCCCAGATGGTCACGGTGCCCGCGCCGTACTCGCCTCGCGGGATCTCCCCTTCGAAGGTGGCGTACTCGAGGGGGTGGTCTTCGGTCTGCACCGCGAGGTGGTTCTTCTTCGGATCCGTTGGAAGTCCTTTGGGCAGCGCCCACGAGACCAACACGCCCTCGCGCTCGAGTCGAAAGTCCCAGTGCAGTCGGCGCGCGTGGTGCTCCTGGATCACGAAGGTCGCGCCCCGTTGACCGGTCGCGTCGGAGGGCATGGGCTCCGGAGTCCGCTCCGACGAGCGCTTCGCGCGGTACCTCGACAGACGGTCAGTCACCCCGAGGGCGTACCCGCGCGGGTCCGCTCCTCACCTCGCGGGCCCGACGATGCCGATCCGTGACGTATCGTTGACGATTCTCACTCAGCGCCCCTAGTGTCCAGCCTCGACCGGTCTCGCGCGATCGTGACGCGCGGAAGGGAGCGGTCCACCACGTGCTCGGGGAGCGGATATGCGGACGTCGAGGTTGGTAGCGGCGTTGGTCGTACCCCTGGTCTTGGTCGCGAGCGCGGTCGGATGCACGAAGAAGACCGACACCACGACCACGGGCGACTCGGCGGGGAGCGACCAGGTCACCGTGGCGTTCGTCCCGAAGCTGCAGGGCATCCCCTACTTCGAGGCGATGAACACCGGTGGTCAGAAGGCGGCGAAGGAGCTCGGCCTGCGGTGGATCTACAAGGGCGCGACGACGGCTGACCCGGGCGCGCAGACCGACATCGTGAAGTCGCTCATCCAACAGGGCGTCGATGTCCTGGTGGTCGCGCCGAACGACCCGGACTCCATGGCACCTGTCCTCGCCCAGGCCAAGGAGCGCGGCATCCACGTCATGACCTCCGACACCGACGCGCCGAACTCGGTTCGCGAGGTGTTCGTCAACCAGGCGACGGCGGAGGGAATCGGCACCGCGATCATGGACGCCCTCGCGGAGGCGATGGGAGGAGAAGGCAAGTACGCCATCGTGTCCTGCGGGCAGACCGCGGCGAACCTCAACTCCTGGATCGAGGTGGAGAAGAAGGTCAACGCCGAGAAGTACCCCGACATGGAGCTGGTCGACGTCGTCTACGCAGGCGAGGACGAGCCTCGGGCGGTGTCGATGGCGAAGGACCTGATCAACGCCCACCCCGATCTGAAGGGGTTGATCGGCCAGTGCACCTCGTCGGCGCCGGCGGTGGCCAAGGCCGTGCGGGAGACGGGCAAGATCGGGCAAGTCTTCACGGTCGGGTTGGGAACGCCGCAGGCGATGAAGGACTACCTGGCGGACGGCTCGTCCAGCGCCTCGATCCTGTGGGACGTGGAGAACCTCGGCTACCTCACCGCGTGGGCCGGCTGGAAAGTGAGCCAAGGGGAGAGCTTCGAGGAGGTCAACCGCGTCTCCGACGCCATTCCGGACGCACGGTGGTTCCCCGACCAGAAGATGCTGCTCCTCGGTGACCCACTGGTCATCACCAAGGACAACGCCGACAACTACGACTACTGACGGTCTGGCGCGGTGACGAACGAGGCGGTGCCGGCGGGCGGTGACGTCCGTGACGGACCTCCGGCGTCTGTCACGGAGCCCTTGGGGCGCACAGCACCACCGCCCGAGCAGGCGACGGAATCCGGTGGTATCGCGGAGCCGCTCGTGCGCATGGCGGGAGTCGTCAAGCGGTACGGCGGGGTCCAGGCGCTGCGTGGTGTCGACTTCGAGGTCCGCGGGGGCGAGGTCCACGCGCTCGTCGGTGAGAACGGTGCCGGAAAGTCGACGCTCATGCGAATACTCGCCGGCGCCGAGCGTGCGGACGCCGGCACGGTCGCGGTCGCGGGCGAGACGCTCGCGGGCGGCAGCACGCAGGCGGCGATCGCCGCCGGTGTCGCCGCCGTCTACCAGGAGCCCGCCCTGTTCGGCGAGCTGACCGTCGCCGAGAACGTCTTCCTCGGTAGAGAGCTGCGCAAGCGGAGTCTCGGGGGTCTGCGCAGGGTCGACTGGGCCGCCCAACGGCGGCGCGTCACGGAGCTGCTGGAACGGCTCGGCCTCGATCCCTCGCTCGCCGACGTCCGGGTCGCCGACCTGGCGGTCGCCGAGCAGCAGCTGGTGTCCATCGCCAAGGCGTTCGCTCACTCGGCGCGGGTGCTCATCCTCGACGAACCGTCGGCGATCCTCACCGACCGGGAGATCGAGGTGCTGTTCGGCGTCGTTCGGACCCTGCGCCAGGAGGGCGTGGGGGTGGTCTACATCAGCCACCGGCTGGACGAGCTAGCCAGGATCAGTGACCGCGTGACCGTCCTGCGCGACGGCGTCGTGGTGGCGACCCGACCGACGCGGGAGCTGTCGGTTCGCGCCGTCGCCGAGCTCATGGTGGGTCACGAGCTTCCGGCCGACAACCGCGTGCGTGCCGCCACGGGGTCGACGTCAGCCGCGGGGTCGACGTCAGCCGCGGAGCCCGTCCTGGAGGTGCGCCGTCTCGGTCGGGCCGGCGTGTTCGAGGACGTCGACCTGCGTGTCGGGGCGGGCGAGATCGTTGCCCTCTACGGCCTGGTCGGCTCGGGCGTGGCGGACATCGCGCGCGCCTTGTTCGGCGTCGCGCCCGCCGACCGTGGCACGGTCAGTGTCGACGGGCGTGTCGTCCGCCTGCGCACCCCCCACGACGCGACGCGCGCTGGCATCGCGATGCTGCCGGGCAACCGCGCCGTCCAAGGCGTCTTCGCCTCGAAGTCGATCGCGTTCAACCTCTCCAGCGCGCACCTGGGATATCTGTCTCGGTGGGGCTGGCTCGACCGGGCCCGCGAGCGCCGGGTCGCGGAGAGGCTGATGGCTCGGCTGCGGGTCCGGGCACGTGGACCGGCGATGTTGGTCAGCGCGCTGTCGGGTGGGAACCAGCAGAAGACGGTCATCGCCCGGCAGCTCGTCCGCACCCCTCGTGTCCTGGTGCTGGAGGAGCCGACGCAGGGTGTGGACGTCGGCGCCAAGGAGGAGATCCACCGGATCGTCACCGAGCTCGCCGAGTCCGGGAGCAGCGCGGTGGTGCTCGTGTCCAGTGACCTGCCGGAGGTGCTGCGGCTCGCCACGCGGGTGCTCGTGGTCCGACGGGGCAAAGTCGTGGCGGAGTTCGACCGTGGGGCGCGTCAGGCCGACGTCCTCGCCGCGGCGGCCGGTGACCAGGAGCGACAACGATGACAACGGTCGCGCATCGGCTTCAGGCGCGGCGCCCGGCCGCACGTCCGATCGAAGGGCAGGAGCTGGCGCTGCTGGGTGTCCTCGTCGTCCTCTGGGGTGTGCTCGGCCTCGCCACCGACACCTTCCTGACCGGATCCAACCTCCAGGCGATCCTGTTCAACGTCGCGCCGATCGCGTTGATCGGCATCGGCATGACGGCGGTCATCGTGACGGCCGGCATCGACGTCTCCGTCGGCAGCGCCGTCGCGGTGGTCATGGTCGTCGTCGCCAAGCTGATCCGTGACGTGGGGGTGCCCGCGCCGCTGGCCGTCCTCGTCGCGGTGGCGCTCGGCGTGTGTCTGGGAGCGATCAACGGCGGGCTGGTGGCGTTCGGTCGAATTCACCCGATCATCGTCACGTTCGCCACGCTCAACGTGTTCCGGTTCGTCGCCTTGCGCATCTTCGACGGTCGGCAGGTGACCGGCGTCCCCGACACCTTGGGGTCTCTCGGCGGAGGCGCGGACGGCCGGATCTGGGGTCTGCCCACCGCGTGGCTTCTCGCCGTGCTCCTCGGGGCGGCGATGTGGTGGTACATGCGGTCCTGGCCCACGGGTCGTCACCTGTACGCCGTCGGCGGTGACGTGCGGGCGGCGCGGCTGGCTGGTGTGCGGGTGCGACGTCGCCTGGTCTTCGCGTACGTCCTCACCGGCGCCCTCGTCGGGCTCGCCGGCTGCGTGCTCATCGGAAGCGGTGGCCTGGTCAGCCAGAACGCCGGGGAGGGACTGGAGCTCCAGGTCATCGCGGCGGTGGTCATCGGCGGCACGAGCATCATGGGCGGCCGCGGCACGGTGCTGGGGACGATGCTGGGCGCGTTGCTCGTCGGCACGGTCACCAGCGCGGTGACCTTGCTGGGGTGGCCCAGCGAGCTGACGCCGCTGTTCGTCGGCGTGTTCATCCTCGTGGCGGTGGGTGCCGACCTGGTGCGAGCTCGGCGGAGGAAGGCGCGGTGACGGCAGCGGAGTCGACGACGAATGCCCGCGAGCGCGCTCGTCTCGCTCACCTCGTCGAGTACCTGCTGACCGAGCGAGCGGTGCTGCTGGCCGTCCTGCTCGTCGTCGTCCTGGTGTGGTTCAAGGTCCTCCAGGCCGGGCAGTACCTCGTCGCGCCGTACGACCTCGGCTACCTCGCCTCGGCCCTGGAGTCGCTGGTTCCGCTGTGCCTGCTGGCGTTGGCGGAGCTGCTGGTGATCGTGTCCGGGCGGGGTGGCATCGACCTGTCCGTCGGCGCCATCGTGAGCCTGGCCGGCATGGCGTTCGGGTTCTGCGTGGCAGGGGGTTGGCCGGTCCCGCTGGCGATGCTGGTCTGCCTCGCCGCGGGAACACTGCTCGGCGCTGTCAACGGCGTCCTGACGGCGTACCTGCGGTTCCCTCCGCTCATCGCGACGCTGGCGACGTACTACGCGTACTCCTCCCTGGCGATGGTGAGCAACGACCGGGCGCCGATCTCCACCGAGCCGGTGCAGCGGCTGTCCGCCCTCACCCGGCCGATCGACGTCTTCGGGCTGTACGTGCCGAGGCACGTGTTCACGATCCTGCTGCCGTGTCTGGTCCTGGTCTGGCTCGTGGTCAACCGCTCGACGTACGGCCGGAAGCTCTACGCCGTGGGCACCAACGACGTGGCGGCGACGTTCGCGGCGCTGTCCGTCGCCCGGGTTCGGCTCGCCGCCTACACCGGCGCCGGCCTGCTCGCCGGTGTGGTGGCCGTGGTCACCGTCGCGCAGTTCGCCTCGGCTCGACCTGACGCCGGCACGGTCGGCAACGGGATGGCACTGCCGGCGATCACGATCGCGGTGCTCGGCGGTGTCGCCATCCAAGGCGGCATCGGCACGGTCGGTGGAGTGGCGATGGCCGCGCTGTTGGTGACCTGGCTCAACGCCGGTCTGCTGCTGGCGTTCGAAGGTTCGGAGGGCAGCCAGTACCAGCTGCTCGCGCTCGGGGTGGTGCTCGTCGGGTCGGCCCTGCTGAACACGATCAGCTTGCGCCGTTACGGGTGATCGCCTTAGTGACGCCAGAGAGGGCGATGGTCGCTTACTGAACGGCAAAACCCATCTATCCCGGGCGCACACATGACCCCGTCGTCGGGATGTGAACGCAGCACGGCCTTACGGTCGGTACGCTCTAAGTCTTCGCACCTACGACGACGTACATCAGCAACCTCACCTCCACGGACGATTCACCGACAACTCCGAGAATCGCACTACGGAGCTGTTGGCGCTCGCACGGAGTCATGTTAGCGATGTGACCTAGCGAAAGCTGAAGTGACGCGAACCGTTCCGGTGACATCGGAACAATTCGGTCCATCCACCAGTGTACTGAAGGTCTAAAGTAGCCACTGGACGACATCTCAGTTCGACCTTCAGCACACAGCAATTGAAGCTGATCGACAAAGTCATCGTCGCGGACCAAATCCGGGCTTAGGTCGTGAAAAATCGAGTTCAGCGCCCGCCTAAGCTGCTGGTCGGCGGCGTAGGGAAATCTCCAGAGAAGAATCAGCTTACCATTCGCGGTGGTGAGTCTCGACGCGAGCTCGTAACCCAAGGCGGGGTCGACCCAGTGGAAGGCATCACACGACCAAATTTCGTCCAGCGATCCAGCTTCTACGTCATCGTCGACCTCTTCGAACTTCACCGGTAAGATACGAAGAGAGCCTCGGGAAACATACTCGGAGAGCAGTGAAGCAAGGATTCCTCGAAACGTAGCATCAGGTTCGAGTGCGGTCAGGTGTTGCGGCTGCCTCACCAAAGCTCTTGTTAACTGACCAGTCCCGGCACCGATTTCTAGGACTCGACTAAATCGAGCCGAAATACCTTCACCATGAGCACGCGTTCGAATGTATTCGACTTCCGCAGAAGAAACTTGGAAGCGTCCCGTTTGATAGTCATCGGCAAGTCGACCAAAACTAAGCGCACCGCTCCGGTTCGTATTAGCGCGCATACTTTTTCAATGTCCTTTCATTCCATGACGCGCCTGAAACAATTCTACCACACGCTGGACGCGTCCCGAAATCGCCGATGCCCTCCTTGCCATTAGCCACTCCCGCTTCTTGCGCGCATTAACCCAACCGGGAGGACGCTCCTCATCTCCGATCATTAGCAAGTATTCGTCACGGTTGAGCTCTCGCGCGGTGTGCTTGAGCATGGCGTAAACCAGGCAAGGTAATTCGGCGATACGACCTAGCTGATGAATTAGGGACCACAGGGCGGGTGTAGGCAAGTCAAAATCACATAAAAGACCAGCCATCAATTCGATTGGACTACCAACACAATCACCATGGAGTGTCAATGCGCTGACAAAGACGAGGTGCTTGCCGTGCAATAGCCGGAGGTGTCTACAGGCGGCGTTACTGGGCATGGCTGTATACGACATCGCCAATTTTGTTGAAGGGACTAAGGATGCTACTTGGCGAACTAACACTTCGAAATTGACGGAAGGAGAAGCTTGCGCAATCCGTTGCAGTAACATGTTCGCCGCTTTCCAGTAATCGTCCGGAAGTACCTGAAAGCTTATTGCCCGGTTATGACGCTTTGTAATAACTTGAATCAAATGGTCGAAGTTCAGCGTCTTCGAAAAATCACTCTCCTTTACCGGTGTAGGCAAGTACGGCTCCATGGCAAAGTCGCCGACGAGTTCAATACCAAGTCCTGACACTTTGGCGTCGTTGCGCGCTTGTGTGCGAGCCAGCCTACTGCTACCTACGTAGCTTACTACTTTAGTCGCCGTGGTGGACTTATCTGTCCACAATAGTGGAAAGGGGCGAGGCTTGCCGCTAAGGCTCGAAGCTTCCGTTACAAGAGCACTCGTTGACCCAGTGGTACGCTGCATCGAGTCAAATTGACCTCGCCTTTCCCATAGATCGCCACCTACCTCGCCTGCTGCACCGACAAGAGCAAAGTCGAAACCTTGCTCGCTGAGGAGGTGTTTTACGACATCTTTTTGGAATTCGGCGAGACAGATCGCGCCTACTAATGCATTGCGAGGACGTTGAGCCTGAATTGCGAGCCGTAGAGCTCCTGCTGTCTGCCCAGAACCGATCAAGTCATCAACGACCAAAATTAGGTCAGCAGAACCTACTCTTGCGATCTCGATAAACGTGTAATCTTGCGGAAGTGTAATACGCTTAAGCCCGGTCCACTCGCCGCGAATCGGGGCGCACAGTCGTGTACATTACTTTGAGTTTTCGCTTTTCGATAGTTGCTGCTACAAGCGGCCCAAGATACGAGCCACCTGTGCGGATGCCAACGACAATGACAGCTTGGATTTCTTTTTGTAGTGCAGAAATATAGCGATCAAGTTCGATGTCAAGCCACCGTGTGAAACGCAACCAATCCGTTGCAATAGATTGAGCGCAGTCCGGCACTACTGGCCAAAGAGGAAGACCTCCTTCGATGGTTTGGAGATTATAGACGCGACCAGGATGCAGAGATGAGCGGATCGACTCAAATTGTCGTTCGATAGCAGTGGCTTGTGCGCGGAGTCTTGCTTGTTCAATGGGATCAGGCGCCAGAAGACAACGCCCAGCCGTAACCGCGGCATCAGCAGATGCCTTTGCAAGGCAGAGTATCGAAGTCTCGCCCGTTGCGAGTGCGTAGTCGCTGAGAAGTTGTTCAAGAGCGCAGCAGTGTTCGAACTGATCAACAACGCCGAACATTGGCATTTGAGTATCCCAAGTTAGTAGAACACGGGTGTAGATGTCGGAAACTGTTCGGCGAACGCGCCGTCGTGTATGCTGTCGATAATGGTGCGCAGTGCTTCGCGTAAAGCCTCAACGTCACGAACATCGACCGCCCATGGACCAGTAAGGGCGCTACGCGATTGCTTGGCGATCAGGAAGCGCATCAGGTCGTAGACAGTCGGAGCGATGGCGCTCGTGGTGACGTGGAGTGACTCGACTCCGACAGGAGTCACCTCGTGGAGCCACCCTTTCGGAACATAGATGGCTTCGCCGGCGCTCAGAATCGTGTCAACATATGGTGTACTGTCGCCAGGCCGAAACACCTGCCAGCGCTTTTTTCCAACCAGTTGCTGCGCTATGACATCCATCCAGTCGCCGTGTCGGTTGGCCGCCCGGCTTTACTAACCGGCACCGGAGCACTCCGGCCGATTTGCTTCAGAGGAGATGCTAACGGGTCGCCGGTGTCAAGAAGGTGAGCGTGTAACTGGCCGAGTACGGACCGTGTCCTCGCACTGGTCTATAACGACGGATGTAGTCAGTGGTATGGTAGTGAGGTCGGCTTGTGGACGGTGTCCGGAAGTGGTCTCGAGTCACGGGTTACGTGATCTTGCTTCATTAGGAAAAAGATATAGGCTATCCATCCGGATGCATTATCGCGATGACGGAGAAAGGGGCGACTAGGTCTGAGGGACCGAGGGAACGGTTAGGTAGCTAGACATCGGAAAGGGGAATGGGAAAGCGCGTCCAATATCGGGCGCCAAGCCCCTAGAGCTCAATGAGTTCTTTGCCACGTGACGTACGACTACTCCTTCTTGGCCAGACCGGTGCGTCGCTTGGTGCTGCAGTTGCTTGGTTCGCTATACCGATTTTGGTGTTTGGGATAACTCATTCTCCTGTGAAGGCAGGTCTAGTAGGAACAATTTTTATGTAACGCAACTGATCACTGCGGCGCTAGCTGGGCCTGCGGTCGACCGGCTCGACCGTAAACGGATCATGGTCATCAGTCAAGTGATACAGGGCGTTGTTTATGGTGCAGCTAGCTTTGTGATAGTGTTTAAGCCGTCCTATGTTTTGTTCGTTGTGCTTGCATGCATCGGCGGCGTTTGCACGGCTGTATATATTACCGCTGAAAATGCAGTACTGCCAAGGTTGGCGGATTCGATTCAACTGCCGAAAGCTCTTACACTGAGTAATGCTCGACATTCCTTCGCCTCCCTTTCAGGAGGGCCGACAGGCGGCGTGCTACTTAGTGCGTCAACTTGGCTTCCGTTATTCGCGAACTTTATTGGAAGCATAATTGGCGCCGTTACGGCAGGGCTCATCCGAAAGTCGGGCGGTACAAAAAGTGTGCGCATCAAGCCCTGGACAGTAACAGAGACTTTCGACGGATTCACAAACATCATTAGAACCCCGCCGATACGCTCCTATGCTATTGTGTCAAGTTTAAACAGTCTCGGCGGAGGTGCTATAGTTATCACGCTTCCTATTTATTGGGCCGATAAGGGATTGGATGCCGAAGTCATTGGTATTTTCACATTTACATTCGCTTCCGCTGGACTCGTTGGCGCAGTACTTGCAGCGCCCATCGTTGCCAAATTTCGGCCGTTTTTCGCGCTAACATTTGGTCTTGCTGTTTGGTCAACGGCGTCGGTGGTCGCTTGCCTTGATGTGTCAGACTACGTTGTCGTGACTGTTTTCTGCGCGGCTAGTCTTGTGACACCCGTGATGAC
>Ga0310826_101211_pt1 | contig 14737 bp, 10 predicted proteins | sample WT_ome_FD_201306 | JGI IMG/M metagenome (GOLD analysis project Ga0310826, IMG submission 201306) | Sorghum-adapted microbial communities enriched on wild type (WT) sorghum from Joint BioEnergy Institute, Emeryville, California, United... ... | reverse complement strand
CCCGCGGAAGCGGTCGACGCCGTCGAGGCGCTGCCCGACGTGAACACCCCAGATTCCGAAGTCCTTGCCCGCCGTCACCGAGCCCGGGGGCGCCTCCGTGGCCGCGACTTCGGCCCCGTCCACACGCAACACGAACCTGCCCTTGGTTCGCTGGAGGACGACGTGGTGCCACTCGCCGTCGTTGTAGGCGCCCACCGAGGCGACGGAGCGGTTGCCCTCCTCGGTGCTGATGAAGGCGCGGATGCGGTTCTGGGAGGGCTCGGCGCGCAGCCAGACCGCCGGAGTCGCGGAGATGCCCACCCGGTACGCCCACAGGATGGCGTGGCTACCGGAGGTCGCGGTGTAGCGAATCCACGCCGACCACGTGAAGTCGCCGTCGCCGAGATCGAGCGAGGGTGAGTACGGGATCTCGACCCGATCGTCGATGCGGTCCAGGACGAGCGCGCTTCCGAACACGCCCTCGCCGCGCTGCGCGCCGCCGCGGACGTAGCCGTCGTTGCCGTACGGCGAGAGATCCGGCGTGCGCGGCCCGGGCGCGGGAGGCTCGGGGACATTGGGCGGGACGCCGTTCGGGGTCGCGAGGAAGGCCTCGTTGAAACGAGCGAACCGGATCTCCTGGTATGGGTCATTGGCGCCGTGCTCGTAGAGCAAGCCGATCGTGTCCTCACCGAGCTTCACCATGTCCGAGTACGCCGAGAAGCCCCAGTTGATGACCTTTCCTTCCTGCCAGGTCTCCCAGGTGCGAGCCTCGTCGTACGAAGACCGGACGGTCATCGCCTCGCGGGAGGCGGGGTGGGCGGGGGACGAGAACAGGATGCGGTCGTAGGCGTCGCCCTCGTCGGTGGCGCGCAGCCGCAACAGGGCGCCTTGCACGGTTGGCGCCTGCAGCTCGGGGACGGTCCGGACCGGCCCATCGAAGGTCTCGCCTCCGTCGCTGCTGGTCACGTAGCCGCGATGGCCGGGATCGGTGCCGTGCTCCCGCACGTTGACGTAGATCCGGCCGTCGGTCAGCTCCACCAGCGTCGTCTCGTTGGGTCGCACCGAGCCGTCGGAGTGGTCGACGATCGCTCCGAGGCGCCAGGTCTCGCCTCCGTCGTCGCTGTAGGCCAGGTGCACGCCGTAGACGTGCTCGCCGGTCGCGGCGTCGTAGGACTCGTGGTTCGCGCTGATCACCAGTCGGCCGGCGTGGGGACCTCGCTTGAGCTGGATGCCGTGCACCGGACCGGTGGCGTACCAATGGTTCCACTCCGGCAGCTTCAGCTCGGGAAGTTCACGTGCGGGTGACCACGTGAGGCCGTTGTCCTCGCTGATCTGGACGAAGGGGTCTCGATCGCAGCCGTTGGCGCAGGGATCCGGTCCGTTGCGGGTGGTGAAGAGGACGACGCGGCCGGTGCGCTCGTCGACGACCGGCATCGGGTTGCCGCGGGTCTCCCCATGGCCCTCGAGGACCACGCGGAGCGGCGACCAGGTGGCGCCACCGTCGGTGGAGCGTTTCACGACCAGGTCGATGTCACCGTCGTCGCCGCAGTCGGTGACCCGACCTTCGGCGAAGGCGAGCAGTGTCCCGTCGGTCGTGCGGACGATCGCGGGGATGCGGAAGCAGGAGTAGCCCTCCTCACCGCGCCGGTAGAGGACCTGCTCGTCGAAGAACGGCTCCGAGGTGGTTGTGACAGTCGCTCGGTCCGAGCCGGCGTCGGACGCGGTGGCTGGCGAAGGGTGGAGTGCGGCGGGGATCGCGGGGAGGACGAGCGCGGGAAGCACGAGGGCGGGAAGGAGGCGTCGGCTCATCGCGGGCTCCCAGAGACGGGGGGAGACGACGCCGACATCCTACGTCCGACGTGGGATGTCTTCTCTCGCCATGACCTCGTTCGGTCACCAACGCGGATGTGCGCGGATGTGTCGAGAAGGTTCTCGCTCACAGGTGGACGACACCGACCGTGTGCGAGACCTCAGACGGAATCAGTCGGCGCTTTGCCCGCCTTCAGCGAACTCGTACCAATGGAGCGGTAGCCAGTCGCCGTCGACGAAGCCGTCCACAGTCGCTCCACGTCCCCGGACCACGACCGCCGTCCCCGCGGGGTAGACGACGCCGGACAGCCCGGCGACGGGAACGAGGAGAGTTCCACGGCGCGTCACTCGATCTCCCTTCGATCTCCGCACACGTGATGCCAGCGTGGACGGAGGTACATCGTGCGGGCGGATGTCTGGTCCCGGCTACGAGTTCAGGGGGTCGTGGGCCAGCCCGCCCACCAAGCTTGCCCAGGGTAACCGGTGGGCCAGACCCGCCTGTCAGGCGGCTCGGTCCGACTCGGCATCGGTGAGACTCGGCATCGGTGATGCGTGCCCACCGAGGCCGCCCAACGGCGTGCGCGTTCGTCTCCCGCGGCTCGGCGCCGGAAAGACGTAGATCTGGAGTGCGGGGAAGCTCACGCAAGCCTGGCAGCACAGGTCTTGGCGAGGAAGGCGCGCGAGTGTTCCTTTTCGCCTTTGTCGTACCGGCCCTGTCACCGACAAACCTGGCATCGGTGACCACCGTCTCATCCGGCGATGTCAATCACTCCTTGTCATGAGCGGCCGTGTCACTGCCCGGCCGCCGCATCGGACTCTCCGGGGACGAGCGCGAACAGCGCGCAGAACGCGGCGGAGGCGGTAAGAGAACGGCATGAGCGAGCCTCCCCGGCCCGGGCCGGAGTTGCGGATCCACGGCCCGTGGCTCAGCCCGTCTGTCCGGTCCTTCCTCGCCAACGAGACCGGCGGGGCGTTCATGCTCCTCCTCGCCACCATGGTGGCGCTGGCGTGGGCCAACTCGCCGTGGTGGGAGACCTACGAGGTGTTCTGGCGGACACCTGTGTCGGTGTCGGTCGGCCAGACGCACCTCGACCTCAGCGTCCACGACCTGGTGAACGACGGGGCGATGGCCCTGTTCTTCCTGGTCCTGGGGCTCGAGATCAACGAGCAGCTCACCACGGGATCCCTGCGTGATCGGCGAACGGTGATGGTCCCAGCCTTCGGCGCCCTCGGCGGCGTCGCTGTGCCGATCGCCATCTACCTGGCCATCAACCCAAGCGGCGACGCTGTCCACGGATGGGGCACCGTGATGTCCACAGACACCGCGTTCGTCCTCGGCATCCTGGCGCTCTTCGGCCCCGAGTGCCCGGACGCACTCCGGCTGTTCCTCCTCACGCTGGCCGTGGTGGACGACGTCGTGGCCATCACCTTGATGGCCGTCTTCTACAGCTCGGAGGTGCAGCCGTGGGCGTTGCTCGCCGCGGCGGTCATCGCCGTGACGATCATGGTCGTGCGCTGGATCGGTGTCTGGCGCCTCACACCCTACGTGCTCCTGGGCATCGCCCTATGGGCGGCGACCTTCCGCGCCGGTGTGCACCCCACCCTCGCTGGTGTCCTCATGGGGCTGCTCGTGTCCATGCGACCGACTGGTGTGGAGCACGCGAAGCGCCTGCGGATCTACGGGCGAGCGCTCCTGGAGGAGCGGAGCGCCGAACGCGCACGGATGGCACAGCTCGCCGTGGCGGCCACCGTGCCGGCTGGAGAGCGGCTGCAGCGGGCCGTGCACCCGTGGACGGCGTACGTCATCGTGCCGGTGTTCGGCCTAGCGAACGCGGGCGTCCATCTCGACGCGGAGCTGCTGCGCGCCGCCGCCACCTCGCCGGTCAGCCTGGGCGTCGTGGCCGGCCTCGTGGTGGGCAAGGTGGTCGGGATCAGCGGGGCGTCGGCGCTAGCGCTGCGCACCCGTCTCGGCGTGCTCCCGGGACAGGTGCGCTACAGCCATCTGGTCGGTGGCGCGGCGCTGAGCGGGATCGGCTTCACGATCTCGCTGTTCATCGCCGAGCTCGCCTTCGGCCACCCAGTCCTGCGCGAGGAGGCCACGATCGGCATCCTGATCGCCTCGTTGGTCTCCGCCGTCGCGGGATCGGCGTTTCTGCGTCTGATGGGACGCCGCTGGTCCCTGTGCTCTCCGGAGTCGGAGACCCCACCCGACCTACCGCCGCCACCATGGACGGCGCCGGAGAGACCGTGACAGACCAGTCGCCCGTTGGAGGGCGCGAAGCTCGACCCGATCGGCGTACGGCTCGTCGTTGACGAACAGGGTCGGGGTGCCGCGCACGCCCTGGCGGACACCAGCCGCGTAGTCGCTGCGCACCTTTGGGACGAAACGTTGCGCGGGCTCTCCGACGGCCAGGTCCGGGTCGGCGCCGACCGCGTCGGCGTACCCGCGCAGGGCTGCGTCGTCGAGTCGGTGCTGTCGCTTGAACAGCAGGTCGTGCATCTCCCAGAAGACACCGCTCAACTGCGTCGACTCCACGGCCAGGGCGGCGGTCAGGGCGTGCGGATGGGTCTCGAAGAGCGGGAAATTGCGGAAGACGAGACGAACCACGCCGTCGGACATCTCGACCAGCTCACGCAGAACCGGCGCGGCGGCCGCGCAGTAGGGACATTCGTAGTCGCCGTACTCGAGGACCGTCACCGGTGCGTCGAGAGCGCCCCGGATGTGCTCGACCACCTCGTCCGACATCCGTCCAGTGTGCCGCGCCGAGCGCGCGACTCGGCTCCGGTCGACCCGCCCCACCTCGAGGGCAGGCATGCCGGGAGGATGAAGCGGGAAGAGGACAACTGCCGCGCCGCAGATCGGCGAGTGTGGCAGGACGGCGGCTCCCACGGCCGGAGATCGCCACCAGCTCCGGCAGGAACGCCTGCGACGATGAACTCGGCGGAGGGATGCCAGCGTGGTCGGTGTCGCGCGATCGTTGCCGTCCACCGCGCGCCCGCGCATCTTGGTCGTCTCGGCGAGGATCGGCGGTGGCCACGACGCCGCCGCCCGCGCGCTCATCGAGGCCGTCCGTCAGCGGTGGCCGCGCGCCCACATTCGGTGGGTCGACACGCTCGACGCGATGGGTCCCGGTGTCGGGCCGGCCTTCTGCTGGACCTACGCCACGAGTGTCGAGCACGCTCCGTGGCTCTACGAGCTGTTCTACGCCGCGACCTGGCACGTCGGGTGGTTCCGTCGGGCGTCCAAGCGCTTCACGGGGAGCTGGGCGGGTCGACGGTTGGCGCCGGAGATCGACGCTTTCGCCCCCGAGCTGATCCTGAGCACCTACCCGCTCGGCAGTGGAGGCTTGGCGTGGTTGCGCCGCCATCGAGGGCTCACCGTGCCCACGCTCGCGTGGGTCACTGACTTCGCTCCCCACCCCTTCTGGGTGTACGGCGACCTCGACCTCACGCTTGTGCTCCACGAGGTCGCTGTCCCGGTGGCCAGGATTGCTGAGCCGTCCACGAACGTCGCGGTGTCAGCACTGCCCGTGCAGCGAGACTTCCGACCCGGCGACCAGGTGGCCGCCAGGCGACGGTACGGCTTGCCCAGCGATGCCTTCGTCGTCCTGCTGTCGTGCGGAACCTTCGCGTTCGGCGTGCGTGAGTCGGTCGTACGCGCGCTCCTCGACGTGGACGACCGGGTTCACGTGGTCGTGGCGTGCGGGCGCAACCGTGCCGCACTCGCTCGACTCGAGCGACTGCGAGTTCGTCTCCGTCACCGGGACGCTCACGAGGGAGGCCACCTGCGTCCCGCCTGGCGCCGCCTGCTGCCGTTGGGGTGGACCGACGACATGGCCGGCGTCAACCAGGCCGCGGACGTCGTGGTGACCAACGCCGGTGGGGCGACGGCGCTGGAGGCGATCGCCACCGGTCGTCGGGTCCTCATGCTCGACCCGATCCCAGCGCACGGCACCGCCAACGCGAGCCTCATGGCGGTGGCCGGCCTGGCGGAGGTGTGCCGTTCACCAGCCGAGCTCGCCGCCAGGGTCCGCACCCTGGTCGACGAGGCCGGGGCGGAGGCGCCCGGGCTCGCCGCTCGCGAGCCGCTGCCAGGTCAGGACCTCGCGGGTCAGGTGGTCGAGCTCGCGACCAACGCGGTGGCCGCCTCGACCGTGGACCCCGGTGAGCTCGAGGTCGGCACACCGGGGCCGGTCTGGCCCATGCGCCCGCAGGACGCCTTCTTCACCAGGGCCGAGCGTGACGGTGAGCCGCAGGAGCTCGGCGTGGTGCTGGAGCTCGAGCCTCCGGAGTCGGGACCACCTGTCGACCTCGACGTCCTCGTCCGGCTCTTCACCGAGCGTCTCCCACACCTTCCACCGCTGCGGCGGCAGCCGATGCGACGGGGGGCGAAGCTCGGCTGGTCACCCTGCGTCGACGTGGACGTGCGGGCTCACCTCGCCGAACGAGTCGTCCACTCGCCGGAGGAGGCCGCGGAGGCGATCGACGCGTTCTGGTCGACGCCGATCCCACGGGACAGGCCGCTGTGGCAGGCCCTCCTCGTCCGCCCACCGGCCGACGGCGGTTACCAGCTGGCCCTCAAGCTCCACCACAGCGTCGGCGACGGGCTGTCCGCCCTCGGGCTGCTCGAGAACCTCTGGGACGCTGAAGCCGACCCGAGCCGAGGGGCCCACGCAGGTGACCACATCGAGCGCGGAGAACGAGGGCGGATCCGGCCGCATGGAGCACGTCGGGCGCGTGGCGGGCTCGGGGAGTATGGCGGCCTCCGTACCGCGCTCCAGACGCTGCGAGGTTTGGCCCGTCTAGCGGTCCAAGGGGGCGCGCCCGCCCACCCGCTCAACAGGGTGGCCTCCACGCCCGATGGGTCTCAGACGGAACCGTCTGCGGCCTCTCGGACGGTCGTGGCGGCCGCGCTGGCGGCCGACGAGCTTCGCCGGACGGCGCGTCGCCACGGCGTCCGCACGTTCGAGCTGGCGCTCGCCGTGATGGGTGAGGTCGTGGACCGCATGCTCCGACCGGCCGGCCTGCTCGCACCCGGTCGACCCCTGCGCGCGTTCGTTCCGCTCACGGTCCGACCGCGCACACCGTGGCGGGTGTTCGGCAACTGGACCACCGCAGTCACGGTGGAGCTGCCGACCGGACCGCTGGCGCCAGCGGAGCGACTCGCTCGGATCCGAACCGGTCTCCACCGTGGCGTCGCGCGCGGCGAGCCCGTGGCGGCCGCGTTCGTCACAGGGCTCGCGGGACATCTCCCGGCCGCGGCTCATGCCTGGTTCGCTCGGCACACCTACACCAGCCGATTCCTCAACCTGGTTGTGACGTACCTGCCCGGTCCACGTGAGACACGCCGCCTCGCCGGCGCGAAGGTGCGCGCGATCTATCCGGTGGCGCCTTTGACTCGAGGGGTTCCGCTGACCATCGGAATGGTCACCACCGGCACCACGGCGGGGATCGGCCTGCTCGCTGACAGGAGGCTCGGCCTAGACGCCAAGACGCTGACCGCGACCGTCCGCGACGTCATGCAGGACTTCGCGGAGGGCTGAGGTGGGCCCGGGTGACGCGCTCGCCGTCCTCTTCGCGCTGAGCGCGGCGGCGTCCTTCGGCGGTGCCGCAGCATTGCAGGAGAGAGCCGCCCACCGAGTCCCCGACACCGGCCTGGCCAGCGTCCGGCTGCTGTTGGCGCTCCTCCGGCAGGAGGGTTTCGTGCCGAGCCTGTGGCTGGCGATGCTCGGGTTCGTCCTCCAGGCGGTGGCCTTGCGGTTCGGTCCGCTGACCCTCGTCCAGCCTTTGCTCATCACCGGGACGCTGTTCTTCATCGGCTTCACCTGCGTGATTCGTCGGCAGTCTCCCGACCTGTGGCTGGTTGTCGGGAGCGTCTTGGCCCTGGCCGGTCTCACCGCCTTCATGCTGGTCGCGCAGCCGTCCGGTCAGGCGAACGAGTTCCACCCGAGCAGGTCGATCCCGCTCGTCATCGGCCTGGTGGCGACGGTCGTCGGCTGCCTGTTCCTCGCTCGGCGACTCTCCGGCGGCGTGCGCGCCTTGCCCCTCGCCGTGGCGACGGCGATCTGCTATGGGGTCACCGCCGGTCTGGTTCGCAGTCTGGCCGCCAGCTTCGACGGCGACCTGCTCTGGCTCGTCGGGCAGTGGCGGCTCTACGCGATTGCGCTCGTAGGGGCGGCCGGCTTCGCGCTCAACCAGCAGGCCTACCAGAAGGGCATCATCGGTGTCCTCGCGGTTGCCACGATCACGGTGGGGGATCCTGCGGTCTCGATCGGCGTCGGCGTGGCGTGGCTGGGGGAGTCCATCCGGGGCGGACCATGGGCCACCTTCGGGGAGGTGGTGTCGCTGTTGGTGGTCGCGGGCGCCATCGTGCTGCTCGCCGCTCGGTCTCAGCGCCTCGGCGGGCGGATGGCCGGGAAGCCGACGCACACCGTCCAAGCGATCGATCGCGACTGACCGTGGCGCGGGTCGTCCGCCGCTAGCCTGTCCCACCCACCTTGTCGAGCACCTTGTCCCACCATGTGCGCATACCGCTCGGGTAGCGGGCTCGCGACCTGGCCAGCCGCTGGCTCCCGGGCCGGTACCACCGACGCGCCCACAGCGAGCCCGGCTTGGCCAGCCGCAGCGCCGCCACCACGGCGACGATCGGCACGACGATACCGATGATCCCGGCGCTGGTCTTGCCCTTGGCGATCGCCACGAACGCGAAGGTCAGGTTGACGGCGACCGTCACGCCGACGGCCAGCGCGCCGGTTCCGGCGTCAGGGGCCAGCGGATCAGCGCCGAGGAGCAGCAGGCCGCCGATGGTCGCAGTGACCAGCACGGCATCGACCGACGTGCGGCCCTCGTTGGTCCAGTAGACGTCCTGCAGGCGCAGCCACAGCGCGAACTCGTCCAGCGTCAGCGCAGCGCCGCACGCGAACGCCGCAGCGAGCACCTCCAGCCAGGGCGACGGCGGCTGGTAGGCGAACTCGAGCGCGCCGGTGACGAGCATGAGGAAGATCCCGTAGACCTCGTGGTGTACGTGCACGTTCCCGAGGCGGAGGTTGTGGAACGGGCCACGGTGTGCCCGGATCATCCGCGTGATGAGACGAGTCACGAGGAATGTCACGACGAAAGCGAGGAGCATCCAGGCCAGGACGCCGCGCCCGGGACCGCCGCCCAGCTCGATGTCGATCACGCCGGTGACCCCCTCCTCGTCGCGCGCCGGTGGCGACGTGGCTCGCCTCGGACTATTAGGGCCTTGACCCGCGACTCACACCGCAAACGGAGGTCTCGCCGGCAGGGGCGGAGAGCGCGACCAACCGCCCGCCTCGTGACCTTGTGCCTTGCGAATCCCTCACAGGGACAGGAGACTGAGGCCGACGACGGGTTTTCGAGCGGGGGGCGGGAGGTGCTCATGGCGGACCCGCTGCCGATCACCATCCTCACGTCGACGAGCGAGGTTCTGCGGCAGACCGCCGTCTCGGCGCTCCTGTGCGACGTCCCGCGGTTGGTCGTTCTCCAGCACGACCTTGACACCCGCCGAGGTGACGAGCCACTCCGCCGAGTGGTCTACGACCTCGAGGGTGTGGTGGAGAGCGGCAGCGTCCCGCTCGAGCACGCGTGCTTGAGCTGTGCGTTGCGGGAAGACGTCGTCCCCGCTCTCGTGCGCCTCGCGCTTCGCGGTCGGTGGGAAAGGGCCATCCTCGCCCTGCCCGTCACGGCCGAGCCGGGTCTGGTCCTCGACGCGTTGACCGTGGGCGTGGTCGCCGGACGTCCGGTCTCCTCGGTCATCCGCCCAGGTGGTGTGGTGGCCACGGTCGACCTGACCAGCGTGGTGGCTGACCTGTTCGGTGACGACTTGCTCATCGAGCGGGGTATGGCGATGACCTCCGACGACCGACGGGCGGTCGGCGAGGTCCTGGCTCACCAGATCGAATGCGCCGACGTGGTGGCAACGTCGGGGCGGCCCGTGCCGGGTGATCGCGAGGCCGCGGTCCTGCGACATCTCGCGCCCGCGTCGTCGATGGTGGGGGACGTCCACGAGCTGGACTGGATCGAGGCACTTCGCCACGCGGGTCAAGCGCAGGGACCCGCGCGTGGGGACTATCGGCGTGCGGTCCTCCCGCCCGCCACCGAGGAGCACGGCGTGTGGACGGTGGATCTCACCTCGTGGCGTCCGGTCCACCCGGCTCGGCTCCACGACCGGATCGTCGAGTTGGCCGGGGGTCGTCAACGCAGTCGCGGGTGGTTCTGGTTGCCGACGCGACCGCACGCGGTGTGCGGCTGGGACAATGCGGGTGGCCAGCTGAGCATCGGCACGGTGGGACGGTGGTCCAGCACCCCGCGGCATACCCGCATCGTCGTGACCGGGATCGACGACAGTCGTGCGAGGCTGCGAGAGGTCTTCGAAGGCGTGCTGATGACCGACTCCGAGCTCGCCCGCGGGCTAGCGCACTGGGAGGACCGCGACGACGGCTTCTCCCCGTGGCTGGGCGAGATCGACGAGGCGGCCTGAGGACACCGGCGAGGCAGGCCCGGCTAGACGGGCGCCGCGAGGCAGACGGCGAAGTCTCCGGCCGGGTCGGTCCACCACGCCTCGAGCGCGAGACCGGCTGCCGCGAGCTCCCGTTCCACACCGTCGCGGCGGAACTTCGCCGAAACCTCGGTGCGCATCTCCTCGCCTTCGGCGAACTCCACGGTGAGGTCGAGACGGGCGATGCGAACCCGCTGGCGCACGACCGAGCGCAGCCGCATCTCGATCCACTCGTGCTCGGCGTCCCAGAGCGCGACATGCTCGAACGCCTCTGGGACGAAGTCCCCGTCCAGCGCCCGGTTGATGACATGGAGCACGTTCCGGTTGAAGTCGGCGGTGACACCGGCCGCGTCGTCGTAGGCGCGGACCAGACGGTCCGGGTTCTTCACCAGGTCGGTGCCCAGGAGGAGGCGGTCGGACTCGCCGAGACAGGCTCGACAGGCGGCCAGGAACCTCGCACGGGGGCCCGGGGTGAGGTTGCCGATCGTGCCGCCGAGGAAAGCGACGAGACGGGTTCCCACGCGTGGCAGCAGGGAAAGGTGGCGCTCAAAGTCGGCGACCACGCCGTGGGTGTCGACGTCTGGGTAGTCCACCCGGAGGGACTCGATCGCCCCCTGCAAGGCGCTGTCGCTCACATCGACCGGGATGTATCGAGTGAGCGTCTGAGCGGCCCGCATGCCGTCCAGCAACAGTCGGGTCTTCGTCGACGAGCCGGAGCCCAACTCCACCAGCGTGTCCGCTCCCGCCCGCGTCGCGATCTCAGCCGCGTGGGCGGCGAGGATCGCCTGCTCCGCACGGGTGGGGTAGTACTCCGGCAACGTGGTGATGCGCTCGAAGAGGGCGCTGCCCCGGGCGTCGTAGAAATACTTCGGCGGCAGAGACTTCGGCGTACGACGCAGTCCGTCGCGGACGTCGCGGGCGAGGCTCGCGGCCAGGTCCGCGTCGGTGAGGTAGCGGGTGAGCTGGACCACCTCGCGGCAGCCGGACTGGTGGGTCACGCGGTCGGTCACCTGAGCCTCCCTTGCGGACACGCGGCTGGTCGAGTGCTAGAGCGGGGTGATCTCGACGCCGTCCTCGTTCGCCTCGACCAGTGAGCGGGGAGGAACGGCCGTCCAGTGGAGGTCATCGTGGGGCTCAGACGCCAGGACGATCGCCGTCGGCGTCTGTCGGACGAAGAGCGTGTCGCCCCAGGTCGTGCCTGCGACACGGGCGCCGTCGGTGGCCAGCAGGTTGAGCCGACCGCCGCCGACCGCCACGACGTCGCGGATCGTCTGGGCCAGACCGGTGGCCAGGTCCGCGCCGGCCTGCCAGTGCGCCACGGCGAGTCCGAACAGCAAGGCCGAGTCGAGCGGGGCGAGGGCATCCGGAACCCATGCCGTGGCCTCCGTGAGCGCCTTCCGGGCGAGCTGGAGGTCGTGGAGGACGCCGTTGTGGCTGAACAGCCAGCGGCCGTAGGTGAACGGCGCGACGCCGGACTCCTCGCAGGGGTAGCCGGGAGTCGCGGACCGAACCGCGGCGAGGACGGCGGTGGAGACGATCGTCGGGGCGAGGCTGGCGAACGACTGGTCGCTCCAGATCGGCTGCGCGCGCCGGTACCGAACCGGCTCCGGACGCAGCGGGGAGTACCAGCCCACGCCGAACCCGTCGACGTTGACCGAGCCGAACCGCTGCTGGCGAGGTGCGTACGCCTGCCGGGACAGCGAGTGCGGCGGCTCGAGCAGCAGCGCCGACAAGGTGATCGGGTGGCCGAGGTAGGCAAGGTGGCGGCACATGGTCGGGACCCGTCAGGCGTCGCGAGCGCAGCGGAAGCCGACGAAGATCTGCCGGCGGATGGGGAAGTCCCAGTTGCGGAACGTGGTTCGACAGGCAGTGGGATCGGTCGCCCACGAGCCGCCGCGCAGCACCTTGTACTTGGAGCCGAAGAACACCTCGGAGTACTCCCGATACGGGAACGCCCGAAAGCCGGGATAGCCGGTGAAGGACGTGGACGTCCACTCCCAGACGTCGCCCACCATCTGGAGTGCCCCGACCGGCGAGGCTCCGCGCGGGAACGAGCCCACCGGAGTCGGCTGAAGACGGACCTGGCCGAGGTTGGCGTGCTCGGCTCCGGCCTGCTCGTCACCCCAGGGGTAGCGGTACTTGACCTTCCGCATCGGATCCCAGGACGCCGCCTTCTCCCACTCCTGCTCGGTCGGCAGTCGCTTGCCGGCCCAGCGCGCGTAGGCCTCCGCCTCGTACCAGCACACGTGCTGCACCGGCTCGTCCATCGGCAAGGGCTCGACGCGGCCGAACCTGCGCCGGAACCACTCGCCGTCGGATCGCAGCCAGAAGGCCGGGGTGCGCTTGTTCGACCGTTGCCGCCACTCCCAACCGGCCGGCGACCACCACCGCGGGTTGTCGTATCCGCCGTCCTCGACGAAGGCGACGTACTCGGCGTTGCAGACCGGGGTGGTGTCGATCCAGAACGCCGGGAGATTGACGACGTGGGCGGGGCGCTCGTTGTCGTAGGCCCACGGGTCGGTCGACGTGCCCATGACGAACTCCCCGGCCTCGACCAGCACCTCCGCGGGCGTCGGCGCCGTCACGCGGGGAACGGGCGGCGGGTCGGTGCCGAGCAGGACCGGTTCGCCGCGGCGTAGTTGGTGGGTGGCGAGCATGGTCTCGTCGTGCTGGTGCTCGTGTTGGATCACCATCCGGTAGACGAAGCCGTCGGCGAGGAGCGGCTTGTCCGGGGAGAAGCGAACACTCGCCAAGGAGTCGAGCACCTTCCGGCGGACCAGGCCGATGTAGTCCTCCGCCTCGGTCGGGTCGAGCAACGGAAGTGAAGGCCGCTCCGCCCGAGGATGCTCGAAGGCGTTGTACAAGTGGTCGATCTCGGGGCGCATCGGAGCGACGCCGACCGCGGCACGCAGCAGCCACAGCTCCTCGTAGTTGCCCACGTGGGCGAGATCCCAGACCAGCGGCGACATCAGACGCGAGTGCTGCTTGACCAGCTCGTCCTCGTCCAAGACCCGGGTGGTGAGGGCGAAGCTGCGGGCGCGGACTCGCTCCAGCTCGCCGGCGAGGAGCTCCCTGAGTCGCTCGGTGTCGGTCTCAGTCGGCGCGTCGGAGGACGTGAGCGGTTCGGTCTCGTTCATCTGGGTCCTCCCTGTGGATCCCGGTCTTCGCGGCCTCCCCGTCACCGCCCGCCTTCGTGGTGGCCTCCGACCGCCACACGCGTCGGGACCCGGTGGTCTCGGCGCACGCGGAAGAGCGGACGTCGTCGGCCGGGCTGCGGCCTCGGGCCACGTAGCGGTCGGTGTAGGACTCGACGAGCGAGATGAGCGCCGGATCGGCGTTCGAGGTGGTCAGCTGGTCGAGCGCGGCGTCGAAGCAGACTCGGGCGGCGCGCGCGAGGGCCGGGGAGGCCAGACTGTCTCGCGCGGCTTCCTCCCAGGCGTCCCGCACCGGCTCGACAGCGGCCTCGACCCGGTCGCCCACCGCTGGGTCGTCGACCAGCGCGCTCAGCACCGCCAGCGGAACCGGCCAGTACGCGGTCGATTGAGCGTCGAGGTAGCGGACCTCGAACCAGCCGCGGGGCCGTACCGGTGGAAAGAGGGTGGTGAGGTGGTAGGCGAGGTCCTCGGTGGTGGGTCGCGTGTCGACGCTCTCGACCCACTGCCGGAAGGTGAGTCCGGGATCGGTTCGGCGGCGTCCGTCGGAGAGCCAACGCACCATGAGAGGTGCATCGAGCGCGTAGTCGGTCCAGGCGCGCACAGGGTTCGCGCCCTCAGGCGGGCGTGTTCGAGGAGGATCGAGGCGTAGCCACACCGCCTGTCGGGTTGACTTCCAGCCGGTGTCGCGTCCGGCGTGTCGCGACGAGTTGGCGAACGCGGCGACGAGCGTCGGTCCGATGGCGTGGAGGAGCCGCCAGCGGCGGGCGACGTCCGCGCAGTCGACTCCGACGTCCAGATTGACCTGGAGGGCCGCCGTGCCGCACATCATGACCCTGCCAGCCGGGCCGCGCCGGTCGAAGTAGGCCTCCATCGTGTCGTAGCGCGGGTTGAAGACCTGGCGTCGCGGACGTCGCACCGGGTCGGTGCCCGTCCCCAGCAACGCGAGTCCGCTGGCGGCGAGCGCGGCCTCGACGTGCTCGAGGTCGGCTGTCACGCCTTTCCAGCAGGCCACGACTCCTGGCGCGGCTGGGGAGCTCAGCTCGAGCTGACCGCCAGGTTCGAAGCTCACGCGGCTCCCACCCGGCAAGGGTTCGGCATGGTCGAGGACCGAGCGGATGGCGTCCAGCGGGACATGGCGGCTCGGATCGGACGGAGCGATGACGAACCACTCCAGTTCGACACCCACCGTGACAGCCGGGCCGGTGGGGAAGCAGGTGGTCGCGACGTACCGATGGACGTCCTCGCTCGTGCTCAGCTGTCTCGCCCCGGCCACGGC